>Ga0209185_1000542_pt1 | contig 43367 bp, 38 predicted proteins | sample SidtaG_2_FD_187425 | JGI IMG/M metagenome (GOLD analysis project Ga0209185, IMG submission 187425) | Marine algal microbial communities from Sidmouth, United Kingdom - Sidmouth_Asex2 metaG (SPAdes) (version 2) | ecosystem: Host-associated > Algae > Red algae > Unclassified | place: Sidmouth... | reverse complement strand
TGTGCCATTATACTCGTCTTTTTTCCGTCTAAGAATCCTTTGAAATCCTTATCCCGAATCGGGGTTCGGGACAGGCTGTAGCTAAGGCTATGTGCGGCTTTCAAAAAATCCTTAGACAAAAAAAATACTTCGCATTATGGGACATCTCATTTAATTTCTTTCGCTTAGTGAAAGAAATTAAATAACATGTGCCATTATACTCGTCTTTTTTTGTCTAAGAATCCTTTGAAATCCTTACGTAGCTAAGGCTATGTGCGGCTTTCAAAAAATCCTTAGACAAAAAAAATACTTCGTATTATGGGACATCTTATTTAATTTCTTTCACTAAAGTTTTGTTAATCAAAAAATGAACGGTTTTACTTTCCTTTATTTCTTTGTAAATTTGTGAATTAGCTCAACGTAGCACGGTGCTTCCAGCCCGTGCCGCATACCACAAGTTCGCATGACACGGGCTGGAAGCACCGTGCTACGTTCAATTAGTGAAAGAAAATAAATAACATGTGCCATTATACTCGCCTTTTTTCCGTCTAAGAATCCTTTGAAATCCTTATCCCGAATCGGGGTTCGGGACAGGCTGTGCTAAGGCTATGTGCGGCTTTCAAAAATCCTTAGACGAAAAAAATACTTCGCATTATGAGACATCTTATTTAATTTCTTTCACTTACTAAAAAAATTTCTATGAAAAAGTATTTATTTATCGTATTAATATTGTCATTCACATTAAATGTAATGGCGCAACAAAATGTTATTTTTTCTACGACAGTGGATAAAGATACGCTGCGTATCGGCGAAGAATTTAAAATAGAATTTGTACTGGAAGGTGCGAGTTTTAATGATGTCAATATCCCTGATTTTGAGGACTTTGAGGTCGTCAGCGGTCCGTATCAATCTATGGAGACGCAAATCACAAATGGTGAAATTTATCAGCGAATTTCTTATGGTTTCCGCTTGCGTCCTACTCGTGCCGGCGATTTGGTGATACAACCCGCTAGCGCTCAAGTCAAAGGCGAAACCATAACGATAGACCCCGTACATTTGTATGTATTGGACGAAAAAATTGACCCGAATTATGCGCCGAATGTACAGGAAGAATTTTTTGATTTTTCATTTCCACCAACGCCGACACCGCCAATTCCGCCGAAAAAGAAACGTAAAACGATTAAGATTTAACGTAGCGCGATACTTCCAGTTCGCGTATTTAGCAGAGCCAACGCAGAACGAGTTGGAAACATCGTTCTACGAAAATTGAAAACGAATTAAGTTATTATAATGATTGAACGACCTATATTTTTTTATTTAAAAAAAATAAAAAATCGTATAAGTATCCAACCTATAGAGTTTGCAAAACCCTATAGGTTTCTTCCTTTGTTGCTTTGCTTTTTTATATCAGTAAATACCTTTTCCCAAGTCAGTTTTGAGGCGACAACCGACGCTGCACAAATCGTACAGGGCGACTACGTAAATGTGACATTTACGCTCTCGAATGCCGATATGACGAGCTTTCAAGCACCTGATTTTAAAGGTTTTAAAAATCTCCGCAGCAGTAATAATTCAAAATTTGAACAACGCAACGGGCGCGTGACTCGCGCTATATCGCGCACCTATACGCTACAAGGCAAACGCCCCGGCAAATACACTATTGGCGCAGCAATAGCCACCATAAAAGGTAAAAAATATCGTACCAAACCCTTCAAAATTGAAGTTTTGCCGCCAGGTAAAAAAGGTACGCGCGAGAAGGCAATTGACCGCATCAATGCTGGTACTGCCGTGTTGCTTCGTGCCGAAGTTGATACGACGACTATTTATTTGGGGCAGGGTATTGAGTTGGATTATACGTTGTATACGAGCGTGAGTTTGGAGCGTATCAGTCTTGTAGACGAACCTGATTATCCGGGGTTTTATGCCGTGCAGGTCAAGCAATTTCCTGATGATTGGCAGGTAAAAATGTTGGACAACATCAATTATAAATACAAGCCTGTCAAGCGCATGGCACTCTTTCCGCAAAAAAGCGGATTGCTTGAAATAAAGTCGATGACCATCCAAACCCGATTGCGTGTAGATGGTCAACGCCGTTCTTCTTATAAAAAAATTTCAAGCCCCATTTTGAAGCTGAATGTAAAGCCATTGCCAGAAGCTGGGAAGCCCGAAAATTTTAGTGGTGCGATTGGTACTTACGATGTGCAGGTGACGGCAGGAAGTAGCAATACCATCTCACTGAACGAAGCATATACAATTGGTATCAGCATTTATGGTGCAGGCGATTTGAAGCAAATACAAGCCCCCGACTTGGGACTCAATCCTGAAGAATTTGATGTTTACGAACCAAAAATCACGGAAAAAGTCTACGAAAATAAAGGCAAAGTAAGCGGTACTAAAACTTTTGAATATGTATTTCTACCCAAAAAAGTAGGGCGTTTTGAGGTCGCGCCATCGTTTTCGTATTTCGACCCCGAATTGGCGGAATATATTACCAAAACGCCTAAGACAATTGGGTTTCGAGTAGTGAAAGGCGCAGCAGGTACGGCAGGTATAAATGATGCGATTGATGAGGAAAATCGCCTTAAAAATCAAGATATTTTGCCGCTACAAAGTACTACACGCTTACGTACACGCGGACGTGGATTTTTTGGTTCGTTTCTTTTTTGGTCAATGCTTTTGTTGCCTATTCTTCTCTTTGTCGGCGCAATCGGCTATCGCCAGATACTCATTAGACGCGGAGATATTGACCCGAAATTGCTACGTCAGCAGGGCGCAGGAAAAGTAGCGCAAGAACGGCTTTCTACCGCCAAAACGCTAATGAATGCTAATAAAAGTCGCGATTTTTATGATGAAATTTCGCAAGCTCTTTGGGGGTATGTGGGCGATAAGTTGGCGATTCCTTTGTCGGAATTGACGAAGGAAAATGTACGAGAAAAATTGGTCACACAGCAAGTTGCGGAAGCCGATACGGAACGTTTTGTCGCGCTGCTAAATACTTGCGAAATGGCATTGTTTGCAGGTATGGATAATGCGGCAGATATGAGCAAAACTTATGATGAAGCAGCAAGGGTCATCACAAATATTGAACAAGAGACGAGGGAGACGAGAGACGAGGGAGACGAGAGACGAGGTGACAAAAAAACGATGACAACTATCATTTTTTTGTTTTTTAGCTCATTTTTAATAGCTCAACCTTCGTTTGATGCCGCAAATCAAGCTTACGAAAAGGCGAATTATAATTTTGCGATTGAGCAGTACGAGGGCATACTCGGTGAGGGACAACATTCTGCCGAATTGTATTATAATCTCGGCAATGCTTACTTCAAAAAAGGGAATTTGGGTAAGGCGATTCTCAATTATGAACGCACACTCACCCTCGCGCCACACGATACGCAGGCACGCGATAATCTCGCTATCGCCCAAGCCCGAACGGTGGATATTATTCAACCTTTGCCCGATTTTTTTCTGACGGAATGGTGGCGTAGTTTGCAGCAAAATTTGTCAGCAAATGCGTGGTCGTGGATAGCGATTTTGATGCTTTGGTTGAGTGTCGGCGGCTTTGTGGTTTGGTTGCTTTTTTCGCAGCGCGAACAGAAAAAACGCGGCTTTCTGATCGGCATGGTGTGTTTGGCTTTATTCGGAATTACCTTCATGTTGGCTGCTCAAAGAAATGCCGCACAACAAAATAGTAATCAAGCAATTATCCTCGAAAAACAAACTAATCTGAAAGATGCCGCCGACGCCGATAGTCCCAATATTTTAAAACTACATGAAGGCACTAAAGTATATTTGCTCGACCAAATCGGAGAATGGCATAAAGTCCGCCTACCAAACGGCGAACAAGGCTGGCTAAAAGAAGGGAGCTTTGAGGGGGTTTGAAATCTCAACTTCAACCGCAAACTCAACTTCAACTTCAACTTCAAACTCAACTTCAAACTCAAACTCAACTTCAAAGATTTGGCTTCGCCAAATCATAGTAATAAAGAATTTGCATAGCAAATTCTCCTAAAGTTGAAGTTGCATTTGAGTTTGCGGTTGAAGTTGAAGTTGAAGTTGAGTTTGAAGTTGAAGTTGAGTTTGAAGTTGAACTCCCCTCACTTCCCCCCTTGAATGATGCTCCAAATATGTCGTCCGAAGAGAAAGAGGACAATCAGATACGCAATCGCTGGTATGCCTATGGTAAATAAAAAAGCCATAACCACAAACATTATAATGACCGGACCTATAATGGCTGCCGGATGCACTTGCTCTTTTCGTTTCATTTGTGAGCGTTGTTGCTGTTGGGCGGCTTGTCTGCGTTGGATTTCGCGCCTCATTTTCTCCTCTCTGCTTAGTGGCTTCGGTTTTTGACCAAGTGATTGCGGTTGTTGTGGTTTCGCTTTTACTTGCGGTTTGTTGGTTGTTGGTTTTGTCTCAAATTCGGGGAGTTCGAGTCGGGCGTTTGGTTTTGCTTGGGGCTTCAGAGGGTTTACTTTGGGAGGTGCTGGCACGATGAGGTCTGTTTCGGCTTTGGGTATGTCATTGAGTGAGCCTATGCTAATGTCGGGAATGGTCGGCAATTGCCAATCGACATCAGGCACTTTCAGGTCAAAACCTAAGGCAGTATCACGCTCCAATTCGAGTGCGCGGGCTTCACGGCGGTCGCGTGAGCCAGATTCGTCATAAGGTGGATGTGGTCGCCTACGACTTGACTTATTATAAGGCTTACCTTTTCTTGATTCCGATTTTTTATAACGCTTGCTCATGATAATGATTAATGGTTAACGGCTAATGATTAATTTTGGGTGTAGCTATCATCAGAAGATGAATTTGTACAATTTACAAATAAAAATGCATATTTGTTATCTTTATGGTAAACAAAATATCAAAATCTAATTTAAAAATGCTATTTGCTACGTTTTTGTTGGAATTTAGATATTGGAATTTGTTATTTTGGAATTTAGAATTTCACTAAATTATGGAACGTTTATTTACACTTTTAATATTGGTCTTGCTGTCAGGCTGTGCGCCGCGCATACATTATCTTGACACGTCTTCTGAATACATTAAATCGGAAAAAGTATCTGACGATGAGGAAGTTACTGCTATGATTGCGCCGTATAAAGAACGGCTGGATGCGGAGATGAATACCGTTATTGGCAATACTGCAAAGGAATTTTCGAAGGCAAAACCCGAATCGCTAATGGGCAATTTTGTGGCGGATTTGATTCACAAAAAATGTGAAGACTATTACGGCAAAGCGATTGATTTTACGGTCGTCAATTATGGCGGTTTGCGTATTCCGGTGCTGCCTGCGGGCGATATTACGCGCGGGAAAGTTTTTGAATTAATGCCTTTCGATAATATGCTCGTGGTACTCGAAATTAAAGGCGCGACGGTGCGACAAATCTTCGGTACAATGGCTGCAAATGGTGGTTGGCCCATCAGCAAACAGGTGTTGTATGTGATTGAAAATGCGTCGCCTACGGATATTCTGATTAATGGAGAAGCATTGGACGATGAAAGAATATACAAAGTCGCGCTATCAGATTATCTCGCCAATGGCGGTGATAAATTGTTTTTCCTAAAGGATAAAAAACGACATAATTTGGGCGTATTATTTCGTGAAGCAATTTTGGAATATGTAGTCGAACAAAATGGCGAAACCATGGACGCACAGATAGAGGGGCGAGTGAAGAATTAGTCGATAGTCCATAGTCCTAAGTGAAAAAAATTAAATAAGATGTCCCATAATGCGAAGTATTTTTTTGTCTAAGGATTTTTTGAAAGCCGCACATAGCCTTAGCTACAGCCTGTCCCGAACCCCGATTCGGGATAAGGATTTCAAAGGATTCTTAGACGGAAAAAAGACGAGTATAATGGCACATGCTATTTAATTTCTTTCACTAACGTGAAACAATGCTTCCCGTTAGCCTACCGGCTAATTTCACCTTATAAGGTTCTGCTGAAATAAGGATATTTTTAAATTATTTTATAATAAAAAATATTTATAAATAATTCATTTTTAATAATAAATAAATTACAAAATAATTTTAATTAATTAAAAAATGGCTATATTTCAGTGCGACCTTATAAGTAGTGAGAAAAAAATATCCTTACTTTTTGACGGTTTCTTTTCCGCTACTTACTAAAATAGAAGCCCAATTCTTTTTCCAGATTTTCCGGCAATTTCGGCAACTCAGAGCGTGGAATGAGTAGCGTAGATATGTTGTGTAAATCGGTAAAAATGTGGTGTCTTTTAGCCGTATCTTTCAAATATCCGTGTCCGGACGAACCGCCCGTTCCGATTTTTCTGCCCAACATTCGCAAGACCATCTGTGCATGACGATATCGCCAAGTGGTCAGCAATTCATCTATCTCTATCAAGCCCATAAGTAGATTGAACGGGCTATGCAAGATCGGTTCGTCGCGATACAAATTGATGAGCAAAGCCGCCACCGTTGCTTTGTGCGACATGCGTAGTGCGCCTTCCGCCTGCATGCGTGCGTGCACCTCTGTGTTGAGGACAGATTCAAAATAAGTATCCGTGCTACCCATCATCTTCACACGCATATCTTTCTCTTTACCAGTTAGATATGAAGAAGCGAGTATCGCAGTTTTCTCTTTTTCGACCATTCGCTCCACGGCTGCTTTGTAATGTTCGATGAAGTTAAATTCGCCAAAATCTAAAAAAGGCGTGCGTTCTAACCACGATTCAACGACCTCAAAAAGTGTATTGCCTTCCTCGATTTTTTTCAATTTTTCTTGCTGGTCTTTAGGAAAAACAGAGGCGTAATGCTGCCCGTGATACGTCAATCGTTTTTCTTCTTTCAAACCCAACATGACTTCCACCATTCGAAATTGGAAGCTCTGAAAACCGGATGCCGGAAACAAATAGTTCCGAAAATCCAAGAAATCGAGCGGTGTCATCGTTTCCATCACACGAATCTGCTGAATGAGCAATTGCAAAATCTCCGACACTCGGCTGAGTCGCCCGACTGCCGTACCGAGATTGCGCTCATCGACACGCTCTTCGGCAAACATCGCTATGACCGATTCCAACTCATGCATCAGTTGCTTGAACCACAATTCATAGACCTGATGCACTACGATAAACAACATTTCTTCGTGCGCCGGTTCATCGCCCAATTCGGCACTACGCAGGTGTTGTGCGTCCAGTATTTTATCCAATTCCAAATAGGAATGATAATGTATCGTACTGTATTTTTTATTCTTGTTTGACATAGTTTTTTTTAAAAAATTCCAATTGACAAATTCTAAATTTCTTTGGAGTTTGGCGGTAAGTATCAGGAACAAAACAAATGTATATTCTCGACTTGTTCTTTTTCCTCTATACTTCACCAAATTTTCCTTAAATACAGTGAGTATTCGCGTCAAATTTGGTTCGTCTAAAGAAAAAATAACGACGCGAAGAATGTACATTTATTTAATTCCTGATACTAATGTACGGAGATATTTTTTTGAAAAAAAATCATCTGTAAAACCATCATCGAATAACATCAAGGCAAAATCTATATCGCACCCAAACTCGGAGACGGACAGATAATCGCAGTTTCTTTTTCTATTTCTAAATGTATGCAATAGACATTTTTGAGTGATTTTCACGCAACTATTTAGTGTAATTGGTCGTTATTTATTATTATTGCAGATAAATTAAAAGAAAATTTCATTAATTAAAGTTTAAATGAGTAAACTTCCTAACGCCCCCTTACAAGAAGTATCCGCTCAATTGAAGTGGCATCTAAAAGAGGAAGACTTTGAAAACTATGGCTTCTTAGCAGGGGATTATTACACCTATGTAAAAAAAACATTTGAAAAAAGAACAAGTTTAATTCCTGATGGGATTCCTTTTCAATTTGTTGTTAATAATCCTACACATAAATTCAATAAAGAGGATGGTAAGTTTCCCTTCATCGTGATAGGACCTGGTATAGTTGCTATTAATGTAGATGATGAAAATTATTATTGGGAGAAATTCATAACTGAAATAGAGTATGCTCTCAAACCTGTATTCGAATTGGTACCAGAATTAAGCGATTTTCATCACATTCATCTTTCTTTGGAATATATCGATTTTTTTGAGTTTGACTTTGAAAAGGATAATATTTTGGACTTTTTGAGGGATTCGATGCACACTCATATAAACAAAGATTTTATTGGGAAAACAAAAACCGATAGCATAGATTTAAATTTCTCTTATAAAGATGATGAACTTGGGCATGTCAAATTTTCATATAGCAAGGGGAAAATTAAAGGAAAATCAGAAGGATTAATTTTTAGAACTTCTGCATTATCAGGCATCCATCCATCCGATATGATTAAGTCTATTAAATGGTTCAACGAAGCTCATGGCAGATGTAGTTTTTTATTCAAAGAAATGACAAAAGGTAAATTATATGAATCTTTCAGCTAAATATTTACAAAATGATTGTGATTTTCACGAGCACAGGCTTATTTCAGAAACTATTGATGTAAATCAATCTGATTTAGGTTTAAAAACATCGTTAACTATCTTACCAAATAAGAGACTAAGCCAAATTACAGCGTATGGTATCGGTATGTTAACTAGTGTAGCTATTAGCAATTACCACATCGAACCCCACATTGAAAATACATCTTATGTATATAAAATTGAAAATGAAAAATTAAGTGGTTTTGACATTTACAAAGAATTGCCTCCCTCAGATATTGAATTTACAGAGGATGAGCAAATAGCAATTGCAATCACTAATATGGATCCAATACTTCCAATGCCTCCTAATAACACCAGAAAAGTTAAGTTTAAAATTAATAACAAAAGAAAAGGTTTACCCTCATTGATATAAATGAATAATTGGTACGAAAGTGTAGGTGTCGAAAGCTCGCTAAATCAGGGTGATTTTATCTTGAACTGTCCGGTTATCATTCCCCCAGACGATATTGAGAATATACAAAACAATGGAGCTGATATTGCGGAATATGATGTAGTCATTATGACACAATCATGTGACTTGGAAAATGATAAAGTCAAATTGGTACTTGTCTGTCCATTCCATCGGTTTGATAACTTCTGCCAACACAATCCGAATTTCAATGATTATAAACTCAAAGAGGCAGTCAGAATAGGTAATCTACCAGGCTATCATTTGCTTAATTCTTGTCCTGATCTCAAACATGAAGAATATCTAATCGTCGATTTCAAAACAGTATTCAGCGTAAATCTCAGTTTTCTCAATAATCTGAAATTAAAGCAAAGTCCAAGAATCCGGCTTCAATCTCCCTATCGCGAACATCTTTCACAAGCCTTCGCAAGATTTTTTATGCGTGTTGGTTTGCCTACAAGTATTCCCAGGTTTGAAAAGAAGAAAAAATAACACTCTATATCGCCAATTCCTCCCAACATTTCATCTAATCTTTCCCTTTAATTCCTATATTTGCCCTACCTTAGAATAAATCTAAATAAAAAGAGCCGCGAGTAGCGAGTGCCGAGTAACGAGTTTTTTACGCAAGACTCACTCGCTACTCGCTACTCGTCACTCGCTACTAACATGAAATTAAGCGATTTAAAAAAAGGCGAAAAAGCGACCATCATGCGGATACGCGATGGCGAATTGACCAAGCAATTGATGACTTTGGGTTTGGATTTCAGCGCACCCGTTGAGATGAAATACAAAGCACCTTTTGGCGGTCCTGTTTGTATTAAGAATAATAAAAAATTCATCGTGATACGCAGCAGTGAAGCGCAGGAAATCGCGATTGCCAGTTTATAGGGACGGGGCATGCCCCGTCTCTACAAGCTGGCACGGACAAGAATGTCCGTGTTACGTTCATACAATGAATCACTCACGTATAGCACTCATCGGCAATCCCAATTCTGGTAAAACCAGCATCTTCAATCAACTGACGGGCTTGCGTCAGCGCACGGGCAATTTTCCCGGTATTACGGTCGATAAGACCTCCGGTACACTCGCCAAATACGAAGCAATTGAAGTCGTTGATTTGCCGGGTTTGTACGATTTATATCCTGATTCGCAAGATGAGGCAGTCGTGTTGCGCGAACTCGTAACGACTACCGATAGATACGATGCGGCGGTTTATGTGGCAGATGCTTCGCACCTTGACCGCGCCCTCCTACTCTACTCGCAAGTCGCGGATTTGGGGGTTCCGATGATATTTGTGGTCAATATGATGGACGAAGCCGAGAAGTCTGGTTATCGCTTCAATACCAATCGCTTGAAAAGTCGTTTGGGTGTGCCTGTCATTTATACGGATGCGCGAAGTGGTGAGGGCGTTGACCGCCTCGTGAGCAGAATGACCGAGCAAAATTACGACCTTCCTAATGCCTTTTTTCGTAGTCGATATACTCGTGAAAATGTTTTGGAAAATGGTTATCACATATGGATTTCTACTTGTTTTGACCGATATCTGAAAGACAATACCGCTTTCGCCGAACATGCCGAAGTTGTTGAAGCACTTGGCAGCGAAGGGCAGACTTCCATTCTCGAAGTTCCTCAAAATCAATCGACTAACGAAGGTATCGTCCTCGAAGACCTCGAAAATCGCAAGCGACTCATCAATATTATCGCCGCAGAAGTCGTACAATCGCCAAAAGAAACTCGCCAAAATGAAATTACCGAAAAATTGGATAAATGGTTGACACATCCGGTATTTGGGTATTTGATTTTTGGGGGGATTTTATTCCTTATTTTTCAAGCGATATTTAGCTGGTCGGCACTGCCGATGGACTTGATGGATTGGACTTTTTCTTCGCTTTCAGGCATCATACAAAGCACTTTTGGCAATGGCGTTTTAGGGCGTTTGGTTGCTGAGGGCATCATTCCGGGTATTAGTGGTGTGTTGATTTTTATTCCACAAATCGCGCTGCTTTTTCTGTTTATCGGCTTGTTGGAGGCGAGTGGTTATATGTCACGGGTCGTGTTTTTGATGGATAAGTCGATGCAGCGATTTGGGCTGAATGGCAAGTCTGTCGTGCCGCTGATGTCGGGCATGGCGTGTGCGATTCCGGCAGTAATGGCTTGTCGTACTATCGAAAATCCGAAGGAACGCCTGATTACGATACTCGTCACACCCTTTATGACGTGTAGTGCGCGGCTGCCCGTGTATGCGATTTTGATTGCGGTGGCGGTGCCTTCTACGAGTGTGCTGGGGATGAATTTGCAAGGCTTGGTGCTGTTCGGGCTGTACCTTTTGGGGATTTTTGCGGCATTGTTTGGTGCAGCGATTTTGAATCGTTTTGTGAAGAGTAATGCGAAGAGTTATCTCATTCACGAGATGCCCGTGTATCGCATTCCGAAGGCGAAAGATATTTTGATGAATATTTGGTCGAAAGTAAAAACATTCGTGTGGGAAGCAGGGCGGATTATTTTTGTGTTGGCGATTGCTTTATGGTTTTTGGCGTCTTACGGTCCGAATCTGAATCAGAAAACGGCAGCCTACGAAACGACATTAACCGAACAAAATATCGCCCCCGAAATACTTGATAATCAAGTCGCTGCATTCAAATTGGAAAATTCGTATATCGGTATCGTTGGTAAGGCGGTGGAGCCTGTTTTTCGTCCTTTGGGCTATGATTGGAAGATTAGTATCGCGCTGCTGACTTCTTTCGCAGCACGGGAAGTTTTTGTAGGAACACTTGCCACGATTTACAGTATCGGCGAAGATTTTAGTGAAGAAACCATCACCCAAAAACTCGAAAATGAAACCGACCCTATCACCGGACGCAAGCGGTTTAATCTGGCTACTGCCCTCTCGCTACTGATTTTTTATGCCCTCGCCATGCAGTGCATCAGCACCCTCGCCATCGTGCGCCGCGAGACGAAAAGTTGGACGTATCCGATTCTGCAATTGTTGATAATGACGGCTTTGGCTTATTTTGGGGCTTTTGGGGTTTATTGGGCTTTTGGATAGTGATTATTTTCTTCCTCTTCCCTTATCAACACCACATCATTGTGATAAAAGATAGTTTCCCCACTTCCATTCCTTAATTCAAATCGGTCGCAGTATTTCCATCTTTTCTATTTTCCAAATCATCTTTCAATCCATCAGGCAAGCCCTGTACACCGCTTAATGAAAAGCCTAATTCCTCGGAGTTTTCATTAGGAATGACACTTATCTTAGAATTGGTTTCTAATACAACGGCATAGATTTGTTTTATGGATTTTAATCCACTTTGTCTAATTGCTGCGTATACTTCAGGCTTTAATATGCGCTCTTTCTTCATGTTTTTTTCGATAAATTCTCCTTCAAAGAGTAATAGTTGCGGCGTAGATTTTACGATTTCTCTAACTTTTTCAGAATGGTACATGGATTTTGTAACGATGAATTGTAGAAATATTAAGATGAAAATACTTACTCCTCCCTCTGTAACAGAAACATCTTTGAGTATTACGGTAGAGGCAACTATAGAACCTAATGAGACTGTTACAATCCAATCAAAATTATTGAGTTCGGATGTTGAGCGTTTGCCCAAAATCCGAATATAGGCTATGATAAGAATATATACTATTACCGCTGAAATAAGCAACCGTAAAATATCTTCTACACTAGACGCGAATATATTTTCCATTTTTATTTAATTTTTATTTAACCAATTAATGTGCTTTTCTGACGCTTGTTTTGCCCATTGTAACGGGCGTGAACCAAAACATTCTAAAATGGCATCTACACCGATGATAGTGCCTTTTGCCAATCTTCCGAGAAGTGCTATGGGTATCTTTTTATCACTTTCTTTGGAGATTAAATAACCGTTTTCATTTGTCTCGACTCCTAAGTCATTGTGGACAATTTTTATCAAGTTATCAACAAGCATATTTTCAACGATGGGCGAATTGACAACTTTAATTTGAGGGGCATCTAAGACTGAATCAATCATAAAGTTCGCAGTAATTGATTGGTCGGCAAGGTTAAATTGCCAACCTTCTGCTGTCAATTTAATATTAGGGTCGTTTGCCATATCTAAGTTCAAAACGCCTGCTTCCTCTAAAGCCAATAGTTGTTGAATGCTTTCTACGGGAGGTCCGTAAGAATATCTTTTCGTCGATTCGTCCAATGCAATTATTTCAGCAAAAACATTATCAGAACATTCGTTAAAAGAGAGCTTCTTGTAGATAGAAGGTTGGCAGTATCGCCACACCTGACCGATGCAGTAATCCAAACTTATTGCCGCTTCACCAGTAGCCATTTCTACAAAACTTTTCATACTTTCTTTTGCAGGTTGTTTGCGTGAAATTATGAGTGAATTTTCAAAACTTTGGTCTTCTAACCATTTTTCGATGAGCTTTATAATGGCTGATGCGGAGAGATTTTGAGGATTAATAATGTCGGGTAAATCTAAATAAATACCTGCGGCAATAGGGGCAAACGCTTCAATTAAAAAGCGAGGACTTTCTGCTGCTGTCTGATTTTTTTTATCTCCAATGTGCTTTTCAAACTTTAAAATAGATGCTTCTGTTGGTTTGAACCACTTATCTATCTGCGCATTCAGGGGCTTGGGGGAAGGCGGTAATCCATCAAGTGAAAACGGAACAATAGTAGGTATGCCTTTTTGCTCAATTTGGTAGGTAGATGATCGTGTTTGCTCATCTAATGTAATAAATTCGCCAAATTTTTCAGCTATTGCCCTTACAACATCTATCATCGCCAATCCAAATCCTCGAATTCCAATGATGCTTTCATTGTTCAGATTTTTATGGTGTAAATAGTCAGCAACAGGATAGGGTGATTTGAATAGGTTTATGTTTTTTTTATCGCCGGCAAATTTTTCCCAATCCGCTATCTGTTGAGGTAGTTCTGTTGATTGATGACCAATGGTCAATAACACTTCGTCAAACTCTTCGTAAGCTTTTGCGTTGGTACTTATTTGAATTTTATCATTATTTAGCAATTTCACCTCTTTGACTTGCTCTTTATGTAGCGCAATTATATTTGATTGAATTAATGGTTTGGCAAGTGATTGAAATCTTTGTGATAAATATTCTCCCACCTGAGCACGGGGCGGATAAGTATCTATTGTATCATCGGAAAGCGTATTAAAATCTTTATCAGCCCAGTCGTGATAGGAAGCAAATGAGGCAATTTTCAAACTATCAATATCTATTGCTTCACGTTGGTCCAATTCTAATATCCGCTCTGTGATATTTACCCAATTCGACGAGTTTTGATCTATATCATAAACTTGCCCGTTACCAAAGTTTCCTGTTGATTCGAAGAGTGATATATGGATATTTAGCAGGCTATTCTGCTTCACCAACTCGATAATCAATTTTTCTAAAGAATACCCACCTCTAGGTCCTACGCCTACGATCCCAATTTTTCTTATAGCTGTCATTTTTTCTTTTTTCGATTCTTTGAAATTAGCACACCGTCTATCAATTCTGAATTTTACAACCTCACAAATTCAAAGAATTTGAACTCATTTGAAAGATTTACCATGCCGAAGACGAATATGACCTTTCCCAAGTAAATTAGGGTCAAGTGCTTGGTCGTCGCGAGTTATTGTTAAAATATCTTCATTAGCCAATTCTACAGCTACTTCTCGCGTGATCGTCATTAATTCTCGCCACTTATCAGGAGAACCAACTACACGTGCCGCTTCACTTGGACAAATTGATTTCCCTACATCACGATGCCGCAGCAAAGTTAATATGGAACTTCTGAGTCTTTTCTTCAGTGCAGCATTGTCGTATACTTCCCACCATGCGTCCCCTCGTTCCCCGAGCGCAATTTTTGCATCATTTACATGCACTCTTGCTTCTTTTTCTAACACCTCATCTTTTATGCGCAATGCCTTACCAACATTTCGTCGCCCTGTCATTAAGACCGCTACCAATTGAGTTTTTAAAGCATCCGGTATGCTCGGGTCGGTAGCTCTCCATTTACGTCCATTGACGATTATATATCGTCCATCAGGAGTAGAAGTAAATTCACTCATATAAGTATTACTAAAAATTGACTATGGGATAAAAAGACAATAAACGCTACATCTTCACACCGTTATTTTTTCTTTACACGAGCCAAATTTGACGCGTCCCGAATACTTTTGGGATAAGGAGAATTTGGTGAAGTATAAAAGAAAAAGAACAAGTCAAGATGTAATAGACTTTATTCCAAAACAATTTGGGTTCTTTCAAATCCAGTGAAATGAATGAAAATTTGGGCGTATCCCCCTCCTTATCAGTCGGGGGTCGGGCTATCCGGCACTCTCTCCACTCCGCTATCGCTACGTTACGTTCAAACAACACCTACTATCCCTTACGCAAGAGACGAACAATCGCGAGGCAGAAAAACCAACAATCACGGAATTTGTCAAAGAACCATAATTTGTAAGCAGCTAAATTGTCTTTTTCCACTACTCTACATCTATTTCTCGTCCCGTATCCCGATAGCTATTGAGAGGTATGCGACTCTAAATGAGCTTCGATTAGCGAAAAAATCCTAATTTCCATGCAATATAACTTATTTTGGAATAAAGTCTAATGTTTATTGTTTTTTCATCCCTAAGTAGTGGGACAAAAATAGGCTTACAATTTTGACGTGATTATTTTTTCGATATTTTTTCTTAAAAAAACCGCACATAGCCTACGCTACGTAAGGATTTTTGTAGGTAAAAATAGCGGAAAAAGAAACCGTCAAAAAGTAAGGATATTTTTGTCCCACTACTTATGTCGATTTTTATTAAGATTCATTCTCATATATCATATCATCAACGCCCAAAGTGTATAAGTATTCAAATTTATATTAATCATAAAGTTTATATTTAGTACACTGTTTTATAAATTTATTTACATTTTTTGACGTTTATTTTGAAATGAATCGAATCAAAAATGACGCGAATACTCACTGTATTTAAGGATTTTTTGGTGAAGAGTCATTTTAAAAGAAATACTCAAAAAAGTAAATAAATTTGTGAAACAGTGTATTTAGTACACTGTAAATTAAGTTTCGTTATGCTTCAGCACGGCTCTAACTCATTGTATTGACTTAAAAAACAAGGCATTGAAACGCATTTTAAAACATAAAAATATAAAATTACTTAGTTTACACGATATTTTGGAATGATACATAAATAAATTTAGTTTTTGACTCGTTCTTTGCACTTTGCTAACATCATACGGTACATTACGACGCATACTTACGCCGCCGCACAAACGTAAATACCCCGCCAAATATGCCCAATAAAACCAACGGTAATACGATATTCACAAATTGCCACTTCGTCTTTTCTTCCCTTGCTTTGGTCTTATTCAATAGGCGCAACCGAACTTCCTTTGAGCGCGAAGCGATCACGCCATCGGTATCCAATAGATATTCAACTGCATTGAGTAGAAAATCTTTATTTGCGAAGGTATAACGCTCATAGGGATTATAACCGAGTAGTTCGATTTTATTTTCTTTTACATTGATTCCGTTGCGTACCACATCGCCATCTGCGATGATGAGCATTTTGGTCGGTTTGCTTTCCGAACGGAAAGGCTGGTCAATTTTTGCGAGCATTTCGCCCATGTTTTCTGTCACCCTATTTTCGTATAATGATGGGAAAATGCCCTCTAATAAAACCGATACAGGTTGGTGCGGTTTATTAAAGCGTTCGATGGGTGGTGCTTCGCGAGTAATATCGAAATTGAGACGAGAAGGCGCGTACTGCATCCGGCTTTTGTCAGAAGTCGTCAGCAAGATAGTTTTCTTAACCCGTGTTTTTGTTTTTATCGTATCGATAGTACTAACAAACTTAAAATCAATACCATCCAAATTTTTTACGATAGGATGTGCGTTATTTATTTCGGGGAAAATAATAGGATGATAGGGCCAAGGTCGCAGGTCAAATTGTGGCGCATTGCCCACCATGCCTACCTGCAAAGGGATGCGACTACTCCTCAAATCTTGCACCATATTAGGTTCGATTCGCACACCATATTTGAATAATATATCTTCCAAATTTAAGGGATAATCATACGGCACATACTCGCCTGCCATACGAAGGCTGTCGAGGTCGGCACTCAATCGGTCGATGAGCCACAGCACCTTGCCGCCGTTCATTACATATTGGTCAATTTTAAATTTATCTCTATCGGAAAAGGCAGTACGCGGTTTCGGCACTACCAAAAGGCGATATTGTGCTGCATCGACCATCGTAAAACTATCCAAATTGATGCGTCCCACATCGTAGTATTGCTGCAAAGCGGCATCAAAACGCGCCGTTTGATAAGGTTCGAGTTCGCCATGACCTTCGGTAATGGCGATTTTGGATTTGTGGAGGCTTTTGAGCTTTTTTATGGTATTGGTAATCTTGTATTCGAGTAGGCTGATGGAATTGTTGAGGACGACTTGGTCTTGTCCGGCGAGTGCGGCAGTGTTGTTTTCGAGGATATTGACGGGCATGGAGCGACCTTTATACGTGACGATGAGGGTCGGAAAAATCAATTTTTCGGAGTAGCCATCGTCTGTTTTGACTTGCAGATTAACGGGCGCAACACCGATTTTGCGAAGCTCTTCCATCACCGCCGCCGATTGTTCTGCCGTGCCGCTGAGTGGGTCAGTAAATTGGTACTCGACATAACCGGACATAGATTTGAAGTCGTTGAGCAATTCGCGTAGTGCACCCTGCAAACGCTTGAATCCAGCAGGAAATTCACCCTCCAAAAAGGACTCTATAAAGACAATATCTTCGAGATTTTTCATCTGTTGCTTGGTCGCCTTCGTGAGCGTGAATCGCTTGTCTTCCGTCAAATCAATATGCCCATAAAAGGCATTGGCAAGGATATTCGCAAAGACCAATATTCCCAAAAATAATCCTAATTGGAGGAGGGATTGGTTGCGTGTGTTGGTTGATTTTTTCATGTAAATTAGTCCGTAGTTGGTGGTCGATAGTCCATTTGGACGTAGTGCAAATATACGGTTAAATCGCGGTTATAGGGTTTGATTTTTAAGGGAAAATTGTTTATCTTTGAGAAGAGTTTATTACGAAAAAATATTGTTTATGACAGAACCAATTAAATTGAACACTACAGACAATCAGTTTATCATCAGCATTGATAAGGATTTTCTTGATAAAGAAGCATTGCTCAAATTTATAAATTATCTACGTGTAGAATCGCTTGCACGTAAGGTGGATTTTGATGAAGATATCGAGGCACTCGGCGAAGAAATTAAAGCGGAATGGTGGAAGAAAAATAAAGATAGATTTATTCCGAAGGAAGAGCAATAAATATAGAGAGTTCTTTCCTCTATTATTCCTTAGATAACTCTTTTAAGCAAGCAATAGAGGTCATAATTTTTCTTTGAATACGATTTTTCTGGAAATAATTATTGATTTTTCCAGTTATATACTCATTTTTATTTAGTTCTAATCGCCATTGACGAATTGGGTTTTTCTCTAAAGAGTCAATAGTCTCAATTGTAACTTCCTCTTTATTTCCGTAAATCACACCATCTGATTCCTTTCTTATTCGCTCAGAATTATTTGAAAATGCTATTTCAATAATTTCCTCATTTTCAAGCAGAAATAGTAATTTGTCGCCTGATTTTACATCGTAATGTTTCTTGTAAAATTCTATGCCAATGTAAAATTTATCCTCCCTAAAAAATTTTAATCTAAGTTCAATTTCTGAATTGTTTGAACGGAGTTTAAAATAGTCTATAAGAGAAATATTGGTAATTTTTGTGAATCCGTCTTTTTCCTTTTTTAATATAAGTGAGTCAAGTGTAGAAGTCCGAAAGAAAAAATACTCACAACCGTCTGCCTTTGTCGTTTTTAATAATCTAAAAGAGACATCATATTCAGTTAATGGCTCTGAATCTTTAATCAAACAAATAATATATCCATCTTTTATCTCATTATTAACTTCTACTATCTTTTCAAAGTATCCAGATTCCGGTGCCTTTATTTTATTCTCAATGATGCCAGTCTCACTTTCTATCTTCCCTAAATATTCACCCTTGTAAACAAAGGTGTTATTTTCATGCTCCCATTTACGGACAAAAAACTTCAATTTTTTCAGTTTCTTTGGTTGTTCTTTGAGAGAGTTTAGGAATTTGAAGTCCACCTTCGATATCTCGAACTTGTATGGAATATCATTCTCTTTCAATGTTTTTTCGTCAAAATTTGATGTTGGCTCTTTTTGAAATAATTTTTTGAAGAAGCTCATTTTGGTAAATTTTTTATTTCGTTTACTAAATTTTATTCATGTCAATCTCAAAATTACTTGCTTTCAATTCCTTCGCAAGGTGTAATTTCCAACTATCATTGCCCGAATATGGAATGTATAACACTCCACTAAAGTCACTTGGGATTTCAATATTTTTTCCTTCTTCATAAATTGCAGCAACTCTATTTCTCCCTAATTTGCCTAAAAAATATCCGAGCTCCAATATTACATTTTGTCTTGCTCGGTATTTGGCATTATCCGAACTATCATTTTTCACGTAAGCCATATCATCAGCTGATAATAACACAATTGCATAAGCAACATCAGAGTAATCTGAAAACTTCTCTATGATTGTCCTTCCTTTATTTGGTTGTTCATGAAGAATTATTGGCTCTAAATTGAATCTCTCTAAAAATCGAGCAGTAGATTGTTTCATTTCTTCATTATGACCGTGAACAATGAAGATTTTATTTGACTCTTGACTTGAAGGTGCTTCATCCATTGATTGTGATTTTTTATAAACTTTATACCCGGGAGGTCCTAAAATAAATTCATCTAAGACATCTTCTCCTTTCCCAAATGCTCTGTGATAATAATTGCTCGGTGGAAAAACTGCAATTCCTCGTTGTTTGTACCGCTGTATTTCAATCATGTCTTGTTGATGTATTCTGTCACTTACTTCTTTATATGTTTCACGGGTTTTTCCGATGAAAATCTTTGTAATTTCTAATGAATTTATATTCGTACCATTTATAAATATTCCTTTTCCTTGTTCGTATGGTTTTACTATTTTAGTTAACAAATCTTGTTGTGACAAGTCATTGATTTGTTCTTTTTTGTCTTCTTGTGTGATAATTTTTACGTGATAAAATTCCATTTTATTTTTTCTTAATATTTGCCTAAAAATTAAAGAGAATTATAAATCGAAGAGTCAAATCTTCCGAAGTTAAATAAAACACCTGCGAATATATTTGTTTTTCAGCATTTTACAAAAAAAACACCCACAAATACGCCGATAACTCGCGGAAATTACCTATTTTTACCAAGTTTCCGCAACTTATCGGAACATTATGATAGGCAGAAAAAAAGAAATAGAGGTATTACAATCGGCTTTTGAGAGTCCGCGACCTGAGTTGTTGGCGGTCATTGGCAGGAGAAGGGTGGGCAAAACGTATTTGGTGCGTACTTTTTTTGAGGGAAAAATGGACTTTGAAATGGTGGGTTTGAAAGACGGGACACGCAAACAACAATTACGGAATTTTGCGTACAGTCTGCAAGAATTTCAGCCCGACCACGACCCGCGCAAAGCACCTAAAGACTGGTTGGAGGCGTTTTTTCAACTCAAACAATATTTGGAAAAAAAGGACACCAAAGGACGCAAAAAAGTTGTGTTTATTGACGAATTGCCGTGGATAGCTACCGCCAAATCCGACTTTCTGATCGGCTTCAGTTATTTTTGGAACAGCTATGCTTCCAAGCATCAAATTGTGGTCATTATCTGCGGTTCGGCAACGGCGTGGATGATTAAAAAAATCATCAATAATAAAGGCAGTTTGCACAATCGCGTCACACAGAAAATCACGCTCGCGCCCTTCACTTTAGCGGAGACGGAAGCCTATCTCAAATCGCTTGGCGTGTCGTTTACCCGTTACCAAATTCTGCAATTTTATATGACGATGGGCGGGATTCCGCATTATCTCAATCAGGTCAAAAGGGGTAAAAGTGCTGTGCAAAATATCAACGATATTTGCTTTGACCCGGCAGGCTTACTGCGTACCGAATTTGAGAATTTGTACAGTTCGCTATTCACCCACCCCGAACGCTATGAGGCGATTGTGGAGGCTTTGGCGTCAAAGTGGAAGGGCTTGAGCAGGTCAGAGATATTGAGCCAAACCGATATGAAAGATGGCGGTGGTATTACATTGATTTTAAGGGAGTTAGAGCAATCCGGTTTTATCACTTCGTATGTGCCTTTCGGAAAAAAGAAACAAAATACACTCTACCGATTGACCGATAATTATTCATTATTTTATTTGAAATATATTAATAATTTAGCCCCGAATCAGAAAGGAAATTGGAAGACTTTGAGTCAAACCCAGTCGTGGAAATCTTGGAGTGGTTATGCGTTTGAGAATATTTGTTTGCAGCACATTCATAAGATAAAGGAGGCATTGGATATACGTGGTGTGCATACGCAGGAGTATGGTTTTATTGCCAAAAATTCCGAAATAGGAGAAGGTACTCAAATAAACCTGCTGATTGACCGACACGATAATGTGATTTCACTTTGCGAAATGAAGTTTTATAATGAGGAAATCACCTTGTCAAAAACGGAAGCGGATAAGCTGCGACGAAGAAGAGCCATTTTCAGAAATGTAACGCAAACAAAGAAGCAAATTTTTATGGTGTTGGTTACGACTTATGGTTTACTTGCTAATAAATATAGTTCCGAATTAATTGATAATGTGGTAATAATGGATGATTTATTTTGATTCGCCGTAGCGTAAGGCATCCGGCTTGCGCCGCGTACTACTTGCAAGGCTAACGTGGCGCAAGCCGGATGCCGTCATTCGTCGGCACAAGGGCATTACGATACGGTACGCAAGCGAGACGCTTACGCTACCTCACCATTTCCGCGCCCCAAGCGCCACCTTAGTCATCGCCACAAAAGCGGCGATAATGCTTAGGAAATAAATCACATCGCGCGAGTCGATTTTACCTTTACTGATGGAAGTGTAGTGGTAGCCGATGCCGATTTTATCTACGATGTCATCGGATTTGGCGAAGAAGATGGGGAGTTTGGAGAGTTCGCCGAAGGCTTCGTAGAGCGTGAGGGAGAGCAGTACGGCGAGGACGAATGCCACGATTTGATTTTGCGTGATGGCGGAAGCAAACAACCCGATAGCCACAAATGCACCTGCAAGCAAGAGCAGTCCAATGTACGAACCTGCCACACCGCCAGCGTCGATATTGCCAGCAGGGTCGCCGAGCGTGCGGATGGTGTAGTAATAAACCAGCGTCGGCAGTACCGCAATGACCACGAGGAGCAAGCAAGCCAAGTATTTGCCCATAATGATGGAGAGATCGCTGAGGGGACGAGTGACGAGGAGTTCGATAGTACCTGTTTGGCGTTCTTCGGCGAAGGAGCGCATCGTAATCGCCGGAATGAGTATCATCAGTATGTACGGCGCAGCACGGAAAAAGCCATCCATCGTAGCGTAGCCGTAGTCCAAGACATTGCTTTGCGGGAAGACCCACATGACCATACCCGTCAGCACCAAAAACACGCCAATAGCAATGTAACCAATGAGCGAACTGAAAAATAGGTTAATTTCTTTTTTGAAAATACTGTACATAGACGAGAGATAAGAGACGTGAGACGAGAGAGAAAAGACGTGAGACGTGAGAGAAAAGTGTATTTTCTCACGTCTCTGTTCTCTTGTCTCACGTCTCTCGTCTCGTCAGCGTTTGAAAGACATCCTCTACGCTTTGTACGTCTTGGCGCATTTCGATGAGGGTGAGTCCGTTTTCGACGGCAAATTTAAAGATTTTAGGGCGAATGTCGTGTGTTTTCGTTGTAGTGATTTTCCATTGATTGTCGGAAAGGGCTTCGATGTGGGTGGCGTCGGGGATATTGCGGAGTTGAGCCATACCGATTTTTTCGAGGAATTGGACAGTGATAGTTGTTTTGCCCGATGCGCGTTGGCGTAGGATGTCGATGCTGTCATTGGCAACGAGTTTGCCGCGATTGATGATGAGTACACGGTCGCATATTGCCTGTACTTCCTGCATAATATGGGTGGAAAATATGACGGTTTTAGTCTTACCAATTTCTTTTATCAAGGCACGTATATCGACCAATTGGTTGGGGTCAAGTCCGGAGGTGGGTTCGTCGAGTATCAGTACTTCGGGGTCGTGTAACATCGCCTGTGCCAAGCCTACACGCTGGCGATAGCCCTTCGAGAGTGCGCCGATTTGCTTCTTTTGTTCGCGTCCGAGTCCGGTCATTTCTATCATGTCGGCGATGCGATTTTTCTTGTTGGGCAGCTTGTGCAAACCCGCCACAAAAGTGAGGTATTCGCGGACGTACATATCTTTGTAAAGCGGATTGTGTTCGGGTAGATAGCCGATGCGTTCGCGGACTTTCATCGGCTCTTCAGCGGTGTCGTAACCGCATACGGTAGCCGTCCCTTCGGTCTGCGGAATGAAGCAGGTGAGGATTTTCATGGTGGTGGTTTTGCCCGCGCCATTGGGACCGAGAAAACCAAGTACCTCGCCACTACGGGCTTCAAAACTAACGTCATCAACAGCGTGTTGTGCGCCGTATTTTTTGGTGAGTGAATTTACTTTTACAGACATTTATTAAGTACAAATTCAATCCCGTACAGTTATCGGGAAAGTGCAAGTTCAAGTTAGCTTTCGTTTTCTATTTCTTTTTGTAATTCAAGGACAACTTCAATAGGAAGTTCTTGAATATCAGCGATTTGTTCGGGAGACAAATCAGAAATTTTGAGCAGTTGTATAGTGACTTTTATTTTCTTTTCCTCTATTTTCTCTTTGACTTCTTCCCTCACTTTTTCTTTGATTTCTTCCTCAACCATTGGTTTAACTATACCCACAACATACTCTCTAAATGCCGGTATTTTTTCCATAGTTGTGGGGAGCGTATCCATTAGAATATCAGCCAAAAATAGGTTATGCTTCATAACATGTGGCGGTATAGTATCTTGCTTCATGTCTAAAATTTCTGTTTTAACATTATCGACAAATTTGATTTCCTGTTTACTTGACAAGATAACCATTAAATTAATGAATTGCAACAAAGTTCTGATTTCGTCGTCACTCCAACTGCGTTCAAGGGTCAATCTTATTAATTTCATTTTATATTGACGGCGCAAATCTTCTGTACTTTTCGTCTCATTCAAATATTTCGCTGCCAACACCGCCAAAGCCATCGGATTATCATCCGCCAAAAGTACCGCCTCGTCCGCAGCACATACGCGATAGGCATTGAATTGATAGGTGACTTTCGTTCCCATAAATTCATATACAAACGTATCGCAGTCGTCCGGTACGGATTCGCCTGTGTAGATGACGAGTGCCGTGATGTTTTTTTCTTTCTTGTCAAAAATACGATAAAAATAGACAAACATCCGCCGCAAAAAATCCTTTTCATACTTTCCTTGTACTTCAAAATGAATCAGGACATAATGCTCCTTGCCATCTTTCAGATAAATTTTGGCAAGTTTATCTTTTCGCGTATTTCCACCCTTGAATTTATCAGCAATTAGTTTGTGCAATTCTTTATCCAAAAATTCTACACCTTTACTTTGGTCGGCTATGGCGTAAATTTTTGGTAGAAAAAATGCCAATGTCTTCCAGAATAGCTTTTCTATCAGTTCTTTCCAATGCGTATCGTGGTCGGGATATAACGGTTTCTTCATGTTTTTATTATCGTAATTCAGCACGCAAATTAACATAAGGGATGAAAAGATAATAAACGTTACATCTTCACGCCGTTATTTTTTCTTTACACGAGCCAAATTTGACGCGAATAACGGGTTATTTAAGGAGAATTTGGTGAAGTATAAAGGAAAAAGAACAAGTCAAGATGTAGTGTTTATTGTTTTTTCATCCCTAAATCCTACACAAACAAAAAAGAAAAGCCAACAATTTGCATCAATAATAAATTAATTTGATTTGCAAATAAAAAAACAATACCTTTGCTTTGATGAAAAAAATAACGCCTTCATATCGCTACATCGGTGTCGATCCGGGAACAAATATATTGGGTTACGCCATTATTGAAATTGCAGGGAGAGCGGTGCGTGTGTTGGATATGGGCGTATTGCGGATGACGAAATTGGAGACGCACCCACAGAAATTAAAGCATATATTTGAGGGCGTGCAGGAACTTATCGAAAAGTATAAACCTATTGAAATGGCGATAGAAATTCCATTTTATGCCAAAAATCCACAGTCGCTACTCAAGCTCGGACGTGCGCAAGGCGTAGCCATCGCCGCCGCTATGACAAATGAGGTAGATGTGATAGAGTATTATCCTAAAAAAATAAAACTCGCCATTACAGGAAATGGTAACGCATCAAAAGAGCAACTCGCGGCGATGTTGGAAAACATTCTCAAAATTAATGTCAATAAGTATCCATTAGATGCTACAGATGCACTTGCTGCCGCAATGTGCCATTACTACAAGCGTGGTAGCCCGCTCGGCGATAATAAAAAATATAACGATTGGAGTAGCTTTTTGAAGGATAATCCCAATCGGAAAGGTTAAACATTTCGTAGGGAAAGGGCATGCACTTTTCCTACGAAATGTTGGTTAATTTCTACTTGACTTTGCTAAAATTAATTTCTGTGCTTGGCTCACATTTTCACGAGAAATAATGCGGTAAAAATAAACGCCCGAAGGCAAATCTCCTACATTTATTTTCATTTCGCGGCTGTCTTGTGGTAGGTGTTTTTTCCATAAAAATTGCCCTTGCGAATTATATAATTCCAAAGCCGCATTATTTATTTTTTTATTTAAATTATACGAAAAATACACTTCATTAAATGCTGGATTTGGTACAGCATTTAGGTCAAATTCTGTAAACGTAGCTGCTTCGACATCCGTTACAATTTCGCAATCAGAAGGGAGCGGATTGAGTTCGATGGGTGCGCCGGGTGTGAGATCTTTTCCTATAAAACCTTCAAAATCAGGTGCGTATCGTGCGACTTTAAATACAGAATTTCCCATTATTGGGTTGCCTTGCTCTATGGGATTGCTGCCTTGCAACGGCGTAATATAATCCCAATATATTGCACCATCTTCATCCACTTCAAAGAGTCGTCCGATTTGTCCGACACAGATTAAGGTGTGTCCGTTGGGCAAGCGTTGCGCGCTCGAAATGCGAGCAGAATACATACTTTCAACAGGCGTGGCGGTGTAGCTGCTATACAGTTCGGTAGGTGCAAAAGGTAGTGCAATGGGTGTCTCATAATTGCCCATCGCATCGACAGGCGGAGTGAGGACATCAACCGAAGAAAACTGTATCGGTTCGCGTTCCAAACCATTATTAAACACCATGATTTGTCCTGCGCCTGGGTGTCCTTCGGGAATCCAATGGGCATTGTGCTGGCGATAAAAAACGCGGTCATCCGCTGTGCCGCGTCGATAGGTTTCCGGATTGCCCCAACGATAGAGAATGTCACCGCCTTTGCCCGAATTGCCGCCTGTGTGTCCGGCAGCTTCTTCGGTGGTCGTACTGTGGTCAATGATCCAAAATTCGTTGAGGTTGCGCGAGTTCATTATGATTTGGTCGAGTTCGGGATTGTAGTCGATGTAGTTGGCGTGTAGCCAATCTTCGTAGCTGCCACCAAGTCCGATATAATTGACATCCATCAATTCGGGGTGTTCGGCAGGGTTGCCGTAGTTGGCTTTAGTGGGGTCATGGTCTTGGATGAGGTGGTCAAAGGCGTGCCATTCCCAAACGATATTTGCAGAATCTGTGCCGAGGGGTTCGACCTCTACGATAAATTCGGGGCGCAGTTCTTCATCAACCAAATCAGGGTCGCGCCCTGCTTCGATACATTGGTGTTGGGAGAAAGATTCCCATGCCAGAATGAGGATATTACCATTCGGAAGTAGCTCAATATCATGGTGTTGCGAAAACCCTTCTCCATGAAAGCGATATTCCCAAATCAATTCACCTTCCCAATTATACCTCTCTACACCACCGCCTGTTGCGCCAAATCGCGTGGCACGTATCAAGTTGCCCTCAGGATTCAGATAAGTCGAAAAATAAGGGATATTTTCGCTCGTCCATTTATTGACAACTCGCCCACAATTGTCTAATAAATAAGTACTTCGTGCGCTATTTGGCATGAGTAGCGTGTAGCCATCGTACGCAAGACTATCGTTGAGAAATAAGCCTACCGTCTGTTGGGCTTGGATTTGGAGGGTGAATAGGGCGAGGAGGAGAGTTAGGTATGTTTTGTGCATTGCAAGCAGAATTTTTAATTTATTTTTTGTTGAAAAGTAAGAAAATAACCATTAAAATGGTGCTTAAATTTGAAGATTTTAAACTGTTTTGTAGCAGCTTTTCCAAATACAGTTTCAAATTTTAGTTTCAGCATTTTTTCTGTCTCATCATCATGGCAAGGTATTACCAAATTAAATGTATCATCCTCAATTTCGGGGTATTTTGCAGTGCTGAGAATGTTGCCTTCAGCTTTAGCTTCGGTCATCACACGAAATCGGAGTTTAACAGAGGCTTTATCTACATGACGAACTTTGCTGAAACTTTTTTGCTCGGAAAAAATATCAATAATAGTGCGTTTTACATCATCATTTACCTCAATACCACTTTCGCGTGTGCGTTCTTCCAAAACTTGTGAAAATGAACCGCTAATTAAATCATTTACTTGTATGGTTTCAAAAAAACTACCATGCAATAAAACCACTTTTTGTGATGTCATATTGGTTCCTCTTACCAGATAAAATACATCTCTTTCTGGTAAAGAATATATATCATCTCCAACAGCTTCCATTTGTCTTTTGATAACGCTATTTTCACTCAGAATGACTTTGTTAATGCTTTTTTTTCCTGTGGGAATTGTAGAATTGAATGAAGAAATTGTATAACCTCTACTGTCTTTTAACTCAATGAATTCACCACCTGTAAATAGCTCATTTTTAGGATTAATCTTTAGTGCTAAATCCGGAAATTTACCTACATTACTACATGAAAATAAATCCGTATCAAAGGGAAAATTCTCTAATTTTGTGATTTCCTTAAAGTGACGACTGTTCTGAGACAGTGAACGAAAAAAATGATATATAGAGGGCATTTAAAATAATTTAGTTTGTAAGTTATTGTCTCTTTCTGGGATAAAAATTTCATCCATATTTTCTCCCCAAATTTCCGATAAATCCTTTGTGCAAACATAGTCTTTATAATATTTGTCGATAAGGTCAGCATTACGAATTTCAGAGAGTCGTTTGTCGATATAATCAGCATTTTTAGGGTCAATTTCTACGGCAATACTGTTACGCTGAAGTTGGTGTGCGACAAGTGAGGTCGTGCCTGTTCCAGCGAATGGGTCGAATACCATATCACCCACATTCGACGAACTTAAAATAATACGTAGCAATAATGCAAGTGGACTCTGCTGCTTGTGAAAACGCCCACCGCCTTCATTTCTAACCGCTTCTTTGCCTGCAAAAAAACCGGAAGTTAGCTCCCGAATATCATTCCACACATCAGTCACATATATACCATTTTCTCTTTTGTGTTTATAATTTGCCGGAAGTTCGGGGTCGATTCTGAGGCGATGAAAGGTCTTGGCACGTTTGCCTTTGGTGGCATAGGCAATGATTTGGTATTGTTTCCCGTATTTGGTAGCGACAGGAACAGCAGAAGTTTTCTTTTTCCAAATGATGATATTTTGCAGCGTCCAACCCGATTCGCGTAAGATGGTAAGGACAAATTCGGCGTTTTTTTCGCGTTGCATAAAGTATATCGCACCACCTTCGTTGGTCAATTCAAATGTTTTAGTGCAAACATCTTTCATAAATTGCCAGTATGTTGCTTCGTCCATATTATCATCATGGTAAGCGTATTTTTTTTGTTGGTTAAATGGTGGGTCAAGAAAGGTCAAATCTATACCTTTATTGATATGGTTAAAAGCATCAAGACAGCTCTGATTGATGATTTCATATGTAGTTTTATCCTCTTTCATAACGCGAAGATACACTAAAAGGCATAGACTTGGGCACATCAATTTCCACTTTGGAGAAATTAATTTTTATGGTGCCGTCGCCGGTTTCTTGGCTGCTGAGTTTGATGTCGCGGCGGTGGGAGAAATTGTATTGATTTACTTTTTTGTATTCGTCAAAATCAATCGTAAAATTGCGTTGGTTCGTTTCGTCATTGACAGTCATTTCTTCGAGCAAATAAGGTGACGCACCAAGTCGATATTCGGTTTGATAATCATCATCATTGGCGGTGAGGATGTAGCGGTTGGTAAGTTTTTTTGAGTTGATTTTATTTTCATTCAAAAGAATGGCATTACCGAGTATCATTTCTTGTAAAAGGTTGAAGTCGGCAGGCAGATTAAACTCGGATTCGACATAGGCAATCGGACGGGCATAATATATGCGACTGAGGCGGTCAAGGATAAATACAGAATCGGGACGAATGAGTGCGCGCCCGGCTTCCAAGCCTATTTTACTGACATTCATCCATATTGCGGTATCGCGGTGTACACGGATATTGGCAGAGACAGTCATTCCCACACCAAAGCCACTCGGCACGATTCGCGCTTTCGCGCTAAACCAATCGGCTTTGATTTGATTGCCTTTTAATTTTTCTACTAAGAAGGACGTGGATTTGCGTTTGAGATTGCTCGAAGCGTCTTTTTTTGCCTTGCAGGCAGGAAAGATGAGGGCAACAACAAACATTGTCAAAATTCCAAGATTAACTATGCGATTAAATTCAGTCATTAAATTTCAAAATTAAATTTGAGAAAACCGGAGGCATTACGCTATGTTGCAGTTAAGTAGTAAGGGAAGACGAAAATATCCTTACTTTTTGACGGTTTCTTTTTCCGCTATTTTTCCCTACAAAAATCCTTATCCCGAATCAAGTACGGGACAGGCTGTAGCGTAGGCTATGTGGGGTTTTTGTAAGAAAAAATATCGAAAAAATAACCACGTCAAAATTGTAAGCCTATTTTTGCCCCACTACTTATTCATATAACTTTCTATCTGCTATTTTTTTATCCAAAAGTTCGGAATTTGCACCTTTTTCGCGTGCCATTTCCCAGTATTTTAGGGCTTCGTCGGGGTCATTGAGTTGGTACATGACGTTGCCGTAATTTTCGAGTACGGTGGGGTTGTTGGCTGCGCCGCCGTCGAGGGCTTTTTTAATCCATTTTTGAGCTTCTTTGTATTTTCCTTTTTTGTAGAGAATCCAGCCGTAAGTATCTTGTATGGTAGAGTCTTTAGGCGATTCATCGAGGGCTTGTTTTACCATTTTTTCGGCACGTTGGATGTCTTCGCCTCGCATGGCAAGGTGGTAGGCATAATTGTTGAGTGCGAGGGGGCTTTTGTCGTTGAGGCTGAGGGCTTCTTCGAATGCGCCGTCAGATTTTTCGGGCTTGCCGAGGTAGCTAAAATTGACGCCCATCTGTATCAGAATTTGCTCTTTTAATGTCGGGTTTCTGCCAGACATAATAAGGGCTTCTTCGAGAATATCGAGGGCTTCGCGGTGCCGTTTGAGTTGGGTAAGTGCCAATCCGTTGAAGAAGTAAACCGTAGGCTGAGAAGGGAAAAGTTCGAGTGCCATTTCGGTATTTTGGAGGAGTTCTTTGGGTTGGTTTAAGCCCGAATTGATAAAAAATATCTGTTCCCACACCATAAACGCATTGCTTTCGAGTGCGACGGCTCGCTGGTATTGGGGAAGTGCTTCGAGCGGTTTTTCGCAGTAATTCAACATATCGCCATGTACCGAAAATGCTTTGGCTTGGTCGGGGTGCGTCTCGGTCAGGAGTTGAGTGAGGCTGATGGCTTCAGCTTTTAGGGCATCGTCTTTACTCTCCGAAACTTCCTTGATATAAGGTACTATTTCTTTTATTTTTAGGTCAAGATTAACGTCTGCATTGCCAAATACGGGGCGCATGGAGCGCAAGTATTGAGCGGTTTCGCCTTGTGTTTGGTAGACATTCGCAAGGGCGATGGTCGCGTTAGGATTTTCGGGTTCGATTTCGAGTATTTTTTTATATACTTTCGAGGCTTTATCTTTTGCACCCACGCGCTCATAATGTTGTGCGAGTAGAAGCTGATTGGCGGTGTTTTGCGGATTGGCATTGGTGAGTTTTTGGAGTTCTTCAAGTGCCTTTTTGGGTTGGTCGGCACGCATGTAGAGGTCGTATTTTTGCTTAGAAATTTCAGGCACAACGCCCGTTTTACTTTCCAACATATTATAAATACGAATCGCTTCATCGTAGCGGTCTGATTTGGCGTAGAGGTAAGCCTGCTCAAGGTACAAGTCTTCATTTTCGGGGTCGTTTTCGATGAGTTTGTCGTACACTTTTGATGCCCCGTCAAAGTTGTTGCGATGCACGAGAATATCGGCATAGAGCGAGTTGTAATGGGCGATATCCGGCGCGAGGTCGAGGGCAGATTTGATATAACGGAGTGCTTTTTCATCGTTCTTTTTGAGCGCGTAGAGTTCGGACAATTCGTACATCGCTACGTGGTTTTTTTTATCCTTACTGAGTACTCGTTCAAATCGCTCAATTGCCAGGTTCAAGTTGCCGAGCATCTTGGATTTATTGGCATCTATGAATATGGCTTGGATGTCCAATTCCTTTTTGGTCGGACGCTTGCGAGGTTGTGCAAAGGCACTGCACGCAAACATTGCAAGGATAAGAACGAGAAGGCTATTTTTGTGTAACATAATTTGAGACGTGAGACGTGAGAGAGGAGACCTGAGAGAGGAGACGCGAGACGTGAGAAAAGAGACGTGAGAAAAGAGTAAGTTAGAATTATCTCTTGTCCCTCTTGTCTTATTTCTCACCTCTCTTTTCTCTCGTCTCACCTCTCTCGTCTCATTTAATTTGTGTATAATCTCCGATACTGATTTCCGGCTTTACTTTATTATATGTAACGTGGCTGCCGAGCATAGAGTTTTCCAAAATCGCATTTTCTACTGTTGTATTATTTTGGATGATGGTATTTTTCAAAATAGAACCGGTCACAACAGTATTTTCTCCGATGGAAACATGCGGTCCGACCACCGAATTTTCAATGACTGAATTTGCCCCAATATAGCAGGGTTCATTGATAATAGAATTGGTGATAACTGCCGACTTATCAACAAGTTTCGTGCCTTTATTCAACTCCAAAATACGCTGGTTGCTATATACTACGGCGTCTTTATTTCCGCAGTCGAGCCATTCGGTAATTTCTCCGGGATAAAATTTCGAGCCTTTGGCGCGCATATTTTCGAGGGCGTCGGTGAGTTGGTATTCGCCTTTGTCTTTGATGTTGTTGTCGAGGAGGTATTGCAATTCATTTTTGAGGTATTCGCCATCGCGGAAATAGTAAATCCCGATAATCGCCATATCCGAAACAAAAGTTTCTGGTTTTTCTACAAAATTGGTGATGTAACCATCCTCATTCAACTGCACAACACCGAATGCCGAAGGATCTTTGACACGCTGCACCCATATCACACCGTCTTTTTCGGTGTCCAATTTAAAATTCATATCAAACAGTGTATCCGCAAATGCCACGATACAATTGCCTGATAGACTTTCTTTTGCACAAAGCACCGCATGAGCTGTACCGAGTGGTTTGTCTTGATAATAGATGCTGCCTTTCGCGCCCAATTTGGCGGCAGTAGCTTTGAGGTCTGCTTCAACTTCTGCCCCAAAATCCGGTGCAATAATAAAAGCAATTTCCTCAATTTGACCGCCCTGTGCAGCAGCGAGGTCTTCGGCAATACGTAGTACGATAGGTTTTCCGGCTACGGGTACAAGTGGTTTCGGAACAGTCAGGGTGTGTGGACGCAGACGCGAACCACGCCCTGCCATTGGTATTATAATCTTCATAAAATATAAATGAGTAGATGAAGTGAAAGAAAATAAATAAATTGCCCCATTTAGTAGTCATTAAGTATCAGGAACAAAATAAATGTATATTCTTCACGCCGTTATTTTTTTTACACAAGCCAAATTTGATGCGAATAACGGGTTATTTAAGGAGAATTTGGTGAAGTATAAAGGAAAAAGAACAAGTCAAGATGTAATGTTTATTGTTTTTTTATGCCTTAGCGAAAGAAAAATTGGTGTTTTAATACTCAAATATCCACTTTTAACAAAGAAATTTGCCTTTCGACTCTCGTATAATTGCCTACCCTACTTTTGTCAAACACCACCCAAAATTTGAAATAAGTCTACAAAAACGACTTACTACTCTTTTTTATCTGTCACATATTTACCGCATATTTGTGTTTTCAATTTCCATTTAGAAGTTTTTTTAATAACACAGAAAAAGAAAAAATATTCTCATAAAAATGAGTATATATATATAACATTTTTTTGCAAAAAAAAAAATTCGTATATTTATGCCGACAAACTCAAGTAAAGCACTGCTTTAACAACTAACATAAAATTATATCTACTACATAATTTTCAAGCTAAGGACCCACGCTCAAAAACATCCCTTTAGTTAATTGGAATGTTTTTTGTTAAATTTTAGTTAAATTTAATTGTCACATTAACAGCCATTTTTCTACTTTTAGATGCGTTTAATTTTTTCTACTTAAAAGGCGCATTTTCGATGAATTCAAAGTTTGATGCACTTTGGTTCTACTTTTTTCAGCAAAATCCAATTATTTCATCCAAGGATAGAGCTTTATCATTCGCCTCTCTCCTTACCAAAAACAACATCAGATATGAAAACCTCATTCCAAATCTTCTTATTACTTGTCTTTTTATTTACTTCCTCGGCGTTTCTTCAAGCCCAAAATTTTGAAGGCGTCATTACCTACAAATATAAATATAAAGATAAAACAAAGTTCTTGAAACCCAAAGAGGTCAAGAAATTGCACGGTACACAAAAAAAGTTTTACTTCAAAGGCGCGAAGTATAAAAGCGAGTTGAACGGCGAGTCAAAAATCACACAAATCCATCTAAATGATACGCTCTATACCGCAAATAAAACCGTTCGTGCAGTCATGTGGGTGAGTGCCGCTAAGCCCATGGGTGAGGTGCTATCTCATAATATTACTCGAAAAGCCACTACAATAAATGGCATTAGTTGCGACTTGCTCAAAGCACAGACGAGCAACGGTACGATAGAATATTACTTCAATTCGGCGTACACCATCAACCATCAGCAGTATGCCAATCACCATTATCAACACTGGGCATTTTGCCTGGAAATGACCAATGGCGCACTACCGATAAAATTCGTTTTTAACACACAAAAAAGCTGTACCGAAATCACCTGCACCAATATTCAGACACTGAATGTTGACGATAGTGTATTCGATTTGCCAAGACGTTTTGGCATCATCAAAATGCCAGAGCGAGGCTTGAGGTGAGGTGTTTCCTTATAGTGTTATGGTGTTATGGTGTTATGGTGTTGTAGTGTTGTAGTGTTTTTTTGCTTCGCAAAAAATAAAACAAACTACCACGACACTACAACACTGCAACACCACATCATTTTGGTACGATAGAAAATACGCCGTTATTTTTTAGCCAAATGGATTTATCTGCTCCAGTGACGTCGCCGTCCATATCGAAGTCGCCATTAGAATAGATGTAAAAATCGCCATTATCTATCTGAAAAGGAATTTTATCTGCGCCGTTGATGTCGTAACCATTGGCATCAGCTGCTTGGTCGCCATCGGCGGCATAGAGTCCCCATACGCTCGTTTCGAGGTATATTTGAGCGTAGGATGCAGCATTTCTATACGAATTTTGTGTGCGAAAATCGTGTGTCACTACACCATTTACAACGCTTACAGGTGCGGATGACATCGCGCCCATGTGCATCCTATGCTCCACCACTACATAAAAATTTCCTGTTGTACTTTTAGATAATGGCAGGGGTTTTACTGGATGTATTGTTCCGTCGGTGTGCAATAACATCGCAGTACGTACCAATGTAGACGATGCCTGCGTCATACTTCGCAACGAAACCAAGACCCAATCAACCACATCAGAAGCATAATCTCCTGTCGGATAATACCGCCCTTCTTCGCCTTCATAATCCCAGGGTGTCTTATTATAAGGCTGCCCTGCCGGCGTATTCACCTGTCCGGGCAATACAAAACGCAAGGTATTGAGGTCGGTTTTCATTCCATTTATTTGCGCCTTGTATGCGCCTTCGAGCCACACGCCGACATTGAGTTCGAGCGGTTCGTAAAATTCCACAATCAACTCTGGTGCCGAACGAATGCAGCTACTCTCACTATACGCCGTGCGAAGCCCCGTACCTTCAAATATAAACGCAAGCGCATTATAGTTATCCCAATCGGGTCGGCATACAACTTCCTGTACCAACTCACTAATATCCGGGCTTCGCTCTACATTTTTGGTGTCGTTATCTGTCCAATTTCCGAATGAACCGCTGACAGAATAGTTTGTTTTGGGACGATTCGATATATTTTGACAAGTATTTTGAAATGTAGGCGCGTTGCCTACCGCCTGCGCATGTATCGTAAAATAATTTGATGTATTTGACGTAGAATATGCCCGGAATTGAATGTATGCCTTAGTAATTTTCGCACCTTTCGGAATATTCAATTCATCAAAACGGAAAGCTGTTTTTTGCTCATTGCCCAATAAAATAGAATTACCGGATGTCGATACCTGACCACTTGTAGATTCTACCCCACTGTCATAAGAAGTAGCTACCTTCGAACGAGCTACTTCCGTTTTTTGTGTGCAACCATAAGGCTCATCCAAATGCGGACACAAATCAAGCGACGTCAAAGTACCATCTTCTACCTCCGCTTCATTGGTGATATATATCTCCCGATTTCCTGTAAAATCAACTGCTTCCCGTTGTAGTTTTCCATCAAAATCATAAGCAGTCATTTCCCCGTCAAAAAACACACCGGGCGTAAAATCACGGATAATCCAAAATCGCCTTTCTCCCATCAATAACAGCAATTGCCCATCAGGACTCAATGCTGCTGCTGTCACTTGATAATAGTCCTTCGAAGGCGCATCGATACTCACATCAATTATACTGACAAACTCCGCAACATACTGCTGGTCAGGGTTTGGCGTACTCGGTACGCGATACAAATAAGAACGCCCGGCATAAGGTTGATTGTCTATTGCATCGCTTTTCGTTGTGATATAAATGTAATCATCGTAGTAAAAAATGCCTTCTGCATTATCCACGCTTGAGCTCGGAAAACGGAAATTGATAACGCCCGCTACCACCTGATTTTCACAGAAATAGTCGGGATTGGGGATGCGATAAATCGACAGGTCGTCATACGCACCACTTGGCGAGTAAGAACTGTTCTTATTGCCTGTATCAGCAATATAAATATTACCGTCGTCATCCTTTGTCATGTCTTCCCAATCGTAATTGAAAGCATTCAGCAAGGTGATACTTCGGTATACATTTCCGTTGGTATCGGCTGCGTGTAATAATGGTCCGTTTGTACCATCATTTATCGTCCAAAAACCGCCTTTTCCTGTAGTTACCATACCGGAAGATTCGCGTAGTGTTCCCGACAGTTCGGCTACGTAACGTGGACTTATATCCGCAAAAATAGGTGAGGATAATAGTAATAAAACAGTGGCGAGCAGGCATAGTAAACCCGTTCTGCATCTCGAGTAATTCATGATTCAGTCAGTTAATAATTGCTTGATAATCAATTTAATATAAATTAATTATCACTCAAAAAAGTGATACGAAAAAATAGTGTGTTTTGTCTTTTAGGAAAGGGATAATCGGATTTATGGCAGGAGAGCGGAGCGAGTATTGATATTTTATCGAACAAGACATTAATAAATACACATTTATTAATGTCCTATTCATGTGAAAAAGATTATTGTTATTTATTTTGTATTTTTTAAAATGATTTTAATGACAATACAAATGTATAATTTTTATACAAATTCAAGTACAGTTTATAAATTTATTTATAATAAAAAATAATTTTTGACAAGAAACTGACTGTTTGGAATGCTCATAGTAAAAGAAATTAAATAAGATGTTCCATAATGCGAAGTATTTTTTTTATCTAAGGATTTTTTGAAAACCGCACATTCCCGATAATTATAGGGATAGCTACAGCCTGTCCCGAACTCCGATTCGGGATAAGGATTTCAAAAGATTCTTAGACGGAAAAAAGACGAGTATAATGACACATATTATTTATTTTCTTTCAAATAGGCTTCAATAAGTATCAGGAATTAAATAAATGTACATTTATTTTGTTCCTGATACTAAGTACACTGTTTCACAAATTTATTTACTTTTTTGAGTATTTCTTTTAAAATGACTCTTCACCAAAAAATCCTTAAATACAGTGAGTATTCGCGTCATTTTTGATTCGATTCATTTCAAAATAAACGTCAAAAAATGTAAATAAATTTATAAAACAGTGTACTAAGTAGTAAGTCAAACTAATTATGATAAGTTCATTTGGCGAAATTTGTCCGATTACTTTGTTGGAGAACATCCAGCGTAGCTACAGCTATGCTGAATAACCTCCGCCTCGTACTCGAAAAAATTTCACTCAAAGCAACATATCATAATTAGATTGACTTACTACTAAGGGAAGAGAAAGAAAATAAGCTCATTCTAATTTTAAATCTAATTGCGTTCAAGTACTTAGCAAAAAGTTTTGTAATTTCGGTTTTTACATTGTCTTGTTTAGGAACGACGCAAAAATAAATTCTGATTTTGACTTGTTTATAAAAGGCAATAAATGTAGAAACTCATGTCTATGTCAAGATACTTTTTAGTTGGATTGTTTTTTATAGCTTCATTATCAGTCACTTATGCACAAAAAGCGAAGTGGGATACCAATCTGAGTACGCGTATTGCCAATTACGATATTAGCGTAACCTTGGATACTGCTGCCAAGACATTGACAGGAAATGAGCTGCTCACATGGTATAACGACTCACCCGATGTCATCGAGGAATTGCGATTTCATTTGTACCTGAATGCGTATAAAAATACGGAATCTACGTTTTTGCGTGGGGGTAGTCGCTTTGGTAGATTACCGGAAGATGAACTCGGCTGGGGCTGGATGGATATTGTGAAAATGGAGGATGAATATGGTAATGACCTGACTTCGGGGATAGAATTTATTCACCCGACGGATGACAACGAAAAAGACCAGACGGTCATTCGCGTACCACTTCGCAAACCTGTAAAGCCAGGCGAGACTGCCAAATTTGATATTGATTTTGTGTCGAAACTTCCGCGTATTATTGCCCGAACGGGTTTTGAGGGAGAGCATTATTACTTTGTCGTTCAGTGGTTTCCCAAACTCGGTGTGTATGAAGCAAAGGGCGAACGCGGCGCGAAAGAAGGGCGTTGGAATTGTCATCAATTTATTCCGACTACGGAGTTTTACGCTGATTTTGGGGTATATAATGTTGAAATTACCTTGCCGAGTGGTTATGTGGTCGGGGCTTCGGGTGTTTTTCAGGAGGAACGGAAAAATAGGAATGGAACAAAAACTATCCGTTATATTGCCGAGGATGTGATTGATTTTGCTTGGACGGCTTCGCGTGATTTTGAGGTAATTAAAGACAAATGGAAGGAGGTCGATATTCGGCTACTGATACAACCCGAACATAGAGATAATGCCGAAAAATACCTACAATCTACTAAATACGCTTTTGAATATCTCAACGAACATGTTGGTGAATATCCATATACTACCTTTACGATAGTTGACCCGCCGATTTATGGAGTGGCTTCTTCGGGTATGGAATATCCGACTTTGGTGACGGGTTTGCCCGCATTTACTATCCACGATGGAGTCAGGCAGGTCGAAATGGTCACGATACATGAGTTTGTGCATCAGTACTTTATGCAAATGGTGGCGAGCAATGAGCAAGAAGAAGTCTGGCTCGATGAGGGTTTTACGACTTATTACGAAAATCGTATTGCCGACCACTATTATGGTGAAAAGTCTTCCGAAGTCAGTGTTGGCGGTTATAATAGAGGTGATGGCGAGGTGTCGCGCCTCAGCTATACAGGCATGTCCAATCCGCGTGTTGCGCCTTGTGCTACGCCAGGTTGGGAATTTAAGGTTGGTAATGAACGCACGATTATGTACCACAAAACCGCGCTTTGGATGAAAACCTTGGAGCGCATGGTTGGTATAGAAACGATGGATAATATCATGAAGACCTATTTTGAGCGATGGAAATTTAAGCACCCAACGGGTACGGATTTTATCGCCGTGGCAAATGAGGTCGTAACCCGCGAGCATGGTAATAAATTTGGCAGCGATTTGAATTGGTTTTTTGACCAAGTGATATATGGTACGCAGGTCTGTGATTATAAAGTGCGCTCTATCAATAATCGCAAACAGACGGATGCGATTGGTATATTTGAAAATACGAATGGCGATAAACGCTGGCGCGATAGGCGTGATGAAGAAGGTTATAATGAAAAAATAGCTGATTATCGCTCGCGTGTATTGCTCGAAAGAGTGGGCGATTTGGTGATGCCCGTTGAGGTATTGGTGCGTTTTGAAGATGGTAAAGAGGTACTCGAATCTTGGGATGGCGAAGCACGCAATTATGAATTGATATACGAGCGTCCCGAAAAAATCGTCTCGGTACACATAGACCCCAAACAAAAACTTTTGATGGATATTGATTTGAATAATAATAGTTTGACTACAGAACCGGACGATGCACCCGTTGTGAAATGGGCGTCTAAAGTCCTGTTTTGGATGCAAAACGCCTTGCAGTCAACATTTTTCTTTTTCTGATTTAGTCAATTGGGAATTAGTTTTTTTTAAGCAACAAACTACCAAATTACCCAACTACCACCGTAATTATGAATCCAATCACTGTATTTTTAAAAGGTATCGGGCATACATTCCGCTTGTTTTGGATGTGGCTGTTGTTGTTTCTATTGATATTTGTATTGGGGCTGACTGTTGCAATTCCTTTTGCCGAAGTCATGCAAGATTCGATTGGTAACTCACTCGAAATCAGCAAATTGCTCCCTGCTTATGACCATACAGTTTGGTCTGACTTTATGAACGCACACGGCGACAAAATTTCGGGCATCGTAAATCAAGTCCGTTGGATGGTTCCGGTATTTTTGCTGGCATATATTTTCCTCAATGGCGGTATTGTCAAATCATTTGTGACTATCTCCGAGGGCTTTAGCGGACAGCGTTTTATGGCGGCTTGTACGCAGTATTTCTGGCGTTTTTTCCGACTTTTTGCTTGGTTGATGCTCTTTCAAGGTATTATTGCAGTCTTGTTGTATGGCGGTGCATTTTTAGTTGGTTTGGGTGGCGATTTTGGCAATTTGCGGAGCGAAGCTATTTTTACGGATATGGGTAAATTTATCCTTCCGATTCACCTCTTTTTAGCAATTTTTATTGCGATGGTGGGCGATTATACAAAAATTCGCTTAGTCAAAGAAAATAAATATATCGTGATATTTGAGTTTGTTCATAGCATGGGTATGTGTCTGCGGTATTTCTTCCGTACTTACTTTGCTTATCTGTTAGATATTTCATTGCTTGTCGGGGTATATGCTTTATACTTGTTTTTAGCTCCTATGATTGGAATGACGGGCAAAACGGCGATACTTATTATGCTGATGGTACAGACTTTAGTGATGTTTTTCAGGTTGGGTACGCGTTTATTTGCCATCGGCAGTGCCAATGTAATGTATGACGCAATTCAGCAAAAGGAAAACCCACAAATAATAAATGAGGTTCAGGAAGGTGCGCAAACTATCGTCCCTACGCCTATCGTTGCACAAGAAGAACCACAAGCTGATGCGGTGGACAATGACGAATTTGACGAAGAAGACCAAGAACACAACGAACGCGAACACATCACCGACTGGACACCCTATCAGGATAAATAAACTATCGGAAACCTTAAGTATCAAGGGTGCAGGACAAGTTTTTAATTTTGGAGAAATCCTTCGCCTACCCCAAATGAAGAAGTTATTTTTTTTATATGTTTGGCTAAATTTGACGCGCATAGCCGAGCTACGCAAGGAAGATTTAGTGAAAGAAATTAAATAAATTGTTTCATAATGCGCCGTAATTTTTTCTTCTAAAGAATTCAAAAAATCGTTGCATAGCCATAGCTACGGAACTATTTTTTGTGTTTTTTAGAAGGGAAAAGAACAATTCAGACGGGTAGATTATTTTTTTCGTCTTCCCTTATTTGGAATTCTAATCTAACAATTGTCACACTTAGCCTCAGCAAAACGCCTCTATCAAATACTGATTTTCAGAAAACTAAGTAGTGGGACAAAAATAGGCTTACAATTTTGACGTGGTTATTTTTTCTTACAAAAACCGCATATAGCCTACGCTACAGCCTGTCCCGAATTCCGATTCGGGATAAGGATTTTTGTAGGAAAAAATAGCGTAAAAAGAAACCGTCAAAAAGTAAGGATATTTTTGTCTCACTACTTACTTACCAAATACTTACTTTCCCTTTCTCTACACTGAGCTAAACGCCCTATATCATTGTCACATTTCATACAAATAATAAATTGTACGAATGGCAAGAAACCCTCTACTTGTACCAAATACAAAATAAACGCTCGACTTTTATTGAGCAAAAACAAAACAGACGTCATAATTAATTGATAACAAATGTTTTACATCAATTATTATGCATAATTAAAAGCGTTCTAACTAATGGAATAATAGTTAATTTAGTAGTCATTCAAGTTAATAGTGTCGGGCAAATTTCGCCAAATTACCCGACAGCATTAGCTTGAATGACTACTTAGTATCAGGAATTAAATAAATGTACATTCTTCGTGTCGTTATTTTTTCTTTAGACGAAACAAATTTGACGCGAATACTCACTGTATTTAAGGAAAATTTGGTGAAGTATAAAGGAAAAAGAACAAGTCGAGAATATACATTTATTTTGTTTCTGATACTAAGTATCAGGAATTAAATAAATGTACATTCTTCGCGTCGTTATTTTTTCTTTAGACGAAACAAATTTGACGCGAATACTCACTGTATTTAAGGAAAATTTGGTGAAGTATAAAGGAAAAAGAACAAGTCGAGAATGTACATTTATTTTGTTTCTGATACTAAGTAAACAATCCTCATCCAGCTAAAAATATTATTTCCGTTTATTCACAGTCAAAAAATATCAATTTAGTTATGATTAAATTTAAACACGCAAGCACACTATTTTTCATCATGTTGTTCGCACTATCCATGCAGGCGCAAGCCGAGTATGATGTTCGTTTTATCAATACCGTAGGATGCGACGATTCCACCCTTTTAGTAGACATTGAAGTAAAAGCCACCGATACCGACCCTGGTTTTTTCATGAGTGAGCAAAATTATCGCTTTTCTTATAATAGAGATGCCATAGCCAACCCAGTAATTACTAAGCAGGTATCGACCGGTTTTATTCCGGGCGGTCCCGGTACACTTGGATTTACCCTTTATTCTCCGCACAACCTTACAGGAACCCTCGACACCGTTGTTTCTTATAATGTAGAACTTCAAGGTGGTGATGGTACTTTTTTGACCCCTGATACATGGGTATATATAGGGCAACTTGGTTTTGATTTATTGGCTCAAGATGCTTGTTATGACCTGAAATGGCATGAAGTCGCTTTCCCTCCTACTTTTGTTGGAGAGTTAGTTTCCAGCCAACGATTTGATGCAGAAGGTGCTTTGTATACCAACGCTGCCAGCTGTGCCAGTTGCCTACTTCCTATGGAATTGACCAGTTTTACAGGTGATGCAAAAGATTGTAAAATCGACTTGGAATGGAAGACTGCCAGTGAAATTAATACCTCACACGTCATAGTACAACGAAGTGTCAATGGTGCTGATTTTCACAACATTGCACGCGTAGACGCCGCAGGAAATTCAACAACACTTCAACAATATTCTTTTACTGACTATGCCATACTTTCTACTAATAATTACTACCGTCTAGAACAAGTAGATGCTGATGGATTGATTCGTTATTCAGACATCATACAGGTCAATACAAATTGTGTCGAGGACAATATCGGCACCCTTGATGTCTTCCCCAATCCCGTGCAAAACGATGACCTAAACATGCGTTTGCTTTCAAGTAAAAACGCAGCCGCAAACGTAACGATAATGGATGTCACAGGCAGAATCATCTCACAACAAGCCCTTCAAGTAGCAGAGGGTATCAACACATTGAATGTATCGGTAGGAGGCTTGACCGCCGGAACATACTTCGTGCAAATTGAAGGTAAAGGCTGGCGTTCTTCTTCTGAAAAATTCATTAAAATAAATAAATAAGGGAAGAGGAAGAAAATAATCTACCCCAAATGAAGAAGTTATTTTTTTTATATGTTTGGCTAAATTTGACGCGCATAGCCGAGCTACGTAAGGGAGATTTAGTGAAAGAAATTAAATAAATTGTTCCAAAATGCGCCGTAATTTTTTCTTCTAAAGAATTCAAAAAATCGTTGCATAGCCATAGCTACGGAACTATTTTTTGTGTTTTTTAGAAGGGAAA
>Ga0209185_1000541_pt1 | contig 43394 bp, 30 predicted proteins | sample SidtaG_2_FD_187425 | JGI IMG/M metagenome (GOLD analysis project Ga0209185, IMG submission 187425) | Marine algal microbial communities from Sidmouth, United Kingdom - Sidmouth_Asex2 metaG (SPAdes) (version 2) | ecosystem: Host-associated > Algae > Red algae > Unclassified | place: Sidmouth... | reverse complement strand
ACGCGTTGGTCGCGTAAACCAGAGCGAACAAAAGTAAATACCGTATTTAGCCGAGTTTTATGAATTTCAGGGTAGGCATTAGCTATATCTTTGTGTAATATTTCAGTGGCTTTCATGATTATTGGTGTGTTTTTTTGTGGTGAAAAAATTTGATCACAAATAATCATGAAGGTCGATCATTAATTCATATTTTGTGGGGATTCGTCAGTATTAGCCCCTAATATACAACCCATAGTTATAAGCAAGATTTTAAAAGAAGATCAAAGTCTAAGAAAGTTTCACAATATTCTCCTTGCTAATTTATCTAATTTATATAAATTAGATAAATCATCATAAAATTAAAAGAATCGACTTATGAGTGAGCAAGAAATCTTCGACAATATCAAACATGCGTTGGATGAAGCCCCTCGAAATCAGTACACCACTGAAATGCACCTACAAATGCTTAAATACGCAGATGCCTTAAAAAGCATTACTGCTAAAGAGTTTTGTAAAGGTGTTGACCTTAAGCCTAGTTTCGGCACTGAATTTTCCAAAATGCGTAACCTTACTCAGCGATTAAAAGCCGCTGGTTTAAATACAAACCAGCTTTAAAACGGCTCATATACAAAGGATTAAAAAATTTCCCATGGCAATTAAAAAAACAGAACTCTATTCATCATTATGGGCAAGTTGTGACGAGCTACGTGGCGGAATGGATGCCAGTCAATATAAAGACTACGTACTTACCATGTTATTCATGAAGTACGTCAGCGACAAATACAAAGGCGACCCTTACGGCATGATTGTTGTGCCTGATGGCGCAAGCTATGACGACATGGTAGCTGCTAAAGGTGATAAAGAGATTGGCGATAAAATTAATAAAATCATCGCAGCCCTTGCCGAAGAAAACGATCTTAAAGGCGTTATTGATGTTGCTGACTTCAATGATGAAGACAAGCTAGGTAAAGGCAAAGAAATGATCGATCGCCTCACCAAGCTAGTGGGTATATTTCAAGGGTTAGACTTATCTAGCAACCGCGCTGGTGGGGACGATTTATTAGGCGATGCATACGAATATTTAATGCGTCATTTCGCCACTGAGTCTGGTAAATCAAAAGGCCAATTCTACACGCCATCTGAGGTTTCTCAAATACTCGCTAAAGTAGTTGGTATAAACGAAAACACACCACAAGATGCCACTGCGTATGATCCAACATCTGGCTCAGGCTCATTATTATTGAAAGCCAGTGATGAAGCACCGCGTGGTTTATCTATTTATGGCCAAGAAATGGATAACGCCACGAGTGCACTTGCTCGTATGAACATGATCTTGCATAACAATACAACGGCTAAAATATTCAAAGGCAATACACTGTCAGAGCCGCAATGGAAAGATTCAAATGGTCAACTAAAAACCTTTGATTTTTCAGTAGCTAACCCACCATTTTCGAATAAAAACTGGACCAGTGGCCTAAATCCAGAAAACGATTTATACAATCGCTTTACTTGGGGTATTCCACCAGAGAAAAACGGTGATTACACCTTCTTATTGCACATTATCAAAAGCTTAAAAAGCACAGGTAAAGGCGCGGTTATCTTACCCCACGGTGTGCTATTCCGTGGTAATGCTGAAGCTACTATTCGTGAAAACCTTATCAAGCAAGGTTACATCAAAGGCATTATTGGTTTACCAGCAAACCTCTTCTACGGAACGGGCATTCCTGCTTGCATCATAATCATCGATAAAGAACATGCACAACAAGCCATTACCGAATCAAGTGGGAAATTTGATGATGGTGAGGAGGGTTTACCAACAATGATAGGCCGTCCAATTTTTATGATTGATGCTAGCAAAGGCTTTATTAAAGACGGCAATAAAAATCGCTTACGCAGCCAAGACATTCACAAAGTGGTTGATGTATTTAATAAAGCCCTAGAGCTAGAGCGATTTAGCCGATTAGTGCCACTTGATGAAATAGCTAAAAATGACTTTAACCTTAATATCCCTCGTTATATTGACTCAAGTGAGCCAGAAGATTTACAGGATTTAAGCGCACACCTACAAGGTGGTATTCCTAACCGAGATATCGATGCGCTTGAGCACTACTGGCAAGTATTCCCAAGCATTCGTGCAACTCTTTTTACTGAAAATAAAGAGCAGCCTGCACGAGATGGTTACAGCCAAGCGCTCGTTGAAGCAAGCGCGGTTAAAAGTAGTATTCTTGCTCATCAAGAGTTTAAAGACTTTGCCACTCGTAGTTTATTACCATTTAAGAACTGGATACCTGAAGCTAAATTAAAAGAGATAAAAGTCGGTGATAATCCGAAAAACTTTATCTTTAATATTTCAGAAAACTTACTAGGTAGCTATGCCAATAGCGAACTACTCAGTAAATACGACATTTACCAAATTCTGATGGATTATTGGGCTGATACCCTGCAAGACGATGTATATGTACTGGCGCAAGACGATTGGCAAGCAGGTAATACGTTACGTGAGTTAGTCGCTAAAAAAGGCGAAAAACTTAAAGAAACGCCTGATTTAGTCATCAATAAGAGAAAGTACAAAGCTGAACTGATTCCACCAAGCTTAATGGTTGCCCGTTACTTTGCTGATGAACAAGCCAAGGTTGATGCGCTACAAGCGAAACAAGATGAAGCAACTCAAGCACTAGAAAGCTACCTAGAGGAAAATGGTGGAGAAGATGGTTCATTAGTAGAAGCCATTAACGATAAAGACAAAATAACTAAAGCCAGCATTGCTGCTAGAGCTAAACTAGCCACTGACATTGATGAAGTTAAAGCACTTAAACAAGCAACCAAGTTGTTTAACGCTGAAACTGCCAGTAAAAAAGCAGTAAAAGAAGCACAAGAAGTACTCGATCTTGCAGTATTTAACCAATATCCAAAACTGAGTATTGATGAAATCAAAACTCTAATTGTGGACGATAAATGGCTAGCTACACTGCAAGCCAATATTATTGCAGAAATTGAACGTGTTACTCAACAAATGGCAAACCGCGTAAAAGAGTTAGAAGAACGCTACTGCACACCATTGCCAACGTTAAGTAAGTCAGTTGATGAGCTAAGCGATAAAGTCACTGGTCACTTAAAAGCAATGTGCTTGGAGTGGTCGTTATGAGCGCTGTAGAACAATTGGTTCCGGAAGGATTTAAACAGACTGATACAGGTATAATTCCTGATGATTGGGATGTGTTTTTAATGGATGAAGTTACAGATTCATTATCTAGCGGAGCAACGCCATTCAGAGGTAACCCAAGTTTTTTTAAGGGTAATAACAGGTGGATAACTAGTGGCGAACTTAAATATGGTGTTATCAATGACACTATTGAAAAAATTAACGATGAGGCTATCAATAAAGCCAATTTAAAAGTGCACCCCAAGGGTACTTTTCTTATGGCTATAACAGGATTAGAAGCGGCAGGTACTAGAGGCTCATGTGGTATTGTTGGTAAGCCAGCTACGACCAACCAATCTTGTATGGCAATCTATCCGAATAAAAAGCTAAAAAGTAATTACCTTTTTCATTGGTACGTATATAACGGTGAAGAATTAGCTTTTAAGTATTGTCAAGGCACAAAGCAACTTAGCTATACGGCAGGGTTACTTAAAACGATACCAGTTTTAGTACCTCGTGATACAAAAGAACAAACCTCCATTGCCAGTGCTTTATCCGATGTTGATGCGCTATTAACGGAATTAGAAAACCTCATCGCTAAAAAACAAGCGATTAAAACCGCCACCATGCAGCAACTGCTAACTGGCAAAACCCGTTTACCGCAGTTTGCTACTTATACCGAAGGCGCTGATAAAGAAAAGAGCAAAGGCACAAAACCGAGCGAACTAGGGGAAATCCCTGTGGATTGGGATGTTTGCTTAATTGATGATGTTGTTAGTTCACTTTCTAGTGGAGGAACTCCATTTAGAGGTAACCCTAGTTTTTATAAAGGAATAAATAGATGGATAACCAGTGGTGAACTTAAATATGGTGTTATTAATGACACTATTGAAAAAATTAGTGATGACGCAATTAAAAAGTCTCATTTAAAAGTTCACCCTGAAGGTACTTTCCTTATGGCTATTACAGGGTTAGAAGCTGCTGGAACGAGAGGCTCTTGCGGTATTGTTGGTAAACCAGCGGCCACAAATCAATCTTGTATGGCTATCTACCCCAATAAAAAACTAACAAGTAAATTTTTATTTCATTGGTATGTATATAACGGTGAAGAATTGGCTTTAACATATTGCCAAGGAACAAAGCAGCTTAGCTACACGGCAGGTTTATTGAAAACCCTTCCTATTTTATTGCCGCGAGATACTGACGAACAAACCGCAATCGCAGGTATGCTATCGGATATGGATAGCGAAATCCAAACCCTTGAGCAGCGCTTGACGAAAACCCGCCAAATCAAACAAGGCATGATGCAGCAGCTACTCACAGGCCGCACGAGATTGCCCTATTAAATAAAAGGAATTTATAATGATAAGAGATGGAAGATTACTCTACCACTTAACCGCTTTAGAGAACTTAGCATCAATTCTTCAGCATGGTTTGCAACCTAGGTGTGAACTAAGCAATGATGAATTTAATGATGTTGCTGATGGTGAAATTTTAGATTCACGGGCAAATCATAGCTTAGATAGTTATGCGCCTTTTCATTTTTTTGCCAAGAACCCTTTTGATTATGGTGTTCAACGTGCTCACGCAGAGAAAGATTTTGTATTGATTTCTGTTCAGAGAGCTACGGCTAGAGCAAATGGTTGGCAGATTGTTCCTACACATCCTTTAGCTGAAGAGGGTTATCAAATTTTAGATTATGATGCTGGCTTTTCAGCGATTGATTGGGATTTGATGGAGGAAAGAGATTATGACGATAGAGCGTGCAAAGTAGCTTGTATGGCGGAGTGTTTGTCGCCTACTAGCGTGAATCCTAATTTAATTTTCTGTATTTATGTCAAAGAAGCACGAATTAAAGCAATCGTAGATAGATTGGTGAATTCACATAATGTAAATTGTCATGTAGATATTAACCCTGCAATGTTTGTTGGTGAGTAATTTGTATAACTATAGTCAAACTCTTAACCCACAGAAAGCGCTGATTTGGCGTATTGTGCATCGCAATAATATTCCGTGGATTTTAGATAATGGCTTATATTGCGGGAATAGCTTTTGTGGCAATAGTCAGGTGCAATCACCTAACTGGGAAGCAATAGGAAGTTCGGAGTTGATACAGAAACGAGCAACTCATCCAGTACCTATTTCTCCATTTGGTTCTTTAAATGACTATGTGCCGTTTTACTTTACCCCTTTCTCGCCAATGTTACTCAATATTAAGTCGGGGCGAGGTGTTATACAGAGGGCTAACGAAGATATCGTTATTTTGGTATCATCGTTACACAAAGTTGAACAACTGAACTTAGATTTTGTCTATACAGACATGCATGCATACTATCAGTGGGCGAATTTTTACTCTGATTTGAATCACTTGGGCAAAATAGATTGGCCTATTTTACAAACGCGAAATTTTGCTAGGGATCTAAATGACCCAGCCAAGTTTGAACGATACCAAGCAGAAGCATTGATAAAGCAGCATTGTCCGATAAATGCTTTAGTCGGTATAGCTTGTTACAACACGCAAGTTGAACAACAATTAAAACAACATATTCAACAGCGCAATATGAATTTGGACGTTATTGTACGTCCGGGATGGTACTTCTAATGATCACTTATACACAAGGTAATTTACTCGAAGCACAAGCAGATGCACTCGTTAATACAGTGAATACTGTTGGGGTTATGGGTAAAGGCATTGCATTAATGTTCAAAGAACGCTTCCCTAAAAACATGGCTGAGTATGCTAGCGCTTGTAAAGCTAAACAAGTAAATACTGGCAAAATGTTTGTGACTCAAACAGGCGAGTTAATGGGTCCTCAGTGGATTGTTAATTTCCCTACTAAGCAGCATTGGCGTGCAAAATCTAAAATGGAATGGATACAAGATGGTTTAATCGACCTTCGTCATTTTTTAGAAGCTAATAATGTTAGTTCTATAGCCATACCTCCGCTTGGCGCTGGACAAGGTGGATTGTCTTGGCCTGATGTTAAAGTAGAAATTGAAAAAGCATTATCAGACATTGAAACAACAAACATCATTGTGTTTGAGCCTACCAGTAAATATCAAAATGTGGCTAAAAAATCAGGCGTTAAAAAACTTACTCCAGCGAGAGCATTGGTTGCAGAGTTAGTGAGGCGCTATTGGATTTTGGGTATGGAATGTAGTTTGCTGGAAATTCAAAAACTCGCTTGGTTTTTACAGAGAACCATCGAAAATACGGGCTTAAAAAATGAATTAAAACTTAAATTTGAAGCAAATTATTATGGCCCATATGCCAATAACTTAGAGCATTTATTGAATGCGCTTGATGGCAGTTATTTAAAGTCTGACAAACGCATTCCTGATTGCGAACCGTTAGATGTGATTTGGTTTAATGAATCAGAGAAGCAAAAAGTTTCAACTTACTTAAATACTGAAGCTAAAGAATATTTACCAGCATTAGAAGAAGCAACTGAAGTGATTAATGGTTTTGAATCTCCTTTTGGTCTAGAGCTTTTATCTACAGTAGATTGGCTTATTACTAAGCAAGGTTGTGATAGAACAGTTGAGTCTATTAAAGAAGGCATAGCCAACTGGCCTGCTGGTGCTAAATGGGCACAGCGAAAGTTAAACTTGTTTAGTGATAAAGAAATAGAGTTTGCTTTAACTAATTTAGAAAAATTATCTTAAGTTAACTTGCTTAACTGCATTATTAATTTGTGAGGACTTCTAGACATTAAAAATTCAGGAGTAATAAAGGGAGTTAGTAAGGACACACATGACAGAAGAACTAAATAAAAGAATTATCTCAGTTAGCCAGTTACTCTCACTGGCTGGCTTATACATCCCTCAGTATCAACGCCCTTATAAATGGACACAAGCCAACCTCGCTGATTTGCTCAGTGACTTAAAGATATATCGAGATAAATCGGCCTATAGATTGGGGGCTGTGGTGTTTCATCAGCATATTCATAATGATAAATGCCAGCTTGATATTGTCGATGGTCAACAACGCACCTTAACACTCATGCTGTTGGTGAAAGCAATGATTGATGAACGGTTAAAAGGGTTAAAACGCCAAGATGTAAAAAGCAAACTCACTTCGCTTGTTGAACCAGTAGAGAAATTTTTGAATCGTCAGCATTTTAACAGTGATATCTCACATCGAAATTTGCATCAAAACTTTATGGCAGCAAAACGTGCAGTAGCACGAAGTGATTTCACTGAAGCCGATATTGAGTTTCTGTTAAATCGCTGTGAAGTAGTAACCTTTGTGCTTGATGATGTATCAGAAGCGTTTCAGTTTTTTGATTCACAAAATGCCAGAGGTCGAGATTTAGATCCGCACGATTTGCTAAAAGCTTTTCATTTACGTGAGTTTTCACAAGCTGAAACTGAATTAAAAGCTGACTCAGTGCGCCACTGGGAAAGCTTGGAAAGTAAGCAGTTGGCGCAATTGTTTGCCAACTATTTATTCCGCATTAGAAACTGGGCGCAAGGTAAATCGGCACAGTATTTTAATAAGTCACAAGTGGGTTTATTTAAAGGGGTGAATCTTGATCGGGTTGGGCTTTACCCATATGTAGAGCCACTTCGTATTTCCCATCACTTTGTTGATGACTATAATGGTCAATATCAGCGCCATATTGACCATCAACACATGCGCTTTCCTTTTCATTTAGATCAGATGATCATTAATGGCAGACGATTTTTTGAGATGACTAGTCATTATCAACAGAAAATTGCTGAGATAGTGAGTAATGAACGCAGTAACAAAAGTGAATCGTTAAACCTGTTTAATCGCATACCATCTATCCGTATCTTAGGGCACGAGCTTGAACCACTTGCGTGTGAAATTTTACAAACACTTAATAGCTACTGTTCTCGCACACGTACAGGTGATAGGTATGTGCGTACTCTATTTGATTGCGCAGTAATTTTCTATTTAGACAAATTTGTCGCACACGAGTTATCACAGGCTATTGAAAAACTGTTTATTTGGGCTTATAGCTGTCGTTTGAAAATGCAGGTTGTTGGTATAGAACGCATGGACAAACACGCGCTGACTCAAAATATTTTTGAACGTATAAAACAATCAGTTCAGCCAAGTGATGTTCTAAATTGGCCGTTAGCCACACTGAAAGCGTCTGAGTGTAAGGGAACTAAGCTTGCTGAAATCACCAAGCTTTTTAAGGAAATGAAGTACTATGAGTAATGTGCTAATACCCGAAAAACAAAGCAGCAATGTGACTGCTAGCAATAAAATACAGAGCTACAAAGTTAAAGCACTTTTAAGTGATGCTAACCGTTATTTAGTGCCTATGTACCAACGTAACTATGCTTGGGGTGAAGGTGAGATAAATCAGCTAATACAAGATGTATTGGATTACCAACAAAGTAAACCTGATCAAACCTATTATATTGGCACATTAGTGGTATTTGAGCGTAAAGATGGCAGCTTTGAAGTTATTGATGGTCAGCAGCGCTTTACAACGCTGACTTTATTGGTTTTTGCTCTAAAACGTTTAGCCGGAAAACATCCATCAATAGGTATGAATTGGTATCACGAACCAAATCTCAATTTTGAAAGCCGCCAGAAATCGACCGATACTTTTGCCAGCTTAATTCAAGGCGTGGCTTTAGAACACTTAAAAACAGATGACTATAACTTAGATGTGATTAATGGTTATGCATTGCTTGAGAAAGGCTTATTAGCTTTAGGTGATAAGCTTGAAAATTTTTGTACCTACCTTTTTGATAAGGTAGAAATTGCCAGAGTTTCTGTACCTAAAGATACTGATTTAAACCATTACTTTGAAGTGATGAATAATCGTGGCGAACAACTTGAAAAGCATGAAGTTGTTAAAGCGAGATTAATGTCGATATTAAATAACATTGAAGACTTGCAAGAACAAACACAGCACATACTTCTACTCAGCAAGGTTTGGGATGCAACCGCCAATATGGAGCGCTATGTTCAGTATGGCTTTAGCACAGATGAACGCCATAACCTTTTTGGTAAAGACGATTGGGGACAGTTTACGCCAGCAAGTTACATTGAGTTGGTTGCGTGTCTCAAGAACGTAGCAACAAAAAATAATGGGCAAACTAATAGCGTATCGCTGTCGTTCAATGACATATTAGTCAAACCTCCTCAGTCATCTTCTAGTGCTTATATTACGCTTGCACCAGAGCGTTTTAATAGTGTGATTAACTTTTCAAACTTTTTGCTTCATGTGTTGAGAGTTTTGACTAAGAAAGACATCGCGTTAGATGATAAGCGTTTGCTAGAGCAGTTTGATAAATATTTAAATGATAATAGTGAAAACAATATAACTGCGGTAAAAGACTTTGTATTCGCATTATTGAAGTGCAAATACTTATTTGACCAATACATTATTAAGCGTGAATTTAGTGATAGCAAGGATAAGTGGAGCCTGAAGAAACTACATTTTTACAATAAAGAAAGCCAAAGTTATATTAACACTTTCAATGATAACGAAGAACTAGATAGCGAAGATGGTTTTGAAGGTAATAACCGCCAAATATTGATGCTGTTAAGTGCGTTACATGTTTCAACTCCCACCTTAGTTTATAAACATTGGTTGAATGGTGCTTTGTTCCATTTATTTAGCATGGATAAAGTCACCCCTCGCCTTTATTTGCAAAAGCTTGAGAACTTGGCTCGCCAGTTTGTCTATGCGCGATTTTTAAGTGTTGAAGCCGCTGATTACTATGACATGATTTATCAAAATGTTGGCTATGCACCATTTGAACCGACTAATCAGCATGCAATGGCAAGGTTAAGCTATGGCTCGATTGAAAATAACTTAGTGTTTAACTATCTTGATTATTTGCTTTGGTGTGATGGAGTTCAAAATGCTAGAGATGATGTGATCACGCAATTTGAGTTTACCTTCCGAAGCTCTGTAGAACATTTTTATCCGCAGCATCCACTAGATGGTCATCGTGTACTTGCTGAGAATGACTTACATCATTTTGGAAACCTATGTTTAATTAGTCACAGTAAAAACTCAAAATTAAGTAACTTACAACCAACCGCTAAGCGAGATCATTTCAAGGCCGCTATCTCAGATAAAAGTATTGATACTCTTAAGCTGTATGAAATGATTAAGTTAATGAATAGTGCCAAAGAGTGGACAGAAACTCAAATAGCAACACACGAACAAGCCATGTTAACGGTATTAATTGCCGATTCTAAAAAGGAGTTTAAAGATGAGTAATGTCGGCCAATTAGAGCGTAAAACCCAAAACCGAGTGGTTAAATTTTTCAAAGAACAACTTGATTACAATTACCTAGGTGATTGGGAGTACCGTGAGGGTAATAGCAACATTGAAATTGATTTACTTACCAAGTGGCTAAAGAATCGTGGTGTCTCTGAAGCGCTTATTAAGCGAACATTACGTAAATTAGATACTGCCGCAGCCCTTGGTGAAGGTAAAAAGCTCTATGATGCCAATAAAGAAGTTTATCGCCTGCTGCGCTATGGCGTGAAAGAAAAAGAAGGCACGGGTGAGCAAAACCAAACAGTATGGCTAATTGATTGGCAAAACCCTGAAGCCAATAATTTTGCTATTGCTGAAGAAGTAACAATAAAAGGCGAACAGCTCTCACCTAAAAGAAAGCGCCCTGATATTGTGATTTACGTAAACGGTATTGCACTAGGCGTGATTGAACTTAAGCGCTCTTCAGTGTCGGTAAGTGAAGGTATTCGTCAAAATTTAGATAACCAGAAAAAAGATTTCATTCGTAACTTTTTCACCACGATGCAAATAACTATGGCTGGTAACGATACCCAAGGTATTCGCTATGGCACCATTGAAACCTCAGAAAAATATTACTTAGAATGGAAAGAGCCAGAGAGTAGTTTCGCTGGTGTAACAGTAGAAACCCCATTAGATATTCATATTGCTCAGCTCTGTAATAAAAAACGTTTTTTACAGTTTATTCACGACTTTATTGTATTTGATGCTGGAGTTAAAAAGACCTGCCGGCACAATCAGTTTTTTGGTATTCAAGCTGCAAAAAAACATGTTAAATCAAAACAAGATGGCATTATTTGGCATACCCAGGGTTCAGGTAAAAGCCTAACCATGGTGTGGTTGGCTAAATGGATCCGTGAAAATGTCACTGATTCTCGTGTTTTGATTGTAACGGATAGAACAGAACTTGATGAGCAAATTGAAAAGGTGTTCTCTGGTGTTGATGAAGAAATTTATCGTACCAAAAGTGGTAGAGATCTGGTTGCTACCTTAAATCAACCTAACCCTTGGTTATTTTGTTCGCTGGTGCATAAATTTGGACGTAATGGTGAAGCACCTAGTGATGAAGATGATGAGGAAGCCACTAAAGATTACCTTGAAGCACTCACCATAAACTTACCAAGTGACTTTGCGACTAAAGGTAACCTATTTGTATTTGTTGATGAGTGCCACAGGACCCAATCAGGCAAACTACACGAAGCAATGAAAGCGATTTTACCAGAGGCCATGTTTGTTGGTTTTACAGGTACGCCATTAATGAAAAAGGATAAGAAAAAATCCTTGGAAGTATTTGGTCCATATATTCATACCTATAAATTTGATGAAGCAGTCAGCGATGGTGTTGTTCTTGATTTACGATACGAAGCAAGAGACATCGATCAGCATTTAACATCAGAGAAAAAAGTAGATCAATGGTTCGAGGCTAAGACTAAAGGGCTTTCAAACCTTGCCAAAATGCAGCTCAAACAAAAATGGGGCACGATGCAAAAAGTGCTCTCTAGCAAGTCTCGCTTAGAACAAATTGTTAGTGATATTTTAATGGATATGGAGATCAAACCTGCCCTTATGTCTGGCAGAGGTAACGCCATGTTAGTTTGCTCAAGCGTGCATCAAGCTTGTGTTGTGTATGATTTGTTTAGTAAAACCGACCTTGCGAATAAGTGTGCGATTGTTACTAGCTACCAACCCGCAGCAAGTACAATCAAGGGCGAAGAGACAGGAGAAGGAAAAACAGAAAAGCTCTTCAAATACTCAACCTACCGAAAAATGTTGGCCGACTACTTTGAACAAACTGAAGATGAAGCTGCGAAACGTGTTGAAGAATTTGAAAAAACAGTTAAAAAAATATTCATCGATGAACCAGGACAAATGCGATTATTGATCGTTGTAGATAAACTTTTAACAGGTTTTGATGCACCTTCTGCCACCTATTTGTATATTGATAAAAAGATGGCAGATCATAACCTTTTCCAAGCGATTTGCCGTGTTAACAGGCTTGATAGCGAAGATAAAGATTACGGTTACATCGTAGATTATAAAGATTTGTTTCGCTCTTTAGATAAAGCCATAAAAGATTTCACAGCAGAAGCTTTTGATGGTTATGACGAAGAAGATGTTGCTGGTTTATTAAAAGACCGATTAAAAGAATCTAGATCGGATTTAGACAATGCTTTGGAAGCTGTTAGGGCTTTATGTGAGCCAGTAAAGGCACCTAGAGATACTAAAGATTTTATCCATTACTTTTGTGGTGAGTCAGGCGTAGAACCTAAAGATGAAAATGAACGAAATGAAAAAGAAGCACTACGCTTAACACTTTATCAAACAGTTGCCAAACTTATTCGTGCATACACCAACGTTGCAAATGAGATGGAACAAGCAGGTTATACACAGACTGAGTCAGAAAAAGTTAAGAAAGAAGTCGCTTATTTTGAAAAAGTAAGAGATGAGGTGAAGCTTGCCAGTGGCGACTTACTTGAAATGAAGCGCTTTGAGCCTGCGATGCGCCATTTACTTGATATGTATATTCGCGCGGTTGATAGTGAGGTGCTTATGGACTTTGAGGAGCTTGGTTTAATTGATTTAGTGATAAACGACAATGGTAAAGGGCTTGAGTCATTACCCGAAAGCCTTAGGGAAGATGAAGATGCAATGGCAGAAGCCATTGAAAACAATGTTAGGAAAACGATTGTCGATGAAAATCCAGTAAACCCTAAGTATTTTGATAGCATGGCAACATTACTTGATGCAATTATTAAGCAACGTAGGGAGCAAGCAATTAGTTATCAAGAGTATTTAGAACAAATTAGAGCCTTAGCAAAAAAAGTAGTTAATCCGACAGGAAATAGTACACATAATTACCCTGAAACTGTAGATACGCCAGCCAAGCAGGCCATTTACGACAACTTTGGTAATGATGAAGTATTAACAACTAAAATAGATACAGCTGTGCGATATACAAAAAAAGCTGAATGGAATGGTGATAGATTTAAAGAACGTGAGATTGCCAATGCTATTCGAGAAGAAACGGCTAGTTACCAAGTGGATATTGTTGATGTAATGGAACTTATAAAAGCGCAAAAGGAATATCGTTAGTGGTTAAAGCTGATATTGAAGTGACAAAAATAGGCGGTATTAATGTCGATATTAATCGTAGAGACATTAAAAATATTCACCTTAGCGTGCTCCCACCAAATGGCAGAGTTAGGTTATCTGTGCCTAACAAAACAAATGAGCAAACCATACGGCTTGCTGTTGTTAATAAGCTTGCTTGGATTAAAAAACAGCAAGCTGATTTTGCTGGGCAAGAACGTCAATCTGTGCGTGAAATGGTTAATGGTGAATGTCATTATTTGTGGGGTCGTAAATACCGTTTAAAGATCACTGATGCACAAGGTAAGTATTCTGTTCAAACTAAAGGAAATGGAAAATTAGAGTTAGCTGTAACTGAGAGCACTTCAATAGAAAATAAACTAAAATTACTTAACCGCTTTTACCGCGATGAAATGCAGCGTTCACTAGAAAAGCTTTTACCCCTATGGCAAAAGAAATTAGGGGTTGAAGCTAATTCACTCAACACTAAAAAAATGAAAACTAAATGGGGAAGTTGCAACATTCAAGCAAAGCGCATTTGGCTTAATCTTGAACTCGCAAAAAAGCCTCCTGAATGCATTGAGTACATTTTAGTCCACGAGTTAGCTCACTTATTAGAGCGCCATCATAACCAGCGCTTTCGAGCATTAATGGATAAACATATGCCCAATTGGCGAGAACGCAGAGACTTACTTAATAGCCTGCCTCTGGCATATGAGGATTGGAGTTATTAATTGTCCAAAACAATTATTATAGATCCGCTTTTCAAACTTAATATTTGGGAGAATTAACCGACTTAATTACATACCCTCAATTTAAAATTCTAATCTTTATAAGATTCAACTGGCGGGCAACTACATATCAAATTTCTATCTCCGAACACATCATCTATACGATTTACCGTTGGCCAAAACTTGTTAGCCGCAGCTGCTGGTACTGGGAATACAGCTTCTTGAATTGAGTATCCTCGATCCCATGTATCGGTAATATCTGCCAAGGTATGTGGTGCGTTTTGTAATGGGTTGTCGTTATTACTCCACTGACCTGATTGCACTTTACGTACTTCGTCACGGATACAAACCATTGCTTCAATAAAACGATCTAGTTCTACCTTTGACTCTGATTCAGTTGGCTCTATCATAAACGTGCCAGCTACAGGGAATGACATTGTTGGTGCATGAAAACCATAATCAATTAGGCGCTTTGCCATATCAACTTCTGTAATGCCCGACTCTGCTTTAATTGGTCGCAAATCAATTATACATTCGTGTGCCACACGCCCATTTTTTCCTGCATATAATATAGGGTAATGTTGACTTAATTTTTTAGCTAGGTAGTTAGCGTTGGTAATTGCGTATTTAGTGGCATCGGTTACGCCTTTTTTACCTAATAACGCGATGTATAAATAAGAGATACATAATATGCCGGCACTACCATAAGGTGCTGCTGATACGGCACCATTACCTTTGGTATTTTTGTTTACATTAATTAAAGCATGGTCTGGTAAAAATGGGGCAAGGTGAGCTTTAACGCCAATAGGACCCATTCCTGGCCCACCACCGCCATGAGGAATAGCAAAAGTTTTATGTAAATTTAGGTGTGAAACATCTGCGCCAATAAAGCCTGGTGATGTAACGCCTACTTGTGCGTTCATGTTTGCGCCATCAAGATAAACTTGTCCACCGTGCTCGTGCACGATGTTACAAATTTCACCAATGGTACTTTCGTAAACGCCATGGGTAGATGGATACGTGATCATGACACACGATAGGTTTTCAGCCATTTCGCTTGCTTTGTTGCGCAAGTCTGTCATGTCTACATTACCTTGCTTGTCGCAATCAACCACTACGACTTTCATTCCTACCATTTGTGCTGAGGCTGGGTTTGTACCATGCGCTGATGAGGGTATTAAACAAATGTTACGGTGCGCATCGCCTCGGCTTTCATGATATTTAACAATGCTAATTAAGCCAGCATATTCACCTTGAGCACCAGAGTTTGGTTGCATTGAAATATTGTCGTAACCAGTTAACTCAATAAGCCAATCGCCTAGTTCATCAATCATTTGCTTGTAACCTAGTGCTTGGTTTACCGGAGCAAAGGGATGCATGTTGGCAAATTCAGGCCACGAAACCGGTATCATTTGCGCGGTTGCATTTAATTTCATGGTACAAGAACCTAATGAAATCATTGAGTGGTTTAGGGCAAGATCTTTATTTTCAAGCCTTTTAATGTAGCGCAGCATTTCAGTTTCGCTGTGGTACGAATTAAAAACTGGATGCGTTAATATCTCGGTATCTCTTACTAATCCGCTAGGGATTGAATCGCTACCGTTTGCTAAAATTTGTGCGTCTAGGGTTTCAACACTGAGGTTATGATCTTCCCCCAATAAAATATCAAATAATGTTGTGATGTCGCTGCGGGTTGTGGTTTCGTTTATTGATATACTTATTTGATTTTCAACATCAGTGCGTAAGTTTACGTTATTTGCTAGCGCGCGCTTTATAATAGTTTCTTTACTGTCGAAGCCTGAATTACCTAAGTCGTTTAAGTTAAATGTTAGCGTATCAAAATAGTTTTCATGTAAAGGTGTTAAGCCCTTACTTATTGTGCCAGCAGCTAAAATATCGGTAAAACGGTGAATACGCTGCGCGATAACTTTTAAGCCTTTTGGTCCATGGTAAACAGCGTAAAATGCTGCCATGTTGGCTAGTAATACTTGAGCAGTACAAATATTTGAGTTGGCTTTTTCACGACGAATATGTTGCTCGCGAGTTTGCATTGCCATACGCAATGCTGGATTACCGCGGGTGTCACGCGATACTCCAATGATTCTACCTGGTAATGAACGTTTGTATTTATCAGAAGTGGTAAAAAAAGCAGCATGAGGTCCACCGTACCCCATAGGTACACCAAAACGTTGGCTTGAACCTATAACCGCATCAGCACCCAATTCTCCTGGAGCTTTTAGTAAGACTAAACTCATAATATCGGCAGCTACAGCGACTATGCCTTTGCTGTCATGAATTTTTTCAATAAGTTCACTTATATCTGTAACTTCGCCGGTTGCACTTGGGTATTGTAGTAATGCGCCAAATATATCGTGGTCGGCAGCTTCATTCGCGGGAGCTACGATAATATCAAACCCAAACATATCTGCACGTTGTTTTACTAAATCTATAGTTTGTGGATATACGTCGCTTGAAATAAAAAATAGGTTGGATTTTTTGTTTTTAGATACACGCTTAGCAAGTGCCATGGCTTCGGCTGCAGCAGTGCCTTCATCAAGTAAAGAAGCTGAGGCTAGGTCTAAACCGGTTAAGTCTAAACACATTTGCTGATAGTTTAATAACGAGGTAAGTCTACCTTGGGCAATTTCTGGCTGGTATGGTGTGTAGGCAGTATACCATCCTGGATTTTCGAGTACGTTACGTAAAATTACGTTTGGTGTTAATGTTGGGTAGTAACCTAAGCCAATGTAACTGTTGTTTACTTTATTTAAGCTGGCAACTTTTTTTAAGTCTTTTAGTGCTTGTACTTCTGTTTTACTTTCTTCAATCGCTGGCAAGTTAGGTAAACGAATATCTGTTGGTACAATTTCGTCAATTAGAGCATCAACCGACTCTACACCAATATCTTTGAGCATGGCTTGAGTTTGCTCAGCGTTTGGCCCTATATGTCGGCGAATAAAATCTTGAGATTGTTCTAATTCATTTAACGTTGCTTGCGTGGGAGTTGTCATAAAACAGTTTCACTTAATTTGGGTGATTTATAAAAAGAAAGCCTTTGTTTCAATAAACACATAGGGCTTAAAATTAGGGCTTAAAATATTTTCAATTCGTTTCTATTTTGCAAAAATAATAAGGCTTTAAACGCAGGTTTTACGTTCCAGACAAAACCTAAGTACCTACCTCCATGTAGGCACAGGTTTTACGTTCCAGACAAAACCTAAGTACCTACCTCCATGTAGGCATTTGATTGATGAAGTAGTAATTCGTAACTAGTCTGTTAACTAATTTAGTTATTCAGCGATAGAAGCTTCGTACCCTTGTGCATCAAGTAGTGCGTTTAGCTCGTTTTCGTCTGCCAATTTAACTTTAAATAACCAACCATCTCCAAAAGCGTCTGAGTTAACTAATTCTGGTGAGTCTTCAAGGTTTTCATTTACTTCAAGTACTTTACCGGTAACCGGTGTGTATATATCTGAAGCGGCTTTAACCGATTCAGCAACGGCAACATCTTCACCTGCATTTACTTCATCATCAACATCAGGTAATTCTACAAATACCATATCACCTAATAATTCTTGTGCGTGCTCGGTAATACCAACGGTTACAACGCCGTTGCCATCGTTACGAACCCACTCATGTGAAGTGGCATATTTTAATTCAGAAGGAATATTGCTCATTTTATTAACCCTTTGTAAATTTATGAAAGATGGTTAGATGTATCTAATTAAGTTTTACGATTTTTTAAATAATTCTGACTTAAGCAACATTATTTTAAAACTAATATTGCTTAAAAAACTACCATTTTAATAACTATACCCGTTACCAATCAAAATGCTCGTTTCAGAGCGCGTGAGCGATATCAATTCAAGGCAATACTTTATTGTAATGGTTGTTCCCTTATAAAAAGTATTAACGATGAAGTGATTTTGCTCAAGCGCTTCTTCGATGGGTCTAAAAACAATTTATGCGGCGTTATTAAGTTTAGTCATGGAATAACCATGACATAAACTTAATGCCTTGCCTAAATTTTTTTTAGTTCCCACTGAAACCTGCATTTTGAATGGTAACGGGTATAAAATAATAATTAAAACACTTTTTTCCCGTTGCGTACGAAGCTTGGTTTAATCACGGTTACATCGACCAACTTTTTACGCATTTCAACTTGAATGGTTTCACCAAACTTTACAGAACGAGGCACTCTAGCCATGGCAATACTGTGTCCTAAGGTTGGTGAAAATGTGCCTGAGGTAATAATTCCATCACCATGGGGGGTTATAACTTTTAAGCCAGTGCGAAGCACACCTTTAGCTTCAAAGATTAAACCAACAAGCTTAGGTTGGTCGCCAGCAGCTTTTTGCGTTTCAAGTACGGCTCTGCCAATAAAGTCTCGCTCGGTTGGTTCCCAGCTTATTGTCCACGCCATATTTGCAGCTAATGGAGATACGGTTTCGTCCATATCTAAGCCATATAAATTCATGCCAGCTTCAAGGCGTAATGTATCACGAGCACCTAAGCCACAAGGCTCTACACCAGTGTTTAATAATTGCTGCCAAAGATCGGCTGCTTGCTGTTGTGGAACTACAATTTCGTAGCCTTCTTCACCGGTGTAACCAGTTGTAGCTATAAATAAGTCGCCAATATGCACGCCAAAAAATGGTTTTAAATTGCTAAGCATTTCAATTTGCTCAGCCGTTATTTGCTTAGCCGCTAATACACTTGCTACTTTTTCTTTTGCTTTTGGCCCTTGTACAGCAATCATGCCAAATTCAGGACGTTCAGTTATGGTTACGTTAAAGTCTTTAGCTTGTTTGTTCATCCAAGCTAAGTCTTTTTCACGTGTAGCAGAGTTAACAACTAACTTGTAGTTGGTTTCGTTGAAAAAATAAATGATAAGGTCGTCTATTACACCACCTTCTTCGTTCAACATTCCGGTGTATAAGGCTTTACCTGTAGTGGTAAGTTTTGCAACATCGTTAATAACAAGTTTACGTAAATAGGCTTTAGCACCATCACCGGTTACATCAACAATGGTCATGTGAGAAACATCAAACATGCCTGCTTTTTGACGAACTGCATGATGTTCTTCAATTTGAGAACCGTAGTTAATCGGCATTTCCCAACCGTGAAAATCAACCATTTTAGCGCCAGCTTCAATATGTTTTGCATGTAACGTTGTTTTGTTGCTCATAACCACTGCTCAATAATCTTTAAAAGTGAGTAGAGTATAACCAGTGGCTAATGTTGATTCAACAACAATAACGCGGTTATTGAAATATAAAACCACATAAATCAATATTACAGAATAATATTTTATAAAATAACATTTTTAAAAATAATAAATGGTTTAGGTAGTTCAATATATAGGGTTTTTGTGAATAATTTTTATATGTTTATATATTGGTATTGATCTGCTTTAAAAATAACGAACAAGTAGAGTAAATGAGTAAATGAGTAAATGAGTAAATGAGTAAAAAAACGACACGGTGAGATGAAGTGTTAATTTAATGTGTAGATTAATGTGTAGATTAATGTGTAAAATTAATTTTAAGCTCAGACCAATAATTACTAATAATTTGTTGATCTTGCGGTGTTAGCTCTGATCGTGAAGCGGTAAGTTTTTCAGATATATCGCTTGCTAACGCTTTTGATAAAAGCTGAGTTTCCTCCCCATATTGGCTAGCTAACAAAGCAATAAAACCTCTTATGTAACTGCTGGCAAATAATTCATCTTCGTTGTTTTCTTTTAAACATAAATCGTCAAAGTATTGATAAAGTGCGTTAAGATTTTGAATTGACATATTTTTCCTGTACTAAGGTTATTTGTTTTATATGAATTTTATGTTGTGCCTGGTGCTCAGCTACTTATCACTTGTACATGCATTATGTGTACATATACCCATTAAATTGGGCTACTTGCCGGATATAATACCTGATCTTTATAACCGGTAATAACAGGAAAATACCCAGATAGATTTTGATCAAGTTCAAGGTCACCTGTATCAATAATAAGTGGTCGGTTATTTAACCCTGCAAGCTTAGTTTTTGTTGCTACTATAATGATGTTTTCTTTGCCTATGGCGTTAATCACTCTTGGGCTGAGTTGTTGGTTACCACGACCAAAAATATGTCCCTGCCCACCAATTAAGGTTATTACCAATTTAAGAGTTTCAATATTGGGATTTACTTGAGCATCATCAGTGCCTAAGTGCTTTTGTATTAGCGCCCAGAGTTCAGGCTCTGTTATATCGTTGGCGATAACGGTATGATTTCTTAAAACGTCGACCCCAAGTAAAGTATTAGTTTCACCGAGCTCCTCCATAATAAAAGCGGTAGTTGAACCTGAGCCCATAATATAAAGTTCGTTATTCATGTTTTCAATCACGTGTGCGGCAATATCTTGTAAGACTAACTCGTCGGTTTCTTTACCGCCTGACTTAACCGCCTGCACGTAACGTAGTTCGCAAGGTATTTGCATTTCACCGTAGCGTTTAGCTTTTACCACGCCTTGCCTAAATAAACTCTCGTCAATATCCATTACATCAGCCTCAGCCAACGTGACTAGCTGATTAGTTACTAACATTTCAATTACACGACCAGCAGCTTTGGGTGTTACAGCATAAACACCTGAATGAATTTTACATCCAGCGGGAATACCCAATACCGGAAACTTATCTTCAACTATTGTACAAATATCTCGTGCGGTACCATCTCCGCCAGCAAAAAGTAAAATATCGACCTGAGTTTTTATTAACGCTTTAACTAAATTTTGAGTGTCTTTAAAGGATGTATATAAATCTAGTGCAGTATTTAGATTTTCGGGCTGAGTCACTACAACTACTTCAAAACCTAATGCTTTAGCACAGGTTTCACCCATTGTACCGCTGGCAGTATATATAGTAATTTGATTTTTATATGGTTCAAGCACACTTAATGCTGCGCTAGCACGCTGGTTTGCTTTAAATTTAGCTCCTAAAGATAGGGCTTTTTCAGGAATGTTTTCACCATCACTGCCTTTTAACGCAACGCTACCTCCTACCCCTGCAATGGGATTGATAACAAACCCTAATTTAAATTTTTTCATAAATAATCAACGTTGTGTAAATTGCACTAAGGATAATGATGCAGATGTTTGATAAAAATCAGCAAGCACATTAATAAATTGTTGGGCTCTTTTAGGAAAACCATTGTTAATGTAGCTTTCAACTTGTTTAAGTACCCGCTGGGTAAATGCCTCGGTATTGCTTTCACAACCGTTTAGGTTATCAACAGACACGCTAAAGTTTTTATTAGCTGCTAAACAAAAAGCCCATTCAATAGCTTGTGGCTTCACTTCTACCGATTCAAATAATTGTTGTTGATGTTGGTTTCTTCCATCGGGTTCATACCAATAACCAAAATCTTCTAATAAGCGACGTTCTTTACCAGCAACACACCAATGAGCAACTTCATGTAACGCGCTGGCAAAATAACCATGTGCAAAAATTATTTGATGATATGAGCACTCTTTAGATGCAGGTAGATACAAGGGTTCATCATTACCAATAACCAGTTGTGTATTGTACATAGGATTAAAAGCACGTGAGAACAACGTGATCAAATCTTGAATATTATGTGGTTTAACTACCGGTGTATTTTTAGAAGGCTGTGATACAACTGGCGCATTAGGGATTGCAAGTAGCATTGGCTGGTTATTTGAATGTGAATTAAAATGTGAATATAAATTTAAATTCGGTTCAGATTGAGGCATAACAATTCATAACGAAAATGATAAGTGGGAATGAGGTATTTAACAAATGTTAACAAAAATCGACGACTGATGCATCGCCGATTTAATTATGATAAAGAATTAATAGTAAGCAAACTAGTAAAATATTAGCTTACGTTATTCGTTTAATCTTGTTTGTTTAAAGTGGTTTTGATCACAACAAAGCCAATAACACCAGAAATCAATGAGCCAATAACAATACCTAAACGGTCTTGAAATAAAGGTGAAATAGATGATTGCTCAAATGCTAATGAACCTATAAATAAACTCATGGTAAAGCCAACACCACACAATAACGATACTCCGTAAAGTAATGTCCAATTAACTTTTTCAGGTAATTTAGCAAAACCTAACTTTATTGCAATAAAACAAAAACCAAAAATACCTATCTGTTTACCCACCAACAAGCCGGCAATAATACCTAAAGGTACAGGTGCTAAAATTTGTCCTATCCCCACACCACTAAAACTTATACCAGCATTAGCAAAGGCAAATATAGGTAATACAATAAAGGCAACCATCGAATGTAAATTATGTTCAAGGGTTTTTAAAGGCGAGGGTTCTCCTTTAGCCCCTTTCATGGGGATAAAAAAGGCAAGAGCAACTCCGGCTAATGTTGCATGCACACCTGATTTAAGTACAGCAATCCACAAAATAACACCTAAAAATATATAAGGTGAGGTGTTAGTGACCCCTTTTTTATTTAATGTAAATAAAGTACTTAGCATTACTGCAGCGATCACTAATGAAAGTAAAGAGAGCTTATCTGTATAAAATAACGCGATAACAATAATCGCGCCCAAGTCGTCAAAAATAGCCAAAGAAGTTAAAAACACTTTAAGTTGCAATGGTACTTTACTGCCAATAATAGCTAAAATACCTAATGCAAAAGCAATATCGGTGGCGGTAGGGATTGCCCAACCTTTAATTGCAACAGGATCATCATAATTTAAAGCAACGTAAAAAAGTGCAGGTACAATCATGCCACCAACTGCGGCAATTGCCGGCAATGCAATTTGTCCTGGTTCAGATAAATTACCTTCTAAAAATTCACGTTTGAGCTCCAAACCTACTAAAAAGAAAAACAATGCCATTAAACCATCGTTAATCCATAACAGTAGCGGCTTAGCAATTTCAAAACTACCAATTGATACTATTACAGGTACATCAAGTAATAAGTCGTAATAACTAGCCCACGGTGAATTTGCTAAAATCATTGCAAACATAGCGGTGAACATGAGAATAATACCGCCTGAGGCTTCTTGTTTTAAAAAACTTTGGATAGGTGAAAGTGACATGTGATCCTTAATAAATGAGTACCGTAAAAATAATACCTTGTAAGTAAGTATTACGCACAAAGATTACTTACATTATAAAAAAGTGCAACCTTATCTTTAGGTTACTTCAACAGTTAAAAACTAATTTAACTTAGTATAGCTTGATAAAATGATTCTGGTGAAATGAAGTTTTTCCATAATTTTTTTATCTGATCCTGCAATAAACAATACCTAATAAAGATAGATAATTAAGTCAACTTTACTCACCAATAACATCTGCACTTCTTATTTTACTGCTTTTTTATATGAGAGCGACCATGGCAATACTTTATTGTAATGGTTGTTCCCTTATAAAAAGTATTAACGATGGAGTGATTTTGCTCAAGCGCTTCTTCGATGGGTCTAAAAACAATTTATGCGTCGTTATTAAGTCTAGTCAGGTTCCTACACGGATGTAGAATATTAGGTTAACGCAGGAGCAGTTACCGAGAATAACCATGACATAAACTTAATGCCTTGCTTAAATTGTTTTTAGCTCCCACTGAAACCTGCATTTTGAATGGTAACGGGTATAAACAATAGCAGATTTATGTTCATCGTCATTTTTTGCTTCATTTAAATCAACTCTTGTATTTATGATGAAATGTTAGCTATTACCTCGATAAAATTACTTTTTGGTTTAATTATTGCTTTAATTAATTTGATATTTTAAATCTACTAACTTCTTGGTGATTAACCTATGACAACTTTAATAAAAAACAAAAATAAACATAATAAAAACATATTACTAAGTAAAATTAAAAATAAAATAGCTATTGCTGGAATTTTGACATTAGGCTGTTTTAATGCAATGGCGCTTGATACCGTATTGAGTTTACACAAGGGGGATGAGTCAAAAACAGTTGGATTAAGTATTACCCTTGCCGATAACTTTAGTAAAAATAGTAATTTTTATTGGTCGCTTGGTTATAGCACCTTAAATGACGTAAAAGTTGAATGGAACAACGATGATTTATTTTTTAAAAACGATACCGTTGAAGCACTTTTAAGCTACCGTCAAAAACTAACCGGTTTTAATAATCAAAACAGCTTTTTAAAAAATATAACCATAGAATATCAAATAGGTGCATCGGTAGGCTTAACTGAAAATAAATTTTTTTGGACTGATTTAAACGAAGAAAAGTATTTTTCTGAAACTGCTGATATCAATCCCATTATAGCTATATCCACTCATTATAATTTTTCTAAAAAATCAGCCATTATTTTAGGCTTAAAACACCAACCTAACTTTTCAGAATTTGGCAATATCAGCACCTTATTTCTGGGTATTAATTACAAGTTTGGTAGAGCAGCAGGTTACTAAAACTAACTAACCTCCCATGATCTTTATCATTAAAAAAAGCTAACGACTCATATAAGCAGTTTAAGCTGCAATTTTTGCCAAGTCGCTATTTAAAAAATCAGTACCAAAGCGTTAATTACTATTGTTTGTATTAGATGTATTTTATTTATACGTATTTTACTTTTATACAGTTACGCTTTAATGGAGAAATAAATGCCCGTTAAATTTAAATATTCTTTACTCGCTGTATTAATTGCTGGCAGTGTTGTAAGTAATGTAACTTATGCAGCCGCCTGCCCTATTCCTGCACCAGTTAATGATGCCGATAGTGATGGTGTTGATGACGACATTGATTTATTTCCAGCGGATCCTGCCGAGTGGTTTGATACAGATTTAGACGGCATTGGTAATAATGCTGATCTTGACGATGATGGAGATGGTATACCTGACAGCGTTGATAATAATAACGATGGCGACCCCGTTATTGATTTATATGATCCTTTCCCCCAAGACCCTAATGAATGGTTAGACACTGATAATGATTGCCTAGGTAACAAAGCTGATTTAGACGATGACAACGATGGATTTTTAGATGTTGTTGATGTTTTCCCGTTAAATCCTAACGAAAATACTGATACCGATAGCGACACCATAGGAGATAATGCCGACGGCGATGATGATAATGACGGTACTATTGACAGGTTTGATGCTTTTCCAAAAGATAATAGCGAACAGCTCGATACTGATTTGGATGGTATAGGCAACAATACCGACCTTGATGATGATGGCGATGGTGTACCTGACGCCAGTGATGCGTTTCCACTAAATCCATTAGAGTCACACGATTTAGACGGTGATGGTATTGGAGATATAGCCGACAGCGATAACGATGGTGACGGCTTTAGCGATACAATTGACTTTTTACCTGACGACCCAACCGAATGGGTTGATACCGATGGTGATGGTATTGGCGATAATGCCGATACTGATGATGATAACGACGGCGTGCTTGACGGCGCAGATGCCTTTCGCACTAACCCAAGTGAAACCACAGACAGCGATGGCGATGGTGTTGGTAATAATGCCGACAGCGACGATGATGGCGATGGAATTATTGATAACCGCTCTACTCCAAGTGGAAGCGATGTATTTCCTGATAATGCTTTAGAATGGGTTGATACCGATGGTGATGGTACAGGTAACAATGCAGATACCGACGATGATAACGATGGCGTACCAGACAGCGCAGATAGATTTCCATTAGATAATAGTGAATCGCTCGATTCTGATGGCGATGGTATTGGTAATAATGCAGATTTAGACAGAGATGGCGATGGTGTCATTAATGTAAACGACCCCGAACCTGATAACCCATTAGCCGATACTGATTCAGACGGTGATGGCATTGCAAACTTAACTGATACTGACGATGATGATGACGGCACGCCAGATAATATAGATGCGTTCCCTTTAAACGCTGCAGAAGATACCGACACTGATGGCGATGGCACCGGTAATAATAGCGATGCTGATGATGATAACGACGGATTTATTGATACCAATGATGACTTCCCTCTTGATTTTAATGAACACTTAGATACCGATGGAGACGGTATTGGCAATAATGCCGATACTGACGATGATAAAGATGGCGTGCTCGATATAGACGACGCATTCAGTTTAGATATAAACGAGTCGGTTGATACTGACGGTGACTTAGTTGGTAACAATGCCGACAGTGATGATGATAACGACGGTCGTGTTGATTCAGTAGATAAATTCCCACTTGATGCCTCTGAATGGCTAGATACTGATGGCGATGGTATTGGCAACAATAGCGATTTTGATGACGATAATGACGGCACTAATGACTCACTGGATATATTTCCGTTAGACCCTCAAGAGCAACGCGATGATGATGGCGATGGTATTGGCAATAATGCTGATGGTGATGATGACAACGATGGTATTCTAGATGAAGATGATAAATTCCCATTTGATCCTGGCGAGGTTTTAGACACTGATAACGATGGTATTGGTAATGTATTGGATACCGATGATGATAATGACGGTGTACTCGATAATATTGATTTATTTCCACTTGATAAAAACGAATCAGCAGATGCTGATAACGATGGTATAGGTAATAATGCCGACAGTGACGATGATAACGATGGCGTGCTTGATGTTGATGATGCTTTTCCACTCGATCCGGTGGAAAGCCTTGATACCGATGGCGACGGTATAGGCAATGTTTACGATACTGATGATGATGGCGATTCAATATTAGATCACCTCGATCAATTACCCCTAGTTCCTAATGAAACCAACGATTTTGACAACGATGGATTAGGCAACAATGCAGATCCTGACGACGATAACGACGGCATGAGCGATATATTTGAAGAGCTATATGGATTTAATCCACTTAATGCTGCTGACGGTATGCTTGATACTGACGAAGACGGGGTTAATAATGCTGACGAAGAACGTAATAATACTAACCCACTTTTAGACGATTACGCCCCCGTTATTGCAACCCCTCAAGCGGTACACGTGAGAGCTAATCACACCTTTACTAAACTGTCTTTAAACGAGTTAGTACAATTAACAAAAGTGTATGTTGAAGATGGTCACGACGGTGCTAATTGTTGCTCGTTAGTACCGGTTGGATTTGAAACTGGAGTCAATAATTTACCTTCTGGTGTTTATAATGTTGCGTGGCGTGCCGTTGATGAAGCTGGCAATATTGCACTTGCAAAACAAACCTTAAATGTACATCCGCTTATCAATTTTCATGCAAAGCAACTTGTAGCTGAAGGCGCTACAGCAAGAGTTAAAGTGGTATTATCGGGTATATCACCAGTTTACCCACTCGAAATACCTATTGTGGTCTCTGGCAGTGCTGACAATTTAGATTACACCTTGCCTGATAATAAAATTGTTATAAATGAAGGCACTTCTGGTTTTATTGATATTAAATTTCATCAAGATTTCCAAACCGAAAATAATGAAAACTTAATTGTCGCGTTTAAATCAACGGTAAATTCTGGGATACATGCCACACATGAAATAACCATAACCGAAGAAAATGTTGTCGCCACCCTTATCTCAATAGTAAAACAAAACAACATTGCGGTTGCCGCGATTGCGAAAAACGAGGGTGAAGCTCAAATTGATTTAGTTATTGATGATAAAAACGTAGCGGATCAGCATGTGGTTACGTGGGATATTCCAGCCTATATTAACGCTAAAATAAGTGGTAATTCTCTCTCAGTGGTAATTGATCCGCTAAACGTTAAGTTACCAGAAGATGAAAAAAACCTGATCACCTTATCAGTAACTGTTATTGACAATAACACGCCGGCATTAGAGCAAACTCAAACCTTACACATTCCTTTATTAAATCAACGCCCAAGAATTAATAATACCGATACAGATCGTGATGGAATTATTGACACAATAGAAGGTTATGCAGATATTGATAACGATGGGCTACCTGCTTTTATGGACACCTCAGACATAGGATATTTACAGCAACTTCATGTAAATTCTGCTGAAGTTAAATTAATGGAAACAGAACCGGGGTTAAACATCAGCTTAGGTAAATATGCGCGCCAACAATACTCAGATGGTGTGCAAATGTCGCAAGTAGATATTGATGGTACAGGGCTTATTGCTACAGATAGTTACGATAGACGAGGTGACTATTTTGATTTTATTATTCATGGCATCACCCCCTTTGGAAAATCAATAAATGTTGTTGTGCCACTCAACCAACCTATTCCAAGGTTTGCCTTGTATCGTAAATTTAGCAAAACTAATGGTTGGCAGAACTTTGTTGAAAATAGTAAAAACATTTTATCTTCGGCGGCATTAGATAATGGTATTTGCCCAACATTGCAAAGTGTATCTTATACTACTGGTTTAACTGAAGGGCATGAATGTATTCGATTATTAATCGAAGACGGTGGTCCTAATGACGCTGACGGCATTGCGAATGGTGTGGTAGACGACCCAGGAGGAATTGCAGTAGTTCCTAATAAAGAAATAGCCAAAGAAACACCACCAGAACAATCAAGTAGTGGCAGCATGTACTGGTTATTAATTTTACTTGGCTCACGTTTTTTATGGGGCTTTATTAAAAATAAACCCCGTAAATAGGATGTTATTAGCGGTGTCAGCTATACCCATTATCATTCAAAATGAAGATTTCAGTGGGAACTAAAAACAATTTATGCACAGATTTCAAATTCCTTAAAAAATAGCTTCACCGTTAATACTTTTTAAGGGAGTGGTCATTACAACAAAGTATTGCCTTGAATTACTTATTATAAACATTAACGCTCACGCGCTATGAAACGAGCATCTTGATTGGTAACGGGTATAAATACTTTTTTTTGTTAAAACAATGATCTTATTTAATTTACTTGAGTAAGCCATAAAATTTGGAAATAAGCTCATTTAACGAAAATAATTCAATAAAATTAGCTATTAACCTTTAATTTATGAATTTTGTAAGTATAGTGATGGCTCTTTATTTTATTGATGTAAGCACGGGTGTAAACACTCATGTAGGTATTACTGCAAACATTAATTAAATATTTAGCTTGAATTGAACTAACAATACTGTTTAATTTATGGTGAGTTATACCAATCGCAATAAGCTATTGATCATTTATACGCGTGTAAATAGCCAACCACTTCGTTATTTATTTAATAATTAAAACAACTCGTTATTAAATAAATGGCTCACCTATATTGATGTAGGTGTTTATGTTCAGTCTAAAACGATGAACCTGTGTATTTGACCATTTTGTCTTCGTATAAAATAAGTCAATTCATTAATGCGCTTGATATTAATTCATTAAAATAGATAAATTAAGGTACTATTTTGAAGAAACTTGATGATATAGATTTACGTATTTTAACGCTGTTATATAATGATGCAGACATTAATAATAAAGACTTAGCCGCTAAAATTGGCATTGCCCCGTCTACTTGTTTAGAGCGTGTAAAACGGCTTAAATTAAGTGGTATTATTAAAGGTTCTTTTATTGAAGTAAATTTAAAAAGTATTGGCGGAAATATAGAAGCTATCGCCGCTATTCGTCTTCAACCTTATTCAGAATATATTGTAAATAAACTTCGAGATGATCTACTCAAATTACCAGAAATTATTAGCCTTTATCATATGGGCGGTAATTATGATTATTATATTCATATGTCGGTAAGAGATAGTGAACATTTAAGGCAGTTTGTATTTCAGGCAATAACCTCTCGTGACGAAGTTCAAACGGTAGAAACCTCACTGGTTTTTGAACATAGCCGAAGTACCGTTTTACCTAATTTTGACGAAGACGAGTAAAACCTTCGCGACTTATTTGAATATGCACAAAAAACCCAATCAGAAATAGCTAATTGAGCTTTGGCTTGTTTATTTTTCTACCTATAGCCGTTACCATTCAAAATGCAGGTTTGTGTGGGAACTAAAAACAATTTAGGCACAGATTGCAAGTTCCAGACGAAATCTAAGGACGACATCCCTGTATGCAAGGCATTAAGTTTATGTCATGGTTATTCTCGGTAACTGCTTCTGCGTTACCCTAATGTTCTACATCCCTGATGAACCTGACTACACTTAATAACGACGCATAAATTGTTTTTAGACCCATCTAAGAAGCGCTTGAGCGTTTACTCCTTTAAAACTCACTTCATCGTTAATACTTTTTATAAGGGAACAACCATTACAATAAAGTATTGCCTTGAATTACTTACTATAAACATTGACGCTCACGCGCTCTGAAACGAGCATTTTGATTGGTAACGGGTATACATACCGAATTTCACTATACACGAATCAGTTTGTTTAAAAATCTCAACTACAATCTTTAACTAAAAGGTTTATCTAAAGCGTTAACTAAAAGCCTTAACGGGGTTCTGCTCGTTTGCCTCCGGAGTGAGATCTGCGTGTATCTGAACGTTGTTGTCTGTTTGGTTTAGATCGTGTTTGTACTGTCGGTTGTCTTCGAACAGTTTTAGGGTGTTTAAAAACGGGTTGCTGTGTTCTGTGTTGCACACTACTTTGCTTTCTTGCAATTTGTGCTTTTTTACTATTAATTTTATGTTGCTTAGTCATTTTACGTTGTTCATGTACTTTTCTATGTTCTGAACCCTGTCGAACATTTTTATGGTTACTTAAATTACGCGTTGTGTTAGCTGACGCAGCATGAGTTCTAACAGTATTAACTTGGTTCACACCTTGAGTAGTAACCGATTTATGATTTGGTAAGATTTGACGTTTTTTAATCTTTTTTTGCAGAGCTTCATGTTTAGTAAACTTCGAATTAATATCGTTACCTTGCTTTTTCCAATGTCTATCACCTTTATATTTTGCCATAGGCTTACTAAGGTTAGATTTATTAAGCTTAGATTTATTAAGCTCAGGATTATTTATATGGTTACCCTTAAGCTTATTTTGATGATTGTTTTTTCGATAATCTTTGTTGTGTGAATAAAGTCTAGGTGTATTGTGCTGCCTATTCACTGTTTTATGCACCACGGGACGATTATAGTTGTAACGTTTATTAACTTGATTAGTACTATAACTTACACCTCTTCTATGGTGTGGCTTGTGTTTCCATCTGTTAGCATAACCGCTTCTAACAATACGTTTTTTTGGGTTGTAGTATCGGGTATTTCGATGGTTAACCACAACAACATGCCTATTTCGCCAATGAAAATCACTAAAAAAGTAATTCCACGAGATATGAATACCGTTACGCCATGCAAAGGGTCTGTACTGTGAATAAGAGATTTGATTACCCCAATCCCAATAAACAGGTGGGTTTTTCGCCCAATGCCAAGATCCATAAACCTGTCTTGTATCGTAATACGGCACATAAATCACTTCTTTTTGAACGGGTTGGATAATAATGATATTTTCATCGCGCTCAACTTTTACATTCTCCATTTTATCTAAGCTACCCGCAACTTCCGCTTGGTAACGTAAATCTTGGATTGTTTGTAAAACGCTTCCTTCATTTTGTAAAAATGCATCACCCAGTTGTTGAGTCCAACTTAAATCTTCACTTAATTTTGCAAGCACTTTAGGAAACATAATTAGCGCCTTTATTGAAGGTTCCCAATCTTTGTTTTCAAGTTTTCTGGCAATTTTATTTGCCGGTGATTTTTTATTTTTTGTGATCCAGCGATCAGCTTCAACCACTTCAATAGGGTACGTTGACGCAATTAAAATATGCGTTAATAAACTGTCTGGATAAAGCGCTATAGGTGCTAGCATTTGGGCTAACTGAGCTTGGTTGTGCTGTTCTTTGTTTTGATTGAAAATACCCTCTTCGCGAGTATTTTGGCTGATATTTTGGCTTAGGTTAGTTTTAGCATGCAGTACAAAACTAGGTAACGCTATGCCTATGCTTAATACTATACCTAAAATTAATTTTCTCATGGCTGTGTCCTCTAGGGAAAATACATTACAGGGTTTATATTAGTGAATGTAAACTGAACACTTCCTGAACAGAACAGATAAAAATTATTTGGATAAATGAAAGGTTAGTACAAATAAGGCGCCACCTAAGGCAGAAGATTGTTGAATGTTAAGCTCACCGTTATAGCTGTTCACTAAATCTCTTACTATGGCTAAGCCAATTCCATGGCCTTTATCGTAAGTGTCAGCGCGTGTTCCTCGCTCTAAAATAGCTTTTCGTTGAGTCTCTTTAATACCTTGTCCATCGTCGGCAATTGTCATTCGTAAACAATGAGCGTTAAAGCTTATGTAGCATTCAATTTTTTTATTAGCGGCTTTACAAGCGTTATCTAATAAGTTGCCAAGTATTTCCATCAAGTCTGCTTCATCACCTTTAAATAGTGATTTTTGTTGAATATTTACAGAAATATCTAACTGTTTGTCTCGATAAATTTTATTTAATGTATTAATGAGTTTTGTACATATTGGTTCAATTGAAACCCCTAAATGCCATGCAGACTCCCCTGCACTTTGCGCCCGTTTTAATTGGTGTTCAACCATATAACTAATATTACTAATTTGTTCTTTAGTTTCTTGTGGTAAATTTGTTTGGCTTTGAATAACCGTTAAAGGCGCTTTTAAACTATGTGCTAAATCTGACAACGCATTTCTATAACGTTTTCTCTGGCTTCGATCTGTATTTAATAAGGTATTTAATTGCGTGGTAACTTGCTTTAGTTCATCTGGGTAGATCTTATTTAATGAGTTTTGCTTACCTTGTTGAACTTGTTCAAGTTCAAGAGTTAGTGTGTCTAATGGTTTTAAAGTCCATTTTAACCAAATAAATTGAGCAATAATAAAAATAATAATAAGCAATACTAACCAAATCCAAAGTTGCCTTTGAAAGCCATTGGTTGTGGCTAAAAATTCAGCTTGGTTTTTAAATATGTGTAACGTAACTGGAAAAGCATTTTCTAACTCACCAAAACTTACGCTAATGCTATAAACCATATGAGGTTCATTTTCGATAAGCATTTCAGTAAATGAATACGAGCCAATGTCGGGTGAAGGCACTCTGTTAGTAAGATAAATTCCTAACAAAGAGGCAGACTGCCATAAAATGTTGGCTGTGTGTTTAAGTTGAAAATGTTCATGTTGAAAATGCACGGATTGAGAATGCTCAGATTGAGAATGATTTAATTGATGAGCTTCTAACTGAGAACCTTCTAATTGATATTCTTGAGATTTGGATAGATTTTTCTGAGAGTTTTTTTTAATGTTTATTTTTTTACTGATGGTCGTTATTTGAGCATAAAGTCCTGATTGAATAACATTAAACTGATTTTCAAGTAATTGCTCTGGCATTATTAATTGATTATTTTCAACTTCAGACACTGAAAATATTGAATAACCATAAGCTCTAAGCTCATTTTCTAAAGCCCGTGTTAATTGGTCGGTAAACGCGTTGCTCAAAGTAATACCTATAATAGGTAGCATTACAATTATCATAAATAACGCACTTAACATTAACCTAGCTTTAAGAGACTGGGTTGATGTAGATATAAACTGAGCAAATTTATTAAAAATAATCAATATAGCATCTTTATATGAGGGGTTAGAGGTAGTTAGCATTAAAGTAAAATTTATATTTCATCAGCTTCGATTAGATAAGTCTTGTTAAAATTGAGATAAAATTTAAATATTAAATGCCTTCATTCTGTAACCTTGACCACGCAATGTTTCAATAAACCCATATTTGCTATCAGGATCTAACTTTTTACGTAACCGTCGAATAAATACTTCAATAACATTTGAGTCTAAATCAAAGTCTTGATCGTAAATATGCTCAGTTAACACCGTTTTAGACTGTACCTCATTAATATGCAACATAAGGTATTCAAGCAGTTTGTACTCATAACTACTTAAACTAATATTAATGCCTTCAACTATAACCGACATGCTTTTTGTATTGATTGTTATAGGACCATTTTCAATAATAGGGCTCGCTTGCCCAACGGAACGTCTAATAAGTGCATTTAAGCGGGCGGTAAGCTCCTCAGGGTGAAATGGTTTTGTTAGGTAGTCGTCTGCTCCTGCGTCTAAACCTGCCACTTTATCTTGCCAACTGTCGCGAGCTGTTAGTACGATAATTGGAAAGGTAAATTGTTTATCGCGCAAGGTTTTAATAACGGTAATGCCATCAATAACAGGTAAACCTATATCTATAATTGCCGCATCGTACGGGTGTTCCATCCCTTGAAATAACCCTGACTCACCATCACTTGCAACATCAACGGAATAATTTTCAACTATTAACTGTTTTTTAAGGTTATTTTGTAAAGCTAAATCGTCTTCAATTAGTAGTAGTCGCATGTACTTTCCTTAACTGTTTATTTATGTTCGAACGCTACTTATCTAATGCGACCCGACTTAGCATCAACAGTTACATGAATAATGTGTCCATTATTTTTTATTATTTTAACTCTGTATGAACGCCCATCACCATTAACTTTTAACACCTTCCCGCCTACCCTATTTTTAACAATACGAGCAGCATGGCTGGAACTTTTAACTTTATTGTTGGCTTTATTTTGTTGAAACGAGTTAGCCTTAGCGTTAATAAATGGCATGCCATTGTTACCCAAAGCTAATGCTGAAAAAGTGCTTAATAAGATAGCGGAAAAAATAATAGCTGAGATGTTCTTCATTGCACCCTCATGAATTTTAAAAACTTTATCATATTATACCCGTTACCAATCAAAATACTCGTTTCAGAACGCGTGAGCGTCAATGTTTATAGTAAGCAATTCAAGGCAATACTTTATTGTAATGGTTGTTCCCTTGTAAAAAGCATTAACGACGAAGTCATTTTTTAAAGGAATAAACGCTCAAGCGCTTCTCCGATGGGTCTAAAAACAATTTATTCGTCGTTATTAAGTTTAGTTAGGTTCCTACACGGATGTAGGATATTAGGGTAACGCAGGAGCAGTTACCGAGAATAACCATGACATAAACTTAATACCTTGCATACATGGATGTCGTCCTTAGATTTCGTCTGGAACTTGAAATCTGTACCTAAATTTTTTTTAGTTCCCACACAAACCTGCATTTTGAATGGTAACGGGTATATATTCTAACGGTTTTGTGGTTATTTTTGGCTTCATCATAATTTTAATTTTTAATAAGCATGTAAGCTCTGTAAAACACTGTTCGCTTTATCTGAATAAAAAATTTCACTTAAATCATATCCGCTTTACCAATCAATATGCATATTTCAGAGTGCTTAAAGCATAACAGGCATACATTCTATTATTAATATATCACTACCGAACTGAACTAAAGCTGAACATTAATGAATATTGTGAAAGTTATATGTTCAGGTTAGGTTCAGATTAAATCAGTTTTAATAGCACCATCAACACCGACTTGTTCAACTTAAAACAGCGGTTTTAAAACACCTAAGGATTATTGTGATGAATAGTAACGTAAGTATAGTAAATACATTAGTAAAAAAATTACAAGGCGAGTCTAACATTCATGATACTTTCAAGTGTAAATTTACTATGCATAAAATAATAAAGAGAGTGTCTTATTTGATCACCCTAGGGCTTTTTACGTGTTCGATAAGTAGTGCCTTTGCGAACGGGATAAACCATTCTAGTATTTCGTACGGTAGTAAAACAAATCAATTTAATGCTGAAACTCGCAATTTAGTGATAGCACAAAATAGTAGTTCGCTTGTTTATGATCAGTTAATTGGTAAAGCGCTTAGTAAAACCAGAAAGGATATAATTGCCGATAAGCAGCAAACCTCTAAAAAGGTTCAAAACAATTTAAATAAAAGTTCAGCAGATAATAACGCTGATAACCATAATATTAAAAACAATCTTACACCATTGTATGTTTCATTAGCGCCATCATTAGCCTCGCCATTAAATGCTCGTGTTTACACACCTGAATTCTCAATTTACGGCGCTAGCTCTTTTTTAGAAGATGATATTGATGGTGATGGTTTCTATAAAACTTTTGGTGTGGTCTTTGACGTTGATGTATACAACCCTAACGGAAATGAAAATAGTGTTATTTATGCTGAATTATACATAAGTACTAATGGTGGTAACTGGGAGCATTATTACACCACCGATGACTTTTTAATTCAAGGCAGCAACGAAGAAGATCAATTTGAAGTAATCACAACATTTGCACAAGGCTATACAGGTGCTTATTATGATATTTTAATCGATATATACGAAGTGGGTTACTCTGAAATTGTTGCTACATACAGTGCTGATGATGATAACGCTTTATATGCACTGCCGTTAGAAAGCGCTGAGAATGATACTGTTTATGTTGATGAAGTGATTGTAGTACATGGCGGTGGCAGTCACTCGATTATGTTTTTATTATTTATATTTTGTATTGCTATATTCAAGCGAGCGCTTAAAACAAAAAAATAACAGCTAATAATAAAACGTACTTAAAAATTAATTAACTTGAATAAGTGAAAAACACGCCTTGTCTTTAATTTATACCGGTTACCAATCAAGATGCTCGTTTCAGAGCACTTGAATGATAACCGGTATAGTCATTTAAACGTTACAAATAATAAGTTAAATATCAAAGTCTATTAACTACTATTAACTCAATATCTTAGCCTTTAAGGTCATCAAAAAAGCTTTTTACGCTATCAAAAAAACCTGATTCTTTAGGGCTATGTTTACTGTTTGTACCCATTTTAGTTTCAAGTTGTCTTAATAAGTCAGCTTGGTCGCCTGAAAGACTAACCGGTGTTTCTAATACCACCTTGCACATTAAGTCACCTGTGGCATGACTACGTACTGATTTAACACCTTTACCGCGTAAACGAAACATTTTACCTGTTTGTGTTTCTTTAGGTATTTTAAGCTTAACTTTACCGGCAAGTGTAGGTACTTCGATTTCTCCACCCAATGCAGCAGTGGTAAAGCTTATTGGCATTTCGCAATAAAGATCGTTTTCATCACGTTCAAAAATCTTGTGCGCTTTAACATTAGCTTGCACATATAAATCACCCGCTGGTGCACCATGTTCACCTGCTTCACCTTCACCTGACAAACGGATGCGATCACCGGTATCAACCCCTGGAGGTATTTTAACAGATAAGGTTTTATTTTTTTGCACACGCCCTTGGCCATGACATGAGTTACAAGGATCTGATATAACTTTACCCTGCCCACTACAAGTAGGACAAGTTTGCTGAACTGCGAAAAGCCCTTGACGCATTTGTACTTGACCATGACCATTACAGGTTGAACAAGTTTTTGCGCTGGTTCCTTTTTTAGCGCCACTTCCATCACAAGGATCACAGGCAACATAGGTTGGCACTTTAATTTCAAGTGTTTTACCTTTTACTGCTTCTTCAAGTGTTAGCTCTAAATTATAGCGCAAGTCTGAGCCGCGTTGTTGTCGTTGCTGACGTCCGCCACCTCGACCACCACCAAAAATATCACCAAATATGTCGCCGAAGTCTTGGGCTCCGCCAAATCCGCCGCCGAAACCGCCTCCACCTCCACCATTGCCACCTTGTTCAAAAGCTGCATGACCGTATTGGTCGTAGGCAGCACGCTTTTGATCATCAGTTAAAATTTCGTAAGCTTCTTTAACTTCTTTAAACTCTTCTTCTTTACCTTTATCACCTTTGTTTCTATCTGGGTGAAGCTTCATAGCTAAGCGTTTATAAGCTTTTTTAATGTCTCTTTCGGCTGCATCTTTAGATACACCTAATACTTCATAGTAATCGCGTTTTGGCATAGTGAATTCTTTTATTTTGGGTAATTAATACTAATTTTCTTAACAACTTTTATTGCAATGACAAAGTTGGCTTCTAAGCGAGTGGTTTAAATTCAATTAAGAAAATTAGAATTAAACGTACTTGATTAACATAACAAAGCGCCGATGGTTCGACGCTTTGTTAATCGTTATTTACTTTGTTAGCTTAGCAATATATACCCGTTACCAATCAAGATGCTCGTTTCAGAGCATTTTGAATGATAACGGGTATAAAACCATTGCGAAGCTGAAAAGCTATTACTTATCTTTTACTTCTTCAAACTCAGCGTCAACTACATCGTCACCAGCTTTATTAGGTTCTGCACCTTCTGGTGCTTCGCCACTTGAAGCTTGAGCTTTTGCTTGAGAAATTTCCATTAACTTAGCAGACGCTTCAATTGCCGCTTGTTGCTTAGCTTCAATTTCTTCTTTACTATCGCCTTTAATAGCTGCTTCGAGCTCAGTTAATGCGGTTTCAATTTTCTCTTTATCTTCGGCAGGTAGATCATCACCAGCTTCAGTAATTTGAGTACGAGTAGCGTGAACCATTCCGTCAGCTTGATTACGCACAGTTACTAACTCTTCAAATTTTGCATCAGCGTCAGCGTTGGCTTCTGCGTCACGTACCATTTGATCAACTTCTTCATCAGATAAACCAGAAGAAGCTTTAATAGTAATTTTCTGCTCTTTACCTGTATTTTTATCTTTTGCAGTAACATGCAAAATACCATCAGCATCAATATCAAAAGTCACTTCAATTTGAGGCGTGCCGCGTGGTGCATTATCAATACCTTCAAGGTTAAATTGACCTAAAGATTTGTTAGCAGACGCTTGCTTGCGCTCACCTTGTACAACATGCACAGTAACGGCTGATTGATTATCTTCAGCGGTTGAGAACGTTTGAGACTGTTTAGTTGGGATAGTTGTGTTTTTATCGATAACCTTAGTCATCACACCACCCATAGTTTCAATACCTAATGATAATGGCGTAACGTCTAATAATAAAACGTCTGTAACATCACCAGAAAGTACACCCGCTTGAATTGCTGCACCAGCAGCTACTGCTTCATCAGGGTTAACATCTTTACGTGGTTCTTTGCCAAAAAACTCAGTTACGGTTTTTTGTACAAGTGGCATACGTGTTTGACCACCCACTAAAATTACATCGTTAACATCGCTAATAGAAAGGTCTGCATCTTTAAGCGCTTGTTTAAGCGGCTCTAATGTTGCTTTAACCATATCTTCAACTAATGACTCTAGTTTAGCGCGGCTAATTTTAATGTTCATGTGCTTAGGGCCTGAACCATCAGCAGTGATGTAAGGTAAATTAACATCTGTAGATTGTGCAGAAGAAAGTTCACATTTAGCTTTTTCAGCACCTTCTTTAAGGCGTTGCATTGCTAATGGATCTTTTGTTAAGTCCATGCCTGAATCTTTTTTAAATTCAGCCACTAAGTAATCAATTAAACGGTTATCAAAGTCTTCACCACCTAGGTGGGTATCACCATTGGTCGCTAATACTTCAAATGTATGTTCACCTTCAACTTCATCAATTTCAATAATTGATATATCAAATGTACCACCGCCTAAATCGTAAACAGCTACAACTTTATCGCCTTCCTGTTTGTCCATGCCGTAAGCAAGTGCCGCAGCAGTAGGTTCGTTGATAATACGTTTAACATCTAACCCAGCAATACGACCAGCATCTTTAGTGGCTTGACGTTGTGAATCGTTAAAATATGCAGGAACCGTAATTACAGCTTCGGTTACGGCTTCACCTAAGTAATCTTCAGCTGTTTTCTTCATTTTTTTAAGAACTTCAGCAGAAACTTGTGGAGGTGCTATATTTTTATCACGAGCGGTAACCCAAGCATCACCGTTATCAGCTTTTACGATACCAAATGGCATAATGCCAATGTCACGTTGTACTTCTTTATCTTCAAAGCGACGACCTATTAAACGCTTGATAGCGAATAAAGTGTTTTGAGGGTTCGTCACTGATTGACGTTTAGCAGGTTGACCTACTAAAATTTCGCCTTCTTCTGTGTATGCTACGATTGAAGGCGTTGTACGATCACCTTCAGCATTTTCAATTACGCGAACTTTATCGCCATCTAGTACAGCAACACATGAGTTTGTTGTTCCTAGGTCAATGCCTATTATTTTACCCATTTTGAGGTTCTCCGAATACTATTATAAAAAATATGGTTTAATCTTTCGATGAACAATTAGTGGGGGCAGTAAAAAGTCTTTTCAATGGAAAAATATAAAAAAAATGCATTTTTTGAAAGAAATTATGAAAAAAAGCTGGTTATTAAGAATAAAGAAAAGAAAAGTTATTTATACCCGTTACCAATCAAGATACTTGTTTCAGAGTGCATTAGCGGCAATGTCTACAATAAGTAATTAAAGGCAATACTTTATTGTAATGGTCGTTCCCTTATAAAAAGTATTAACGATGAAGTCATATCTAAAAGGAACAAACGCTCAAGCGCTTCTTCGATGGGTCTAAAAACAATTTATTCGTCGTTATTAAGTTTAATCATGTTTCTACAAGGATGTAGAGTATTAGGGTAACGCAGGAGCAGTTACCGAGAATAACCATGACATAAACTTAATGCCTTGCATACATGGATGTCGTCCTTAGATTTCGTCTGGAACTTGAAATCTGTGCCTAAATTGTTTTTAGTTCCCACAGAAACCTGCATTTTGAATGGTAACGGGTATACATAACCAACAAAGCCAAACACTGGTGTTTGGCTTTGTTGGTAAATCGAAAAAAAAACGGATAATTTTACTTAAGCGCTGGTATCAACACTCGCTGATTTTGATACCATCACCATTGCTGGACGCACTAAACGACCATTTAGTTCATAACCTTTTTGCATAACCGCAATAACGGTATTAGGAGCTACACCCTCTACTTCTTGCATTGACATGGCTTGATGCAATTCAGGATTAAATGGTTGGTCTTTAGGGTCTACTACTTTTACACCAAATTTATCTAAACCAGCTAATAGCCCTTGCAAAGTTAATGTTACACCTTCTCCAATAGTTTTTTGTTTTTCATCTTCAACATCAATACTTTCAATAGCGCGCTCTAAATTATCAACAGTAGGTAATAACTCTGCAGCAAATTTTTCAAGCGCAAACTTACGTGCTTTTTCTACGTCTTGTGCTGCACGTCTACGCACGTTATCAACTTCTGCCTTAGCGCGTATAACAGAATCTTTTTGATCTGCTACTGTTGCTTGAGCAACTGATAATGCTAATTCAAGTTCATTAATTTTTTCTTGTTCTTCACTAATGTTTTCAGCAGCGGCATCAAGTTGTACTTCCACTTGCTCCTCAGCTTGTTGAACTATTTCATCAGCTAAAACTTCTTCTGGGCTTCTATTATCGGTTGACTCGTTTGACATGAAAAAACTCCAAGGTAAAACTACTTTTTGATAAAGTATAAAATAATGTAATTAACGCTAATTATGGGGATTTGTTTCTACGATTCAAGCACAAAAGTAAATCAATTATAAAAAAGTCAACTTTACAATGGGTTCAATACCAGCGAAACTTTAGTGAATACTTAATTTAGTTAAACAAAATTATAATAAATTACTATGCCTCAACTATATAAAACTATCGGATTAATTGGCAAACCTAACCATGAAGGTGCGAAGGCAACTATTGAAGCACTGCATGATTTTTTACGTGTTAATAATTATGAGGTGTTAGTCGAATACTCTGTAGCTCAATCTGTTGATATTAAAAATATGAAAGTTCATCCTCTTACAGAGATTGGTGAATTATCAGATCTTGCCGTTGTTGTTGGTGGAGACGGCTATATGTTAGGTGCCGCTAGAGTTTTAGCGTGTTACAAAATTGGAGTGATTGGTGTAAACCGTGGTAATTTAGGCTTTTTAACAGATTTATCCCCTACTGACTTTTTAACACCACTTAAAGCTATTTTAGAAGGGGAATCTCGCTCAGAACAACGCTTTATTATTGAAGCCGAAGTTTATCGACATGGCAAGCTAAAAAGTACTAATAGCGCGGTAAACGAAGCTGTTTTACATGCAGGTAAAGTAGCTAATATGATTGAGTTTGAGGTTTATATAGATAACAGCTTTATGTTTAGCCAACGCTCGGACGGTTTGATCATTTCGACTCCTACGGGATCTACTGCTTACTCGATGTCTGCAGGTGGACCAATATTAACGCCAAATCTTAATGCTCTCTCTTTAGTTCCTATGTTTCCGCATACATTAACAAGTCGCCCTATAGTGGTTGATGGAAATAGTGAAATTAAATTAGTTTTAGCCAATGAGAACTATAAAAACTTACAAGTAAGTTGCGATGGACACGTGATATTATCAGTAATGCCAGGTGATGAAGTTATCTTGAAAAAAAGTAAAAATACCATTAAATTGATCCACCCTCTAGATCATAATTACTTTACAGTTTTACGCAATAAATTAAACTGGGGTAACAAACTTTACTAATTTATCTGCTTGCTTAAACCAATTAAACTGACAAAAACACCTAACAATACGATTTATATAACGGCTATTTGGTTAAATAACCTACTAAGTAATAAAATAATCATAAAAATAACATAAATCAGTTGCAATATTATCTCACAGTCCTTAGTATACGCCTCGTTCTCAAGGGACAGTAATTAACTCCTCTCGATAACAATTCTTTAGTAATAGAAATAAATAATTACTGGCTTGTTTAAGTTTTCACTTAAACCATTCGGACGCGGGATGGAGCAGCCTGGTAGCTCGTCGGGCTCATAACCCGAAGGTCGTCAGTTCAAATCTGGCTCCCGCAACCAACTTATTGATGTTTTTATATAATCAATTATTCCTTAATGAAAGGAATTAAAACCCTCATTGGCTTCCTACTCTTGTAGGTCATTCGGACGCGGGATGGAGCAGCCTGGTAGCTCGTCGGGCTCATAACCCGAAGGTCGTCAGTTCAAATCTGGCTCCCGCAACCATTTCATTATAATGTTTTTCAATTTTATAAAACTAAAATAATCTACTGTAACTGAAGACATTTAATTTAAAATAAACGCATTATTTACTACAACAGTAATTTAAAACTGTTTATAGATAAATAGTAGATATTTCTTCATTATGTCAAACTCAATAAATTGTATAACCTACCAACTTAATAAATCCATGGCTCATCTCATATTAATCATTTAGTATTTTAATATTTTACTCCATTTAAAGCGATCCCTATAAAGCTAAGTACCCTTATTTATTTGGGATAATACCAATTCCATTCATTAAGTTCCTACTTTTATCCAGCCTCTAAAGCATATTTTATACCAATTAGTATAATTATTTGATCTAATATGTTTTTTTGCTCCTAAAGTATAAAATAATATTGAACACACATAGCTCCCAAGAATTAAAAGCGCTTTCTAACAAAGTAAAAGATCATAGAATGAGGTTACGTCTACTCGCGGTATCGCATTTTAAATCAGGTAAGAATAGAGCTGAAATTGCT
>Ga0209185_1000537_pt1 | contig 43783 bp, 27 predicted proteins | sample SidtaG_2_FD_187425 | JGI IMG/M metagenome (GOLD analysis project Ga0209185, IMG submission 187425) | Marine algal microbial communities from Sidmouth, United Kingdom - Sidmouth_Asex2 metaG (SPAdes) (version 2) | ecosystem: Host-associated > Algae > Red algae > Unclassified | place: Sidmouth... | reverse complement strand
ACATTGTCTTTTTCCGATACTCTTCTCCTATTTTTCGCTCCGTACCGTAGGGTATGCAGCTCAAAATGAGGCTCGATTATCGAAAAAATACAAAATTCCATGCATACAAAATATTCCTAAATAAAGTCTAATGATAAATGATGATTTTATAATTATATCTATCATTCTGAAAGATCTACTGGTATTGTTTTTTAAACAGTAGAGACGGGAGATAAGCCGAATGGTTTATCTCCTTTTTTTTGCCTAACAAACAAATTCCAAATCCCTACATACAACACGCATTTAATTATCTATATTTGTCTATAATTTTATTTGAGTTTACCATAAATCGGTGATGAGTTACACAAAACAAAAGACCCAAAAATCAACCGTCTTACTGAACTCGTTTCAGTATCTCCCATGCTATGAAAACTGAACCCAAACAAAAACTCTAAGTGAAAGAAATAACTTCTTCATTTGGGATAGATTATTTTCTTCCTTTTCCCTAACATCAAATGTTTCATTTGACAGCTAAAACAGCCATTACAGCGTTCAAAAATCCCCGTCATTCACTCATTAATACACACACTATGAAAGTCATACAAGTATCCAAAGGCGGTCTAGACCACCTTCAAATCGTTGAACGCCCCTCTCCTACTCCCGGAGCGCACGATGTCGTGGTCGCATGGCACGCCACCTCTTTGAATTTCCATGATTATCTGGTCGCAGTAGGTGCGATTCCTGTACCGGAAGAGCGTATTCCGATGTCTGATGGTGCCGGGGAAGTGATTACGGTAGGTTCGGAAGTCCGCGAATTTAAGGTAGGCGATAAGGTAATGTCCTTATTTTTCCCCAACTGGACGGAAGGCAAACCCACGCTGCCAAAAACCATCGGCATCAGTGGCGAAACGGTGGACGGCTACATCGCCGAGCAATCGTGCTTACCTGCGAAAGCGGTCACGCTTATGCCCGACGGCTACACTTATGCAGAAGCCGCCACCCTACCCTGTGCCGCAGTGACCGCATGGCGCGGTTTGATGGTCGAAGGGAATTTGACCGCCGGCGAAACGGTGCTCATCGAAGGCACGGGCGGCATGTCAATTTTCGGTTTGCAACTCGCAAAAGCGGCGGGTGCGCGCGTCTTTGCGACCACTTCTTCGCCCGAAAAAGCAGAGCGATTGAAGGCAATGGGCGCAGAAGCCGTCGTCAATTATAAGGAAGACGAACGCTGGGGGAAAACGATTTTGAAGATGACCGGAGGCGTGGATCACGTACTCGACGTAGGTGGTGGTTCTACGATGAAGCAGTCTATCGAAGCAGCAGCTATCGGCGGACATATCGTCGCTATCGGCATACTCGGCAATGGTCGTAAGGGCGAGCTTACGTTCCCAAAATTATTTTTTAAACACCTGACAATGAGTGGCATAGCAGTCGGCAGTCGCACGATGCAGCAAGATATGGTCGCCGCTATCAATGCCAGCAACACCAAACCCATTATTGATAAAAGTTTTGCTTTTGACCAATTGGCAGATGCCTTTCGCCATCAGGAATCAGGCAAGCATTTTGGGAAGATTGTGCTGGAGTGGTAGTGTCGTTATTCGTTTATTCGTTATCCGTTATTCGTTATCCGTTTATTCGTTATTCGTTATTCGTTATCCGTTATCCGTTATCCGTTATCCGTTATCCGTTATTCGTTATTCGTTATCCGTTATCCGTTATCCGTTATTCGTTATCCGTTATCCGTTATTCGTTATCCGTTATCCGTTATTCGTTATCCGTTATCCGTTATTCGTTATCCGTTATCCGTTATCCGTTATCCGTTATCCGTTTATTTTGCTTCGCAAAATAACTATGCGAAGAGTAAAACGAATAACGAATAACGAGTAACGAGTAACGAGTAACGGATAACGAGTAACGAATAACGAGTAACGGATAACGAGTAACGGATAACGAGTAACGGATAACGAGTAACGGATAACGAGTAACGAATAACGAGTAACGGATAACGAGTAACGAATAACGAATAACGAGTAACGAATAACGAGTAACGAGTAACGAGTAACGAATAAACGAATCACGCTACTAACTTTTCAATGTCCTTTTCAATTTTACTTGGCGAGGTCGTCGGTGCGTAGCGTTTGAAGGGTTTGCCATCGGGCGCGATGAGGAATTTAGTGAAATTCCATTTAATATTTTTTCCCAACATGCCGCCCAATTCATCTTTGAGATACTCGAATATTGGGTGCGTATTGCTGCCGTTCACGTCTATTTTTTCGGTCAATTGGAAGGTCACACCATGATTGATGCGACAGGCTTCAACGACGGTTTCGTTGCTTTCGGGTTCTTGTCCGCCAAATTGGTCGCAAGGAAAACCTAAGACGACCAACTCATCTTTATACTCCTTGTGCAATCGCTCTAAATCATCAAATTGTGGCGCGAGTCCACATTTGGTCGCAGTATTGACGACCAGAACGGCTTTGCCTTCGTAGTCGGACATATTTAGTGTCTTTCCCGAAGGGGTGTTGATGCTTAATTCGTGGAAATTCATGTTGTTTGTTTATTTTCTGTGTTCGTTGTTCTTTGTACTTCGTTCTATGTTTATATTTATACTCTTTGCCCAAAATTAGCATTATCAATCATTCGTTTCATGGTATCATAAAATGCCTGATAAAATGAATCGTCTTGTACCGTAAGTTTGTAGAGATCCAACTCTTGTTTCCTTTGTTGGTTGAGGACTTCTTTCAACATACGGTCAAGGGCTAAATTTTTTGTGTGGCTATCAGGATTATTAAAATATTTCTCTTGGATGTCCGGGTGTGCCATTAATTTTTTTGAAACCTGAACAAATTTTACACGCTGATCTTCCGGTGTGGCATCCCAACCATGATACCAACGCTCGTTGAACATTTTAATAATTTCATCTAAAACATCTTCTTCACTTTCGCTACCGTGTGCGCCGCGCGGATTGGGATTTTGTGGTTCTAATTCGGTGGTCGCATCATCCAAATCTATCGTATAATTGAGTTTTGTTCGTTCTAAACCATAGGTTGACAAATCGACGGATTCTAATAATTCATCAATCAATTCATCTTCTTTGGTTTTTACAATTAATTTTGGAACAAGGAATTTTAAAAACCAAAATAACTTTTCCCATTCCAATTTTTCATAAGGCATAATGGAAGCCATTTGCCCGTAGATTTTCACGAATTGTTTTGCCTTTATTTTAAAATCCGCCTTTTCCGGGTCTTCCAATTCCAATGCTTGATTGAAGCGGTTGGCGGCTACATCAATAATCACGCTGAGTTCTTGGGCATCTACTCCTTCAAAATATTTTTCTACAAAAGATTCTATTTCGAACCATTCATACACGCCTACATCGTCTAAAATGCCTTTGAGTTCGTGCAGTACGTTGATGTCGGTCGCGCCAATGAGGGACGTAGAGGTGTAAAATGGGTCGAAGGACGTTTTGATGTCTTCTATTTGATTGAAAAAATCTAAAATAAATAAATCTTCTGTTTTCTTGCCGAGTTTATTTGCCGAACGATTTAATCTGCTCAACGCTTGTACCGCCAATACGCCCTGCAATTTCTTATCGACATACATGGTGCAAAGTTTGGGTTCGTCGAAGCCTGTGAGATATTTATTCGCCACGACCAATAGGCGGTACTCATCCGTAGCAAATTTATCGCGGGTGTCTTTTTCTGCAAAACCATTCATGTCGGCTTCGGAATACTCGATACCGTCCACCGTTTTTTTACCGGAAAAAGCAATGGCAATTTTAAAGGGATTGCCTTTGTCGTCCAAAATTCGCTGAATAGCCAAATAGTAGCGTATCGCAGAAACGATGTTTTGCGTAATCACCATCCCTTTGGCTTTGCCTTTTAGTTTTTTGGTATTATAAATTTTGCGGATAAAATGCTCCGTCATAATTTCTGCCTTTGTAGAAATCGTGCGTTTGTCGCGTTCTACGTAGGCGCGTAATTTTTTCTGTGCTTTTTTGGTATCAAAAAGCGGATTGTCTTGAATAGATTTTTCTATTTCGTAATAGCTTTTGTAGGTCGTATAATTAGCCAATACGTCCAAAATAAAGCCTTCTTCAATCGCCTGTTTCATCGAATACAGGTGAAATGGTCGGAAAGAACCATCTTCTTGCTTCGTTCCAAAACGTTCTATCGTCGCATTTTTTGGGGTAGCGGTAAAGGCTAAATAAGAGGCATTGCCCTTCATTTTACGGGCTTTCATTGCCTTTAGTATCTTGTCTTGGATGTCCTCGTCTTCCTCGTCTTCGTGTTGTCCTACGCCCATCGCCTGATTCATTTTTCCGGCGGTAGTGCCGCTTTGCGAACTGTGGGCTTCATCTATAATGACGGCAAATCGACTATCGCTCAAATCGGCGATACCATCTACGATGAAAGGAAATTTTTGAATGGTGGTAATGATAATTTTCTTGCCTTGTTCGAGGCTGGTTTTTAAATCTCTGGAAGAAAACGCAGGTGCTATGATGTTTTTGACTTGCGAAAACGCCTTGATGTCTTCCCTAAGTTGCTTGTCCAACAACCTTCTGTCGGTCACTACAATCACGGAATCAAACAAAGGGTTTTGTACGCCTTTCGCGCCCGGTAGCCCTTCGCGTTCGGGATAGGTTTCGATGAGTTGATAGGCTGCCCATGTGATGGAGTAGGACTTGCCCGACCCGGCGGAGTGCTGTATGAGGTAGGTCTGCCCCACGCCTTTTTTGGCGGCAGCGTTCAATATTTTTCGTACGACATCCATTTGATGATAACGCGGAAAAAACAAGGTGCGCTTGCTCAATGCGTCTTTGGGTTTGCCATCAAAACGGACGAAATGCTGTATGATATTCGTCAAACTTTCGCGGGTAAATACTTCTTCCCACAGATACGCCGACTTATGCCCAAATGGGTTGGGCGGATTGCCTTTGCCGTTGTTGTGTCCTTTATTGAAGGGGAGAAATATGGAGTCGCGCCCCGCCAATCGGGTACACATATACACCTCATCCGTATCTACGGCAAAATGCACGATGCAACGCCCAAAATGCAATAAAGGCTGCCGCATATCACGGTCTTTTTTGTATTGACGGATGCCGTGTACCTTCGCGTTTTGTCCTGTCCATTGGTTTTTGAGTTCGAGCGTAGCAATAGCCAATCCATTGACAAAGACGACCATATCAATCTCTTCGCGGAGGTTGTCGGTATTGTAGCGGACTTGGCGGGTTACGCTAAATTCATTTTTCTCAAAATTATCTTTTACGGCTTGGCTGCTACTCGCCATCGGCAGTTGATAAAGCAAGGTAAAATGGGCATCATCCACGCCCAATCCCTTGCGTAACAAGCCGAGTATGCCGTATTTTTTTACCATACGGTCATAGCGTTGCAGTATTTTGAGTTTCCAGTCCGATGCCTTTTGTATTTTTTCTAATTCTTCTTTTTGAGTGGCTTCCAAAAAGTGCCAAAAGCGGGTTTCGTCTAAGGCATATTCGGGGTTAAAATCTTGGGCAGACCCAATATAATAACCATTGCCGGAACGATATAGTGTGGCAGGTTCACTCACTTGCGAGGCGTTTTCGGTAGCTTTTATTTCTTCCAAACAAGTGCCGGTCAAGGCTTTTTCTATGGCGGCTTCCAAAGCCTGTTCATTGGTCTTTGATGGCATGTCAGATTACTTTTATTGCTTATTTTCAATAAATTTCCGGCTATCAAACCTATAAGGTTTTCAAAACCTTATAGGTTTCGGGCTGGCATCAGATGGCGGCTTATTTCAAGGATGTGTTACTTTTATTTTACCCGTCACCGCACTATCTATCAGCGTGGCTTTGTATTCTTTTAACTTTTTGATTTGGGCCTGTTGCGAGTAAATAGATTTTTCAAACTTTGAGGATTGCACATCCAAAAAATCAGCTATTTTTCTTTGCTCTTGAAGAGGAGGTAAACAAATAGGGTAATTCCCTATAGACTCTTGAGATATACCTAAGAACGTAGCTCCTGTTCCATTAATTTTGATGTAATCCTGAAATTCTCGACATATCATGTGGTAGAACATGTACTTTGGTAAGTAGTACGGTTTTTCATTTTCATTCAAAGATCTGAATAAGAGAAGATGGCTGTTCAAACAAGCTAATCCCGGTAAGTTGTCCACAAGAGCTAATTTCCCCATATTAGCCCCGTCTTTCATCAATAAAATGTCCCCTATATTTAATTGGATATGTTCATCCATTAAATAACGTTCAATTGACACTCTAGGGCATTTGTTCCAATCAATAATATAATTATTAAAATGAGCACTACTTAATACATGCGGACCTTCGTCTGTATATTCTTGTGCTTTTAAGCCTTGCCAACCTTGTCTACCTTTTAGTGAAGAAATAAATTTTATTTTAGTTACACTACTCCACCCCTCCGGAATCTCCCCAATCCATTCCACACCGGAGTCTTTCATCTTTGCATTAGGGTCTAAGCCTTTGGTGACGGCATTTTGGATGATGATTTGCTTGCGTTCTTTGAGCAAGGTAATGAGTTGTTCTTTTTGGGCGATGGCTTGGTCTATTTTGGCGGTTTTTTCGTCGAGGAAGTTGGCTATGGCGGTTTGTTCTTCTTTTGAAGGAATAACAAAAGAAATCTTTTTCATTCTATCTTTTGATAAATCCCATTGACCAATTCTTACTCCATCTGATGCCTGTCCAAAAAAAGAAACATACTTTTTGCTTCTTATTGCAATATGAAAAAAATCAGGGTTAATATCATCAGCAAATTTGAATACATAATAAGCGGGACTGACTATTCCTGTGTGTTTTGATACACCGTATGAACCTTGCCAAGCTTTCATTTTATTCATTCCAAATTGACCTTTTTCAAGGAGCTTATATCCTGAAAGGTCATCTGGTATAAAGTTATGATTGTCATCATCATTTTCAATATCACGAACAATAACGCCTTTTTCCCTTGTAATAGAAAGAAGTTTTTTATCAGGATGGTTCTTGATTGATATTGGTTTAAGAGTAGAGCCAAGTTTTCCTATTTTCCAATTTCTTGGAATTTTCCCCAACCACTCCACGCCCGAATCTTTATAATCTTTATATTTTTTCATTTATATCAAAATCATTTTGATTTTACGTTTAATGCCTAATATATCTTGTTTAATTTCCTGTTCTTTTTCTTTAAATAAAGCCACTAAATTATTTTGTTTCTCTATGGGAGGAAGTTTAATTCGAAAATTCATAAAATCTAAAGCATTCAACCGTTGCATACCTATTGTGTCGCGGTGTACTCGCATTGGTGTACACCTCAATACGTAATCCAAATAGGTTAAATTTACCTTGTGTTGGTCTATTCTGAACACATAAATATTTGAATGAACAGTGACACCGAATTTTAGATTATTGATGCAATGCTCACCTGCCTTTGCCCCTTTTGAGGGTATTAATATATCTCCTTGACGGGAAAGGCTTAATGATTCATAATTATGCGAATTTGAAATATTATCAGCTTTCAGTTTCCCGTTAATTATATTTTGAGATCTAATTATCGGGAGATGTAATCTTGAATTTTCATGCTTTGATGTTACGGTTTTCCCGATATACTTCAATTTAGAAGAAGAGTCAATTTGGTCTATTTTTTTTCTTAAAAAAGAAAGAAAAAACTCTTTTTTTAACTCAATTAAATTATTTAGCTTGTTGGTAGCTTCTTCAATTGGAGACTGCCAAGTAATTTCAACCGTTTTGTCGAAAATATAGCTATGTAGAAAATCCTGAGATTGGTGTTTTTTTGCCCTTACTTTGCTAACCAATTCACTCAGATTTCTGATGGGTTTAATTAACTGCGAAAGCCCTAAACCTTGCTTAAATGTTCCATTTTTTTCACCAAAGTCTTTGATGTTTTTTGTGACAAAATAAATAGTATGCTCTTGACTTGTTTCATCAAGGTATTTTAACTCCTTGTACGATTCTACCCATTCTTGAATAGAGTATAAAATCAAAAAGTCATTGACATTATTTTTTTTGCTCTCGAATAGTTTGTGATTTTTACTAATAGCATAACCAAGTGCTTCTTGCTTTAATGATTCAGAGATATTAATATGAATTGCTTCATTGTACAGAGACAAAACTTCCTGATTAAGTTTGATACTCTTACCTTGAAAGGGAACTAATAGTTGGTCTAAATTAGTTAAAGTTTCACGTAAAACCTTTCTCATCGAACGATTATCACAATGAACCATCACTTTTTCCTCTAAAGTCGAACGAATTCTTTTTAATACCAGAGAGTCGTATGCTTGAACAAATTCATCAACTGACGTTCTTTTAAATTCTAAATCAATAATTTCATTTTTCAGAAATACGATACTGTTTGAACTCTTTAATTCACTTAATGCCCTAAGTGTTTCCCAGTTACTATCTGTAAAGTCATGCTTTGAAGCATCATTTTTACCCGTAGCAAAATCAATCCAAGAACAAGTGTCTAAAAAGGCGTAATTCATTTATTATATTTTGAGTATGTCTTGAATTATGTTCTCTGCTTCTCTCTCCAATTCCAATATATCGGCTTGCACTTCTTCCAATGACCTTAGTGGCTTGTGTCGGTAAAAGTATTTATTAAAACTGACTTCGTAGCCGATTTTGGTTTTATCCAAATCAATCCATGCTTCTGCTACGTGGGGTTTTACTTCGCGCAGGTAGTAGCTGTGAATATCCTCCGCAAGTGGCACCGATTCGTTGTCTCTCAAGCTGCTTTCACTGTCGTAGATAATAAATTCATCGGGCTTATCACTTGGGAAATACCCGTAATCGGGCAGTTGCGCTTTGGTGCAGTCGAGGTGATGGAGGAGTTGCGCCAGTTTGTCGCCGCTGATTTTTTGAGTTCTTTTGATGACTTTTTCCGCCGCTTCGTCATACCAACTTATCGCGCCATACATCGCGTTTTTTTCACTGCCCGAAAGTTTTATTTTTTGGGCTTTTAGTGTTGCGTCCACTAAGTCAGAAAAGGCGTTGAAGTCGCTATATTCGTCTGTACCAATGGCTTTCATCAAGTGCCGGGCGGTATCGAGTAAGTTTTTGTGTTTTTCCCAATTAGCGGTATTGGTGAGTGCTTTTCGTTTTTTGGCGTTGAGGTCGAGGTCGTTTTTTTCGCACCAGTCCAGTATGTCTTTTTCAAGTGCCGCCAAGTCGGTATATACGCGGTCGCCGTAGGTATCATACGCCCATTGCATGGCTTCTTTTATGCTTTTATCAAATCGCAGTTCGTCGATGCGTTCGGGTGTAAATTGGGCTTTTAATCGGGCAGGTCGGTTGATGGTGACTTTATAATACCCAAAGTCGGTATTCTTAAAGACTTTTGCTGCCAAGTCGTCATCGTTTTGTCGTTCGATGTTTTTAAAATTGAGATAAGCGTCTTGAATTTCTTTGATGTGTTTAGCTTTTAATTCGCAATTTTTCGCGCCGAGGTTTTTACGGAGTTTGGCGAATCGCTGCGAGGCATCAATGAGGATTACTTTTCCTTTGCGTTTGGCTGCTTTATTATTGTGGAGTAGCCAAATGTAGGTGGTAATGCCCGTATTGTAAAATAAATTATTGGGCAATTGAATGATGCAGTCGAGCATGTCATTTTCAATGATGTACCTTCTGATATTGCTTTCTCCGCCGCCTGCATCGCCTGTGAATAAGCTGGAACCATTATGCACCGAAGCAATCCGCGAACCAAGCGGACTTTGGTGTAAGGGTTTCATTTTATTGACCATTTCCATCAAAAAAAGCAACTGCCCATCCGAAGAACGTGGCGTTGCATCCGCCTCTTCTTCCACGCCCCAATAGTTTTTTAGCGATACCACAAAACGCGGGTCGATGATGTCTTTGCCGTCTTTGATGTATTTTATTTCTGTACTCCAAGATTTGCCGTAAGGCGGATTGGAGAGCATAAAATCAAAGGTATTTCCCGAAAATTCATCAGTCGAAAGCGTAGAACCGACTCTGATGTTTTCTGGGTTGTTGCCCTTAATCATCATGTCCGACTTGCAGATGGCGTAGGTTTCGTCATTTATTTCTTTACCATATAAATAGACATCACCCTTTGCTTTGATTGCGCCCACTTCGTCTTTGATGAAATTTTGGGATTCGGTCAACATACCACCCGACCCGCAGGCGGGGTCGTAGATGGTCATGACGACGGGCAATTGATTTTTAATCGGGTCAAAAACGATGTGCGTCATCAGGTCGATGACTTCGCGCGGTGTGAAGTGTTCTCCGGCTTCTTCGTTGTTTTCTTCGTTGAATTTCCGAATCAATTCTTCAAAGACATAGCCCATACCCAAGTTGGAAAGCGGCGGTAATTTTCTGCCGTCCGAGTCTTCTTTTTCAAATGGCGTCAGGTTGATGTGTGGCGAAGTGAATTTTTCGAGTACGTCAAGCAAGACATCTTTTGAAGCCATGTGGCGTATTTGGCTTTTGAGCTTAAATTTGTCGATGATTTCTTTTACATTGGAGCTAAAGCCATTGAGGTAATCTTCAAAATTGGCTTGCAGGATTTGCTGGCTGTTTGTTGCGGTATTGTACAAGCGTTGTAGTGTCCATTCGCTTGTATTATAAAAGACGTAACCACTCGAACCTTTGAGTCCGGTTTCGTCCCACTCTGTAAGCCCCGCTTCGTCTCTTTGAAAGGCAAGTTCTGCCATTACAGTATCTTTGGTGGGTTCGAGCAAGGCATCAAGCCTACGCAAAACCACCATTGGCAAAATTACATCTCTGTATTTTCCCCTTACATATACGTCTCTAAGACAGTCGTCTGCGATAGACCAAATAAAGGATATGAGCCTATTGTGTACGGATTGATTCATTTGTTTTTAGTTCAATATTTTTATTTATAAACCTCCAAGAAACTTCCAAGCAGAAAAGCCCGTTTCTTCAAAGTTAACATCACTCGTGCGAATGTAGGTTATTTCTATTATTTTTCAAAACACATTGATGTAATGTTATTTCAGGATGGGACACAGGGAGAACGAAAAGTCGTTTTAATAACATGTAATATCTTGATTTTTAGACTTCGGGGATGCAACTCGGCGGACATTTTTAAAATGTCAGGCGAGTTATATCTACATTTTAATTTAAATTATTTTACTTATAAATTATTTTATTTTTATTTTGTAAAAAATTCATTTTGAATAAATTATTAACAAACATTGTCGCCTGACATTTCAAAAATGTCCGCCGACTGAGGTTTACCTTCAATTTTAAAACTCATATTATAAAAACGACTTTTCGTTCGCTCTATTATGAGACATTAGATAACATAAAAAAGGTCGCGAATATTCCGCGACCTTTTCAGTTCGATTTGTAGAGATAATTCATGAATTATCTCTACAAATCAGAATCTCTTATCCCAATTTCATCGGCAACTCCGTCAAACGTTTCCCCGTCAAACGGCGCACTGCATTACCAATCGCCGCTGCAATCGGACCGAGTGGCGGTTCGCCTACCGGACCGGCAACGTCAGTGCCTTCTATCAATATCGTCTCAATTTCTTTCGGTGCATCTCGCATCAATGCCATTTCGTACGGACCGTAAATGGTTGGGTACAATTTATTGTCGCGCAAGTCCATTTTTTCAAACATTGACGCGCTGATACCCATACAAACACAGCCTTCGACCTGCGCCCGTACTTGGTCGGGATTGACGGCAACACCGCAGTCAAAAGCTACCGTGACCTTGTGGACTTTAATTTTATTGTCCACTATCGACACTTCCACCGCATGAGCGCAAGGCGAACTCGCATCTATCGAAGCCGCAAAACCCATCGCACGGTCGCCCGAAGGCTGGTCAGTATAGCCGGATTTTTCGGCGCAGGCTTTGATGACGTTTATGGTTCTTGTGCCATACGAGCCGTCATCTTCCAAGTGAGCGAGTCTTAAATCTACCGGATTTTTTCCGGATTTTATCGCCATTTCATCTATAAAACTCTCTATGGCAAAGGTATTCGCCAACAAGCCGAGACTGCGCCAAAAGCTGGTCGCAAAGGGCAAATCAACGTGATAATAGGTTGCCCGATGATTTTTTATGCCGCTATACATAATTGCACCGCCTCGTATTGCGCCCACATCTGCTCCGAAAATCGGCTTTGCTACATTCGGTATGAGTGCAGAATTGAACGCCACATCGCCACTGGCAAAGTTGTGTTCCATGCCTACGATTTTCCCTTCGGGCGAGAGCTTCCCGCGCATGATATGATGCGTAGGCGGACGAAAGGTATCGTTCTGAAATTCTTGTTTTCTATCGAAAAAACACTTGACAGGTTTGCCGACCGCTTTGGACATGACAGTCGCCTGTATCGCATTGGGCGTATGCAGTCGTCGTCCGAAACCACCGCCGAGATACGTCGGGATAATATTCACATCTTTCGTATCAATACCGAGTGCTTCCGCGACTTCATTTTGGGTAATAGCGACCACCTGCGTAGAGAGCATCACCGTCACTTTTCCGTCTTTATAGGATGCCAAAGCACCGCTGGGTTCCAACTGAGCGTGTGCGCCGATGGGCGATTTAAATTCCAATTCCAACACTTCGCCTTCCTCGTCCACATCATCTACCGCTTTGCCTTCTTTTTGAATAAGCGTCTTGCTGCCATTGCCCACTTTTATCGCCTCCTCGATGTCCCTCAAATTCCAATCTTTCTTTATATTATAATCGAATTTGATTTTTCTACGTGCATTATCCGCTTCTACAAAAGACTGCGCCACGACACCCACAAAACCATTCGATTTGACGACCTCCACTACGCCGGGCATCTTCTCTGCCTCGCTCGTATCGAAGTTGCTCATATCGGCATCTATCAAGCGCGAACGCACCACCGAACCGTACAGCATATCGGGCATCGTAGCATCCATCCCAAAGATAGGCGCACCGACGACCTTATCATGCAAGTCCAATCTCGGAATGGGTTTGCCGATATATTTGAGGTCTTTGCGGTCTTTGAGTTTGGGTACATCCGGCACTTCCCAGTCGGTCACGCCTTCGACGACTTCGCCGTAGGTCATGGATTTTCCGCCGCCTGTGATGACTCCGTTTGCCACCGTCAGGGCAGTGATGGCTACGCCGAGTTTTTCGGCGGCTTTGGTTTTGAGCATCTCGCGCATCGTGGCTGCGATTTCGCGCATCGGTTGCCACAAACCCGCAATAGAGAGACTGCCGCCCGTACCCATCGTGTCGATATTGCCCGTGTTGCTGGCAGCGTGTACGACTTCGATTTTGTCAATATCAACCTCCAATTCATCTGCCGCAAGTTGCGCCATGCCGGTGAATGTTCCCTGTCCCATTTCGACTTTGGGGCTGTGTAGGATGACCCTATTTTCGGGAGTTACCTGAAACCAAATCATCGGTTGGGACGTATCACCTCCATAGGATGGCACTGTTGTTTCTGCCATATCAAATATCTTGCGTCGCCACATACTGCGCGTAAGGTATATTCCACCAATCATCAAACCAAGTCCTACCCCCGAATATTTGAGGAATTTTCTTCTTCGGATTCCTTTCTTTTTTATAACTTTTTCTGCCATGATATACTTTGTTTTAAAACTGAATAAATGAGTAAATACAAGCCCCCGATTCCAATAACTCCCACATTAGGGAAGACGAAAAAAATAATCTACCCGTCTGAATTGTTCTTTTTCTTATATGTTTCACTTAGTGAAAGAAAATAAATAACTTCTTCATTTGGGGTAGATTATTTTCTTCCTCTTCCCTTATTTACTCATTTCATCATATACTCATTAAGTATTTTTAATTTCCGCTGCCCTATGAATCGCTTTTCGCATACGATAGTAGGTCGCACAACGGCAAATATTCACGATATTATCGTCAATATCTTTATCGGTTGGGTTGGGTATTTTTTCCAGCATGGCGGCTGTTGCCATCATAAATCCGGGCTGGCAGTAACCGCATTGTGGTACGATTTCTTCTTTCCATGCTTGCTGTACGGGGTGTAGATTGTTGTCTTCGCCTAAGCCTTCTATGGTGGTGATTTTTTTGCCTTCGGCAAATTTGACGGGATAGGAGCAAGAGCGTATCGCCTCGCCGTCAATGTGTAAGGTACACGCCCCACAAGCCGCTTTTCCACAGCCGAATTTTGTGCCTTTTAAGTTGAGTACATCTCTGACGACCCAAAGTAAAGGTACTTGCTCATCGACCTCTACGGTCTGAACTGTGCCATTTATTGTGAATGATATTTGCATAATAATTTAGTTGATAGTTGATAGTCCATAGTCGATAGTCCATAATCCATAGTTCATAGTCAATAGTTGATAGTCGATAGTCGATAGTCCATAATCCACAGGCAGACGCGAGAAGTTCACGTTTGCCTATGGACTATCGTCTATCGACTATGGACTTGAAAAATTTATTTTTCGGGAATTTCTGCGCCTGATGCTGCCCATGCTTTTACGGCAGCGATGTATTCGTCTTTTGGTACGGGTGGTTTTTCGCGCGGATTGCCTTCGGAATCAACGCCGGGTTCCCATGCCCAAAGGACGAGTTTGTGTTCGGTGAGGTGTTTGACGGTTTCTTCGAGTGAGCGGTTGTTGTTGTTTTTGGGATTGAGCATAGATTTGGCGATTTCGACACGGCTCAAACCTTCCCAACGCATTTTGAGCGGAGCAAGTGCCCATTCGGGTGCGCCGGGTACGCCAGAGTAGTCATTGTTTTCTTCTTGATGACAGGTTTCGCAACGCAGGGCAGCGATACCGTGGTCGTCTTCGCCGCGTTGTACACCGAAATTATGGAGGTGGCTGTCCTCGCCTTGTAGCGGTACATCGCCCGCCGGATGGCAGTTGACGCAGCGTTTGTGGGTGAGGACTTGCATCATTTTGTCGAATGGGGTGTCTTTTTCTTGTGTTGTTGTGTTGTTGTGTTGTCGTGTTGTGGTATCACCCAAATCAGTGTCGGGCGATGCGTAGGTGAACCCCAACACAATGCCCACAATGAGCAACATGATGAGTAGAAAGTGTTTGTTCTTCATCTGTTTTATTATTGATATAAGTACTAAGTAGTCATTATTTGTAGTGAAAGAAATTAAAATAAGGGATGTGAAATAAATAATTTTACCCGTAAATTTGTAGTGTTGATTAATTATTTTACATATTGTCTTTTGCAATAAGTGAGTGCTTACTTATTTATTTAGGTGAAAAAATTATAATTTATATTTTTCTAATAAAAAATCTTTGTATGCTATTTGGCTTTCTTTGCCTTCACGAAGAATATTTACGGAAATACTCTCGATTAGATGTTGTAATAATCCAGCTTCCATTTCTGGTGAATCATAATTCAATTCTGCAAATGCCGATGTTAGTTTATCCTTAATTGGTTTCATTTTTTCGGGATGATGGTATTCGACTTCCCATTTCAATTTGAACTGTAGTCGCCAGAAATTGTAGTCGGCATCAGGCATTTTAAAGGGTATTTCTATCGTATTTTTAATAATTTCGTTTGGCTCAGTTTCAAATATGACAGGCGAAAATGCTTCGCCGAGTTTGCCTTCAACTTGCCTTACAAGCGCGTCTAATAAACCTTTTTTATTTTTAAAATGCTTGAATATCAGCCCTTCAGATACGCCTGCTTTTTTGGCTATTTGATTGGTAGATGTGGCATTAAACCCTTCGTTTGCGAAGAGTTCTAAGGCTGCTGATAATATATTATCTTGCTTTTTTGTCATAAAAAGTGAGTAATTACTTACAAATATAAATGATAAATTTCAATTATGCAAATCTAACTTATTATTTCCTTGTGTTTTTTTAAAATATTCAGTGACTATACTGAAACAGATTATATATTGCAAAAAAAATAAATATTTATAATCTGTTGTAATTCATTGTGTTTACACCATTTTAGGGTGAACGAAAAGTCATTTATGTAAGGGAAGACGAAAAAAATAATCTACCCGTCTGAATTGTTCTTTTTCTTATATGTTTCACTTAGTGAAAGAAAATAAATAACTTGCCCCATTATGCTTGTTCTTTTCCCTTCTAAAAAACACAAAAAATAGTTCCGTAGCTATGGCTATGCAACGATTTTTTGAATTCTTTAGAAGGTCGCACTGAAATATAGCCATTTTTAATTAATTAAAATATTTTTTAATTTATTTATTATTAAAAATGAATTATTTATAAATATTTTTTATTATAAAATAATTTAAAAATATCCTTATTTCAGCAGAACCTTAGAAGATCGCACTGAAATATAGCCATTTTTTAATTAATTAAAATTATTTTATAATTTATTTATGATTAAAAATGAATTATTTATAAATATTTTTTATTATAAAATAATTCAAAAATATCCTTATTTCAGCAGAACCTTAGAAGAAAAAATTACGGCGCATTATGGAACAATTTATTTAATTTCTTTCACTAAGGGATGAAAAAACAACGGAATTGACCATTAATTGGGCAGCACTGTTAAGTGCAAAATATCGGTAGTTTTTTTGGGATGAAAATTTGTTTGAGTGCCTTTAGGTACTCCATATTACGAACCTAAAGGCTCGTTTGACGTATTTTTATTGAAAAACTCTACCAATATTCGACCTCTAACGAGGTCATATAACATTTTGCCCAATTAATGGTTAATTCCGAAAAACAATAAACACTAAAAAATGTGACAGAGAGTAGAGAGTAGAGAGTAGAGAGTAGAGAGTAGAGAGTAGAGAGTAGAGAGTAGAGAGTAGAGAGTAGAGAGTAGAGAGTACAGAGTAGAGAGTACAGAGTAGAGAGCAGAGAATAGAGAATAGAGAATAGAGAATAGAGAATAGAGAATAGAGAATAGAGAATAGAGAATAGAGAATAGAGAATAGAGAATAGAGAATAGAGAATAGAGAATAGAGAATAGAGAATAGAGAATAGAGATGTTTTTTTCGCTACGCGAAAAAAACATCTCTTAAATGACTCTATACTCGTTAACTCTACACTCCCTATATGTTCATTCCTTCAAAAGTATCGATGACGGAGCGGACATGCTTGGCGGAGTCGTTGAGCAATGCCATTTCTTCTTCGTTCAATTTCAACTCAAGGATTTCTGTGATGCCTTCTCTGCCCAGTTTGACAGGAACACCCAAGAACATATCTTTGATACCATATTGTCCGTCGAGTTTGGCACAACATGGGAAAATGCGGTTTTCATCGCGCAAAATGGTTTGTACCATTTGAGCCGCTGCCGCACCCGGTGCGTACCATGCCGATGTGCCCATCAATTTGACGAGTTCTCCACCGCCTTTTTTAGTGCGTTCTACGATGGCGTCCAATTTGTCTGCATCTATCAACTCGGTAATCGGAATACCAGCCGCAGTCGTGTAGCGTGGCAACGGCACCATCGAGTCACCGTGTCCGCCCATCAATACAGCTTGAAAATCTTTTGGCGAAATGCCCAATTCCATCGAAAGGAATGCACGATAACGCGCAGTATCCAAGATACCTGCCATACCCATCACACGCGATGAAGGCAAGCCCGACGCTTTATAAGCAGCATAAGTCATCACATCCAAAGGATTGGAAACGATGATGATAATCGGATTGGGCGAGTGTTCCATGATGGATTTGGTCACAGAAGAAACAATCTTCGCATTGGTCGAAATCAAATCATCGCGACTCATGCCTGGCTTACGCGGAATACCTGCGGTGATGACCACAATATCCGACCCGGCAGTTTGTGCATAATCGTCTGTACCAATGGTTTTGGTGCTATAATAATCAATCGGGCCTTGCTGATTAGTATCCAAGGCTTTACCTTTCGCGAAATCGCCTTTGATGTCCAACAATACGACTTCTTTTACCAAGTCAGCGTGTGCCAAGACATTGGCGCATGTGGCACCTACATTACCTGCACCTACTACGGTTACTTTACTCATTATATTAGTTTATCAGTTTATTTATTCGTCAATATATCATTTTAAACATTTGACAAACAAACAAATACAAATTTATATTAAATTTTTTGTACAAAAAAAACCAGCGAATCCTTCGCAACTGAACTTTGGAAACAGGGTAATTGGGTAATTAGGCTAACGAGGGTGTAATTATTTGTTTATCAGTGAAATAAGTTGATAGTGAGGCTTTTACCTAATTGCCCGGTTTCCAAAGTCCAACTCACAAAATTTCGTCAAAAATATAAAAAAAAATGTTTTTTTGTAACTATTCAGCATTATAACCATGACAATTACATAAAAAGTTTGAAATTCAAAAAAAATTAAAAAAGTAAATGTCATTCCGAACTCGTTTCGGAATCCCCTGCAATTTAGGGATGAAAAGATAATAAACGCTATATTTTCACGCCGTTATTTTTTCTTTATACGAGCAGAATTTGTCGCGTCCCGAATGCTTTCGGGATAAGGAGAATTTGGTGAAGTATAAAGGAGAAAGAATAAGTCAAAATGTAGTGTTTATTGTTTTTTCATCCCTTGAATACTGGACTTTTGGACATTAGGTGACTGGAAAATTAGATAAGGGAAGACGAAAGCATAATTCGCTATTTATCAGCATAATAAAAATTGTAATAAAGTTAATTTAAAATAAAATGCAAATCATCATAAATTATTGGTAATGAGCGATTTACCTACTTACCCAATGTCCAAAGTCCAGTTAATGAATAATTTTGAACTTGAACTTAATATTCACTCCATCCCAAGCTCCTTCTCGCCACGTTTTCTATCCTTCTTCTCTTTACGTTTCTTACGACGTTCTTTCGCATTACCAATAAAAGAATTAATAAATTCGCTAAAATTATCAAATTCGGTACGATAAGAAAAGCCTACGCCTGTCTCGTTGACTTGCGCGTCAAAATCCAGTCCTGTTTCGTTACGATTGTAGGCGCGAATTTTATAACGTCCGTCGGCGGTCAGTAAATATTCAATCACAAAATCTCCGGCGATGTACGAGCCTAAATTAGAATTTTCCTCAATATAAGTCGAATTAAAATCCAGATTACCGCCGATATTGACCAACAAGCGGTCATTAAATAAATAATTTTTCAAGCCGAGTTGCACCTGTTGGCGTGTAGTTGTGGGGTCATTGATGTCGATACTTTCCAAGCCTTCGATTTGGTACAGGCGATAATTTACATCAAAATCAATCCCCGAAATAAAGCTTACATCTGTCACCACATCCGAAAGCAAATCCGTCAAATAATTCGACAACTGATTCGAAAGCATCTCACTAAGCGTATTGAGACCGGTGATATATTGCTGCTGCGAAGAAGAAGTCACGACGGGTGAAGGAAAGAAATTTCCGAGTACAATCAAACCAAAAACCTGTCGATTGAGTTCGCTTGGATCATCATCGAGAATGCGAAGTTTGCCATCTGTATAAGTCCGTAATTGCGGATCAATATTCGGAAAATTGATACCAAACTGAATATCGGGTTTCAATAGACTTCCAACCAAATTCATGTTCACTTCGATAGGTGTACTGCGCCTTGCGGCACCAGTTTGGTTGGGATCGGTGCCGAGATATTCGAGAATAAAATTATACGGTGGTACACGCAATCCATCATAAATTGCGTTTATATTGATCGTCGCATCATAGGGGTCGCCCGTCCAGCGAATCGTTCCACCGGGCTTTACACGGAAAGGTTTATTAATGAAATTTTGATATGTAAATAAATAATCACCCTCCTCAATTTCATAATCTCCAACAATGCTAAACTCGCCTGTACGCGTCGTTTTGAGTTGAATATTACCAACGCCTCTACTGCGCATTACGTCGCCCACACGCTCATCAAAAGGTAAAAACACTTGCGCTTGGGGCGTCACGGTGAGCTTGATATCGAGGTTCGCACCTTTGATGAAAAGTCCTTTAGGTTTTTCGACTATGGTATCTTCTTTTGCTACAAATTCTATAAATCGCGCCTTTTTCGCCGAACGTTCTTCTGTCAACGGAATCGTGAGGTGTGAATTTTCGCCCGAAACCGCCGTGATGTTGATGTCGGTCTGATCAAACAAACCGTTAAATATGACCTTTGCCTTACCAAGTCCCATTCCGTAGTAATCCGGATTGTCTTTTTTCTCGGTGTTGAGCATCAAAAATCGCTCGGAATCAATCGTTAGATTTTCCAACCTCAAATCCGCAAAATACCGATGCGAAATACCGCCCATCATAGTCGCTTCATTTCTAAAATCATCGTAAAGCACATTACCCGAAAGGTCAAAATAAGTGCTGCTCAGGTCAATGTCCGATTCATTAATAAAATAGGTCGTTTGCAAAAAATCAACCTTCACCGCCGCATCGTGAATGTTCAATTTCCCGTCGATTTCTGGACGTTTGAAATCCCCCCAAAACCGCGCATCGATATGAAAACGCCCTCGTAAATTGGAAATATCAGCAATCAAATACTTTACAAATTCTATCGGATAATTTCGTGCCTTGACTTGAAAATCATACGAATTGGGATGTATCTTTCCGCGCTCGGTCAGCGTCGAATAAAACTGCCCCACTGCCACCAACGAATCCGTATCGTGCATACTCAGCCGTAAGCGAGTCTCCAGTGGCGATTCGATGTCATCACCCTGTACCAACAAACGAATGTTACCCCAATAATTTTCATTGATTAGCACGCTGTCTATACGTACATTCGCGCTCAAATCTTCGTTTTTAAACAAATCTCCGAACTTGATTTCTGCGTTCAATATACCATCAAACTCCGTATCTTTGACATGAACAATATCATTTAACCAATTGACATCCAAATTACTAAGGTCTAATTCTAAGCCTTTTTCTCCAAAACTATTCAGCCTGATTTGTTCGTTTTTATGATCAATAATAATATTTTGTGTTTCGACATAATTTTCACCCAATCGAATGTAATTATCGCCCGATACATCCCATTTTCTACCAAATACATAAAAATCTGAAGGCAATACACTCGCCTGAAAATAATCGTCTGCGGGAAAAATAATGCCGTTCACATTCAAGTCTTTGACGACATCCTGATAGCCTTCTGTTTTGATTTCAAAATTGAGGGTATCGCCCTGCAAATCGCCCGTCACAAAAATCGGAGGCAGCGCGACCGCCGAATCTCCGACCACCAAACCACTCGTCTCCAATTTCAAATCTGCCGAACCGCCATTGGACAATAAATTCAAATTAATCGCAAAAACATCTACCGTACCTATCCGAAAACGCGGCGTTTTTCCGTTGATAGTCAATAGATTATCTCGCGTACTAAATCGCCCGGCAATCGTTGTCCCTTCTACTATTTCGATATTTGAAACAATCAAATCAATCAAATCATTGCTTTCGCGTACCTTCAAACTAAACCTCAAATCCTGCTCTCGAATATCAACGGCTTGTTCCACAAACTGCATGGAGGTATCCAAGACGATTTTCTTTTTCGGGGCAAGTTTCACGCTGGAAATATTCAGGAGTTCGGCGTATTTTGGATAATTATTTTCGACATAACGAGCAACCGCCGCAGGTAATTGAATGACATCAAAATCTCCACGTATCGTCGCTTTCACAATTTCAGAATCCAAGGTCAGCAAACGATTGTTACGACTCATTATTTCTGAAGTAATTGTGACCGTATCAACGTGGTATTTCTTTTTATCTTGCTGAAAATCAAAACTATACACAGACGCAATTCCCGTAAAATTGTCGATATTATTTCCCGAAAAATCAAATTTTACGTTGCCTTTCAATCGAATATCCTCCTTGGCGAGGTTCAGATTTTTCAGATTTAGTTGGTCTATATTTGCTTTGAAATCGAAGACTGGCAAGCTATCGCGAAAATCCACCGTACCGACAAATTTCATGTTTACATCCTCTTCTTCTACGAGCAATTTCCCATCAAAAAACTTGCCCGTCAGTCGTCCGTCCATGCGCACATTTTCGTAATCGTGACCCTTAAATGTAAAAATTTTCAGTGTCGCGTCAAGGTCGGCATCCACCGTTTTTAGCGTCACTCCCCTACCCTTCACCTTGCCACTAAATCCAACCTTACCAAACAAATCATTGTCCGACCAAGTCTGCACATCAAAATCCGTGACACGCAGATTTCCGGAATATTCGGCATTCTCAAAACCTTCTCGGAGGCTGATTTTTAGGTCAGAATTGACACGTCCCAAGTCGGTTTTTAGCCTACCGTCCGCCACAAAATCAAGCAAGAAACCTGTAAAACGCCCGTTGAAATCCAGATCGCCAAGTTTCTCGAAGTTTTTGGGCAATTTTTGGGCATCTGTAAGGGCTCTTATTTCGCTGATAGAAGTTTGCAGCCGTTCTACTTTTACATCAATAAACGCATTGTCAGGATTGCTAATATCGCGAGTTCTAAAGCTGCCTTCGAGTGCTGTATTGTCTCCGATTTTTATGGATATGTCTCTACCTTTCAGCCGATTAACTTTACCTGTAAACAAGCCATTCAATCGAATTTCTTTGTCGATATTTTGACGGATAAATTTGCTTTCTTTTAATTTTGGGGCAAAAATAAGTAGGTCGTTGAGCGACAATTGGGCATCGTCGAGTTGGGCATTCAGTCGTACTTTATCTTCAAAATTTTTGAAATCGTCAAAAGAGCGATATTTGAGCGATAGCTCCTTTCCAAATTGACTATTCGGTGTGCGGATATTGAGATTTTTAAGTGTTATCCCTTCTTGGTTAGCCTTAGCGACAGCGGTAAATTTTTCGAGTTCAAAACCGCTTTTTTCCTTAAAATCAAATTTATTAATATCGCCTGTAAATGCTTCGTTTTGATACGCTATATCATTTAATAGGATATTAATTCGGCTGATATTCAAATGATTAAAATCTACGCCTTCCTTCTTGCGTGATTTTAGTGTATTATCAAAACTAAAGCGAGCATTGTCCAATTTTCCGGAAGCCAATTCGAATGACCATTGTTTGCTAGACTTATTTTTCTCTTTCTTTTTGGATTTTGTCGAGTTATCTGCGCCTTTTTGTAGGCGAACTTCTACATTAATGAGTTCGAGATTATCAAGGTTTAAGATGCGGGCGACAGGGTCTATCTCTTCAAAAGAGGCTTTACCTTTAGGCAAATTGATGTGAAGTGCCGTGCCTTTATGTTCATCATTAAGCGTAAAAATAACATCATCTACATAGAAATTGCTCGCTTTGAGCAACCAAGCTTTCTTCTCGGTAGTCGTGGTGGTGGTATCCGTAGATATATTGGTATTTTTCTTTTTCGGAGTAAAAAATTCTTCTAAAAAAGCGATATTAAAATCAGTAGAATCGGCGTGTCGGTACAGATTAAATCGCGCTTTTTTTAGCCTAATATCTTCTACATAAAATTTCTTTTCACCCAGAAAAGTAAAGGCATTAACATTCACATTGAGAGACTCTGCAAAAAGGAGCGTATCCTGTTGGCGGTCTTCGACATAGAAGTTTTCAAGTAGAAGTTTATCAAAAAACTGAATGTCAATCGTACCAATTTCGACTTTCGTATTTAGTTCTTCGGAAAGATAAGTCGTCACCTTATCCACCAAGCGATTCTGAACCGCAGGAACTTGGATAATAAAACTTACACAAAGCAATAAAATTGCTAATAAAATGCTAAAAATCAGAATAATAGAAAGTAATCGTCGTCCCCAACTTTTCTTTTTCTTCTGTGGCTTCTCCTTCACGTTTCCGTTGCTATTTTGAATATTATTGATGACTTTTTATTTTTTAAAAAAAGAGTTAGTGAAAGAAATTAAATAACATGTGCCATTATACTCGTCTTTTTTCCGTCTAAGAATCCTTTGAAATCCTTATCCCGAATCGGGGTTCGGGACAGGCTGTAGCTAAGGCTATGTGCGGCTTTCAAAAAATCCTTAGACAAAAAAAATACTTCGCATTATGGGACATCTTATTTAATTTCTTTCACTTAGATAATTAAAGGGTGAAAAGATAATAAACGTTACATCTTCACACTGTTATTTTTTCTTTAGACTAAATTCACATTTCGCGTAAATGCGATCAAGAAAAATGAATTTAAACAGAATTATATTCTTATTTTAGTTAAAAATAAGGTGTAATTCAGAATTTTAAATACATTAAAAATTTAAAATATTTTTTTTATTCATTGCCAATGAAAATAAATATCATTTTACGTATTTTATTTTATGCAAATCGAATTAAATTTTGCTCAATGCTTTTTGTGGTAATGATTTCAAAATATAATTTCGTTTAAATTTTTTCAAACTGATAATCAATCCCGATAGTTATCAGGATGGTTTTGGCGAGGCATCAAAGAATGCGTTTATCGAGATAAACAATTGATTTGATGTAAAGTCAAGTTCATAAGATATTGGTTTTCAGTTAGAAAAGAGTTAAACATACTCTAAGTATTAAGTCTTAAATATTAGCTAATCGCGGTTTCCCCAATTCCCTAATCCTCTAATATACTTTCTTTAGTTTCCACCGTTCCAACATTACAATTGCCGATAATTTGTGCGCCGTTTTCGACAATGAGCGTCTTGGTATGAATCGTACCTTCTATGCGTGCGCTATTGTGAATGTGGAGTTTTTCACTCACCTTCAACTCGCCTTCAAACTCCCCCTTAATACCCGAACTATGCGTAGTAACATTACCTTTTATTTTGCCTTGTTTGCCCATCATCACCTTAGCTTCTGAAGTTACATTCCCCAAAATCGTACCATCTAATCGCAAATCACCCGGCATTTTCACATCGCCTTCGATAATTGTACCAACAGCAATCACGCTAATGCCCGACCTATCCGACGAATTATCTTGTTTGATTATGTTTTTTTTTCCAAGCATCTGTGTCGATTTTGATAATTGATGAGAAATATGACCCCAAGTATCAGGAACAAAATAAATGTATATTCTCGACTTGTTCTTTTTCCTTTATATTAGTGAAAGAGAGTAAATAATCTTTTTCATCCAAACTATTTTAGAATAAAATCTACTTCAACAAATTTTCCTTAAATACAGTGAGTATTCGCGTCAAATTTGGTTCGTCTAAAGAAAAAATAACGACACGAAGAATGTACATTTATTTAATTCCTGATACTAAGTGAAAGGGTAAGAACATGTTTAAATTTTTTCAAACTGATAATCAATCCCAATAACTATCGGGATGGTTTTGGCGAAGCATCAAAGAGAGAATTTATCGAGATAAATGACTGATTTGATGTGAAGTCAAGTTCATAAGATATTGGTTTTCAGACAGAAAAAATTTAAACACGCTCTTATCTTTCCACTAATCAGCAAATATACTGAAAACGCTTTGTTTTAGCCAATATTTGGATGAATTTTTAATTTGATAAAAATATGAGATGGGAAACGAGCGAGCGTAAGCATTTTTTTTCACCTACCAAAACCTCTTCATAAAGGGCAAACGCATCAAAATTTATTTTGTCAAATATTGAGTACCTGACGGCACTCGAAACATATTTTTAATGTTTTTCTACCGATATTTTATTCCTAATTAGACTTTGGACATTAGGTAACTGGGAAATTTGGTAAGGGAAGATGAAAAAAATAATCTACCCGTCTGAATTGTTCTTTTTCTTATATGTTTCACTAAGTGAAAGAAAAAAAATAACTTCTTCATTTGGGGTAGATTATTTTCTTCCTCTTCCCTTATTTTTGCTACGTTCCTATGTTAAAAGTAAAGCTGCCACTCAAAAAGCTGATACCGTTTTGGATTTATTGAGCGGACAAAAACTCAATGAACCATGACTCGTATACTCATGCAAAAAGCACGAACACTCCGAATAAGACTGTTCTAATATTTATACTATATTGTCAAAGAATTTATCTGCACAATGAGGGGAATACCTCATCCACCTTTCTACTCAAAATGCTTTTTTATGATAAAAGTGTCAACTACTTTTACAGGAAATTTAAACATGCCAAAATATTTTTCATAAAAAAATAAGAGCTATGCAGAAAGGTTGCGTGGTAGTGCTTTATCTTTGCAACGTAAGACAGACACTTGTACCAACGAATGAAGGTTTCTTATCTGTAATCCAATAACAAATACAGACAAGAACGTCTGTGTTACAAAAAACGTAAACTTAAAATGTTCGATACTGATTTACTGCGGGAAATGATTTCCGAAAAATATGTAGTTGAAAAGAAGCATCCGACGGCGGATATTTTCATCTATAATTACACGGCAAAAGCTCAATACGAACAAGTATGGAACGACTGTACCATGCAATGTAGGGGCTTGATACTTGATGCAAATGGTGAAGTCGTGGCGCGCCCGTTTCACAAATTCTTTAATTTGGGTGAACGGGAAGACCAACAGATTCCAAACGAGCCGTTTGAAGTCTATGAAAAAATGGATGGTTCGTTGGGGATTTTATATTGGTTGGATGGTCAGGCGCAAATGGCTACACGAGGTTCATTTGGGAGCGAACAAGCACAGAAAGCTACCGAAATGTTACACACGACTTACGCACACGCCTTGCCACAGTTGGATAAAAAATCAACCTATTTATTTGAAATTATTTATCCCGAAAATCGTATTGTCGTGGATTACGGTAAAGATGAAAAATTGGTTTTATTAGCAATTATCGACACCAAAACAGGCGCAGAATTGCCGCTTAAAAACGTTGGTTTTCCTATCGTAAAACACTACGATGGCGTTCAAGACTTAACAAAATTAGAAACCCTCGAACAAGACAATAAAGAAGGTTTTGTCGTAAAATTTAAAAGCGGCTATCGGCTTAAAGTGAAGTTTGAAGAGTACGTCCGCATTCATCGAATCGTGACGCAGGTTTCGAGTGTAAATATTTGGGAATACCTCAAAACAGGACAGCCACTCGACGAAATTTTGGAGCATGTACCCGACGAGTTTTACGCATGGGTAAAAGCCACCAAACAAAAATTAATCGCTGATTTTCAAGCAATTGAACAGCAAGCGAAACGAGATTATAAAACTTATGACACAAGAAAAGAAACGGCAATGTATTTCAAAACCTGCAAATATCCGCAAGTGATGTTTGCGATGTTGGACGAAAAACCATACGATAAATTTATCTGGAAATTGTTACGCCCAACTTATGAAAGACCGTTTCGACGAGTTGACGAGTCGATGGGTTGACGAGTTGACGAGTTGATATATTTTTTTGCTTCGCAAAACTTGACAACTCGACAACTCGACAATTCAACGACTCATCAATTCGTCAACTCGACACCTCAACAACTCAACAATTCATCAACTCGACAACTCATCAATAATGAAAAAAATATTAATACTACGTGGTTTGCCGGCTTCCGGTAAATCTACGTTTGCAAAGCAACTAATTAAGGAAAATCCCGGTCTATACAAACGTATTAACCGCGATGATTTGCGAGAAATGTTTGACACTTACCATTTTTCGCGTGATAATGAAAAATTTGTCAAGCGTGTGCGCGATTTGCTCATCCGTGAAGCCTTGCGCGACGGAAAAGATGTAATAGTAGATGATACGAATTTGTCGCCCAAAAACATCAATCGTATCACCCAACTCGCCGATGAACATCGCAAAAAAACGGGTGAAAAAGTAGAGGTAACCGTCAAGGAATTTGAGATAAGTCTGGCGGAAGCATTGGAGCGTGATGCCAAGCGTGAAAAGCGAGTAGGTGACCGTGTGATTCGTAAAATACACCGTCAATTTTACGGAGATGGCAACCCACGCGACCCCCAGTATTCGCCACAGGATGAGTCACTTCCGAGCGCAGTGATGTGCGACCTCGACGGTACACTCGCGATACTCAACGGGCGCAGCCCGTATGATGGCTCAATGTGTGAAAATGATATTTTAAACCAACCTGTATATGATATTTTGAAAAACTATCACGATTTAGGAAATAAAGTATTATTATTGTCGGGTCGAATGGATGATTCGCAGCCGCAAACCGAGCGTTGGTTAGCAAAACACAATGTTCCTTATGACATGCTCGTCATGCGTAAGCACACGGATGTACGTAAGGATTCGATTATCAAAAAAGAGATATTTGATGAACATATCAAGGATAAATACTTTGTCCGATTTGTACTCGATGACCGCAATCAAGTGGTAGATATGTGGCGACAAGACCTAGGATTGCCTTGTTTGCAAGTCTACTACGGCGATTTTTGATTTTTAAATGTGATAAGTAAGTAGTGGGACAAAAATAGGCTTACAATTTTGACGTGGTTATTTTTTCGATATTTTTTCTTACAAAAACCGCACATAGCCTACGCTACGTAAGGATTTTTGTAGGGAAAAATAGCGGAAAAAGAAACCGTCAAAAAGTAAGGATATTTTTGTCTCACTACTTAGTGAAACAAAAATAATTCATTCAAAATAACGGTTATAGATGTAATTGATATAATATTTTCGCACAGCGAAAATCGGATTATTAACCATTAACCATTAATCATTAACCATTATTATGAAGGTCGAACCAATTATAAGCTACGGCTGCACAAAGCAATGCACGAATGGCGAAGCGTTTACGCTGCTGAAGCCGGGAGCATTTATTCAGCCCACCGACGGGAAGATTCTTTGGCATATTATCAATTATACGCCAGATGAAGACGCAAGCAAAATCTATAATGCTTTTGTCCAAGCTGTTGCCATTTGGCAGCCTGCTTTTCCTGCGGAAATTATGTTGGATTCGACGAGCGAGCTAGATGAAGCGCATATTAAATTGTATTTTGTCGGTGAAAATCACCCGGAATACGACGATGTTTTTGATGGCGAAGATGGAGTTTTGGCACTTGGTTTCGCGCCGACAGATGACGAGCCATTGAAGGGCTACATTCTGATGGATGACGGCGAAAATTGGGGAGACATGCACACGCCAAATACAAAAGATTTGTTGACAGTTTTTTTGCATGAATTGGGGCATACCTTCAACCTTGGGCATGAGTCGCGCGTGCGAGAGGCGATTATGTACCCGTCTTATTCGGGCGAAAAACGCCAAATTCATCAAGATGATATTGATGGGATTCAGTCGATATATGGACAATTTGGACCGCCGCCACCCAATACACCGACCGGTTGTTTGTCTTTTTTAGTGCCATTTGTGGCTTTATTTGGACAGTAAGGGAAGACGAAAAAAATAATCTACCCGTCTGAATTGTTCTTTTTCTTATATGTCTCACTAAATCTTCCTTAGTGAAAGAAAATAAATAACTTGCCCCATTATGCTTGTTCTTTTCCCTTCTAAAAAATACAAAAAATAGTTCCGTAGCTATCGCTATGCAACGATTTTTTGAATTCTTTAAAAGAAAAAATTACGGCGCATTATGGAACAATTTATTTAATTTCTTTCACTTACGCAGCTCGGCTATGCGCGTCAAATTTAGCCAAATATATAAAAAAAATAACTTCTTCATTTGGGGTAGATTATTTTCTTCCTCTTCCCTAAACATGCTTTTAATAACTCGCTTTCAGCGAATTGAAGAAGTGTTTATAAAAAACTCGCCTTGCATTTTCAAAAATGCAAGGCGAGTTTTTTATTTGCTCAGGAACGAGGCATAAATAAATTAAGTTTTTTGACGCTGTTATTTTTTTCTTTTTCGAGGCATGAAAACCGCGCATAGCCAAGGCAAATAATAAGTTTACGATTTCAACGAGATTATTTTGTCCTTAGTTTTCTTCTTGAAAGCGGGAGTTTATCGGGATAAATGACTGTTTTCGAGGAGGAAAATAAGGGCAAAAGAAGCCGTCCAAATCGTGAAGTTATTATTTACTCGTTACTAATTTAGACTTTGGACAGAGGAAATTAGGGAATTGGGAAATTCGGTAAACCCCTATTTTTTAGTTTTTTATGAAAAATAATTATTTACATGTTTTATTATGTTAATAAAATTAGAACAACTGATAATCAATAGATTACGAATTTTAACCTAATTTCCCAGTTTCCCAGTTTCCCAATTCCCATTCTGTCCAAAGTCTAATACTAATACTATATTAATTTGAGATTGAGATTGAAGTTGAGGTTGAAGTTCTTCAAAGTTTCCTCACCCATATATTTCTGTAACTCACCAAATTGCCGTGGTCTTGTAGCATGATTGGTGCGTTGCCATGCGCGATATTTTTCGGCAAACCGATGTATTCCGTCGTGCCTTTTATCTCTACGTGATTTTGAATTAGGACGCCATTATGGAAAACCGTGAGGTAGCCGGGGCGTACCAAAATACTGTCGGCATTAAATTCGGGAGCCATAAAAATGATGTCATACGACTGCCATTCGCCGGGGGCGCGACAGGCATTGACGAGCGGAATATGCTGCTTATATACCGAGCCTGCCTGACCGTTTGAGTAGGTTTTGTTTTCGTAATTGTCCAATATCTGCACCTCGTATTTTTTCTGAAAAAAGACACCGCTATTGCCCCTGCCTTGTCCTTCGCTTTCCACCTTTTTCGGCGAACGCCATTCGATATGAAGTTGGATGCTACCAAAATTTTGCTTAGTTTCGATATTGCCTGTTCCGGGCTTTACGGTCATGGCATCTCCATCGGTCGTCCATTGGGCTGCGTCGTCCGACTTAGTTGATTTCCAGCTATTTAAATCTTTTCCATCAAACAAAACCACCGCATCGCTCGGTACAAATTTATCGCTCGGCGATGTAACCGCACGCGGTACAGGCTTCCAAACTTCGGTCACCACAGGGTCGGTTATTTGCCCAAAAATTGTTGAAGCAGAAAAGCAAATTGCGAATAAGATTATTATATTTTTCATGTGTAAAGTGTGTTGTAGTGTTGTAGTGTTATTTTTTTGCGTAGCAAAAAACCGTTAATCATTAATCATTAATCATTAATCATTAACCGTTAATCATTAATCATTAGTCGTTAGTCGTTAAATTCCCAATATTGTCTTATTTAATGTCTCATCATTATCACCGCTTGCGAAGTCGTCGAAGGCTTTTTCGCTGGCTTCTATAATGCAGCTTTGAATGAAAGCTGCGCCTTGTCGTGCGCCTTGTTTGGGGGATTTGATACAACATTCCCATTCCATAACTGCCCAACCATCATAGCCATATTGCGTCAATTTTGAGAAGATACCTTTAAAATCTATCTGTCCGTCACCTAGTGAACGAAACCTGCCCGGACGGTCTGCCCAGTCCTGATAACCACCATAAACGCCGCTTTTTCCGGTTGGATTAAATTCCGCGTCTTTTACATGAAACATTTTAATATAATCATGGTAAAAATCAATAAATTGCAGATAATCCATTTGTTGTAGTAGAAAATGGCTGGGGTCGTATAGGATATTCGCGCTACTATGATTTTCGGTAGCGGCAAGAAATCGTTCAAAGGTGATACCATCGTGTAGGTCTTCGCCGGGATGAATTTCGTAGCATATATTGACACCGTTATCCTTAGCAAAGTCCAAAATCGGCAGCCAACGATTCGCTAATTCTTTAAAACCCACCTCGACCAAACCGGACGGACGCTGAGGCCAGGGGTACATCGTATGCCACATCAGCGCACCGGAAAATGTAGCGTGCACCTCAATCCCTAAATGCTTGGATGCTGTAATCGCTTTTTTGACTTGTTCCTTTGCCCATTCGGTTCGTGCGGCGGGTTTTCCCTTTGCATTATCGGGCGCAAAGGCATCAAACATAGCATCGTAAGCCGGATTTACAGCAACGAGTTGACCTTGTAGGTGGGTGCTCAATTCGCTGATTTCCAGACCGTAAGAATTGACCTTGCCTTTGAGTTCGTCGCAGTAGGTTTTGCTTTCGGCGGCTTTGTCGAGGTCGATGAGGCGACTTTCCCAAGTGGGGATTTGGATGGCTTTGTAGCCTAATCCACTTACCCATTTGCATAGACCGTCGAGGGTGTTGAAAGGCGCGTCATCGCCGACAAATTGCGCCAAAAATATAGCTGGACCTTTGATGGTTTTCATAAATTTATCAGTTGATAGTCCATAGTCCACAATTTAGCACGAGAGTATTTCACGTTAGTTTATCGACTATGGACTATTTAAATATCAGGAACAAAATAAATGTATATTCTCGACTTGTTCTTTTTCCTTTATACTTCACCAAATTTTCCTTAAATACAGTGAGTATTCGCGTCAAATTTGGTTCATCTAAAGAGAAAATAACGACGCGAAGAATGTGCATTTATTTAATTCCTGATACTAAAACGAATATCTATCTGTTGTTTATTTGTTTCATTGATATTGGAAATATCGTCGAAGAAGTTGAGTTGGATACGTTTTAAGTTTACGCCTTTTGTCACCAGATAGTTCTGGATGTAGTGGACACGTTTGCGAGTGATTTCCTGATGTATAAAGCTGATGCCTTCTTGCTCAGAGGTGTGCCCTTGCAAGCTGACGTTCAAAGAAGGAAAGCGATTCATCGTGCGAACGATAGCGTCCAATTCAGTGTATAATTCTTTGGAAACATAATAAGCTTCATCCTCAAATGGCATATAAAATTTTTCGTAAGCTTGGCGTGCTTCATCTCTTGTATTAAAATTAATTGTGGAAGGGCTGCTGATTTGCGGGTCGAGTGCGCCTTTGCGCGTGGGTGTGCCTGCGGGGCGCGATGCAGGTGCTTTGGGGGTTTCAATTTCAATAGCGACTTCTTCGGATGCTTCTACCTCAATAGCAGGAACTTGTGCCGTTTTTGTCACCACTTCTTCTACGGCTTCTTCACGAATTTCTGCCATGACGACTTCCGGTATTTCTGCTTGCTCACTGTCTATTTTTACTGTTTTATTGACATCTGCCGGATTGCGTCGCATACGTCTAATGTCGCGGCGTGTGAGTTTCTTTGGTGCTTCTACTTCTTCTGGTGCTTCTACCGCGATAGCGACTTGTTCTGGTGCTTCGGGGGTTTCGACTTCCACTTCTACTGCCGGCATTTCGGGCGTTTCTGCTTCTATGACAGGAGTTTCTGATGTTTCGATTTCTATTTCCGCGATAGGGACTTCGGGGGTTTTGACTTCTACTTCTACCGCTGGCATTTCGGGCGTTTCTACTTCTACAACAGGAGTTTCTGGTGTTTCGATTTCTATTTCCGCGATAGGGACTTCGGGGGTTTTGACTTCTACTTCTACCGCTGGCATTTCGGGCATTTCTACTTCTACGATAGGAGTTTCTGGTGTTTCGATTTCTATTTCCGCGATAGGGACTTCGGGGGTTTCGACTTCCACTTCTACTGCCGGCATTTCGGGCGTTTCTATTTCTACAACAGGAGTTTTTGGTGTTTCGATTTCTATTTCCGCGATAGGGACTTCGGGGGTTTCGACTTCCACTTCTACCGTCGGCATTTCGGGCGTTTCTACTTCTACGATAGGAGTTTCTGGTGCTTCGATTTCTATTTCCGCGATAGGGACTTCGGGGGTTTCGACTTCCACTTCTACCGCTGGCATTTCGGGCGTTTCTACTTCTACAACAGGAGCTTCTGGTGTTTCGATTTCTATTTCTACCCCTGGCGTTTCGGGCGTTTCCACTTCTACTTCTACGACAGGAGCTTCTGGTTGTGTTACCTCTATTTCTTCCGGAAATTCTATTTTTATTTCATTCCCAACGACAATTTGTACTGAAGGTTCTTCGGGTGTTTCGATGACAATATCTTTGTTGATATTCTTACGATTGCGTCTGCGCTCGCGGCGACTTTCGCGTGTTTCGGGAACTTCGGCTTCTACCTCTACGTCAGGCATTTCTTCACCTACATCTGGTGTTTCAACTTCTATCACGACTTCCGTAACTTCCTCATCGCCAAGGCTAATGTCGGGACGCAGAGGACGCGGAGGACGCTGACCTTCGGTGACAATTTCTATCGTAGGTTCAGTGATAACATCACCTGTTTCGGGTGTTTCCGGTAATTCGATTTGTGTATCGGACATTGTCATTTCTGGCTCTATCACTACTTCTACGGTTGGCGTTTCGGGCTGTTCTATTATTTCTACGGCAGGTGCTTGGGGTTCTTCAATGACGATTTCTATGGCTTCGGCTGCTTCTTTTTCGAGGCGTCTGCGTTCGCGGCGCGAGAGCTTAGGTTCTTCTATTGTGACAACTGCTGCTGCTTCATCTTCGACCTCGACTTTAGGTGTTTCTATCACGACGGCGGGGGCTTCCGGTTGTTCGGCTTCTATTTCTACGATAGGTTTTTTGGGCAATTCTCCAGCTTCTTCGAGTTCATTTTCGAGCATCGCTATTTCTTCTTCCAATGCCTTTTTTTCTTCATCCAACTTACGAAAACGAGCTGTTTCTTTTGCGTCATCTTCGCGGATTTGTTGTTCTATTTTTAAGGTATCACCTTTTTCATTGATAACTATTGTAGTGGTTTCTTTGATAGTTCTGATATCATTGCCGTAGGCAATTTCATCAATCGGGCGTGTATTTTTTCCATATCCAAAACTATAATTCAATGAAATGTTATTAAAGCTATACATATCATTGAAACGGTCTTCCTTGCGTCCGCGCCAGACATTCTGACTGTTCGAAGGGTTGGCGGCATAAGACTGTAAGGCAGAAGGATTGTCAAAATTGATGGGATATACACCGCTTACATCATCCAAATAATCAGTGAATGTATAGTGCCACAAAGTCTCAAAATTAAGGCTCAATCTATCTCCCAATTTCCATCTGAAACCCAAGCCAATCGGAATATTTCCTACGTTGGTTTCGTAATCCGTGTTTTCGGTATGCAATTCGGTTAGATTCGTTTCGTAATCGCCATCTTGTAAAATAATCGACACTTCACTGGAGATACCTTCGGGCATATCTCGCACCGTAAAATCACTCCAATAATAATAACGATTATCATTATTAAAAAATAAATCACCAAATACTTCAAACTGCGTCAATCCGGCACCAATCATAATATAAGGCGCAAAACTGCGCTTTTTGCCGGGTCTTTTGCGTTGCAAATAAAACGTACCCGTGAGACTCACATCATTGATATTGGTACGTGCATTGAGGCTGCGGGTAAAATTTTCGGCATCCGTTTGGAGGACGTTGCCGAAACTAACTGTACGGTCATTGGCGGTAAATTGCCCATTGCTCCACAAGGCACGCAAGCCAAAATTCGCACCCGGCGCGTATTCGACACTAAAGCCGTAGGCAGGGCGAATATTTGCCGCAGGGTTCGCCAACCACTGTGTTTGGGGGTTTATCAAGCGACTATTGAGGTCGCCAACGTAACCCATACCACCGCTATGCAAACCGATTTTCCATTTATAATTGTCTTGTTGTGCGACAATTATAGTTGAAAAAAAAGCAAATAATATGAAAAGTAAATATGATTTTTTCATCGTAGATAATGATTTTTGTCTATTGAAAATGTGGACTATCAGTCCATGATCAGATAGTCCACAGTCGTTGCAATATTTTATTAGAATTTGTGATTTAGATTTTTCTCAAATGTTCAATTTATCTGCAACGATTAGTAAAAGGTAAATTTACGAATAAAAAATCAATCTCTGTATTCAAAATGGCATACAAACTGATTTTCGACTATATTAGGGAAGAGGAAGAAAATAATCTACCCTAAATGAAGAAGTTATTTTTTTCGTCTTTCCTTACCTCTCGTAGCGGCGGTTTCATACTTTGTAAGAAAATTGGTAGAAGGGCTAAAATTAGAGTTTTAGTATCAGGAATTAAATAAATTAAGTTTTTTGAAGCAGTTATTTTTTTCTTTTTCGAGGCATGAAAACCGCGCATAGCCAAGCTACGCAAGGATTTTCATAACGAAGAAAAAGGAGAAAAGAACAAGTCAAAATCTGAATTTGTTTTTGCGTCGTTCCTTAGTATTTGATTTGTAGAGAAAATTCATGAATTTTCTCTACAAATTAAAACTGACCTTTGTCGTGGCTACTATATTAGAATAAAGGGGTGCAGGACAAATCTTTAATTTTGCAGAAAAAGTCATTTCATCTATCAGTTGAAACCACCCAATGAAACATGTTCCATTGGAGAATAGGCAACAAATCGGATGCTTATTATAAAAGAAATTAAAGATTTGTCCTGCACCCGAATAAAGTCTATTTCTTTCAAATTTGCCTATTTTTTTAAACAAAATTGCTTGAACGCGGTTTTAAAACCTTTTAGTGAAAGAAATTAAATAAATGTACATTCTTCGCGTCGTTATTTTTTCTTTAGACGAACCAAATTCGACGTGAATAACGGGTTATTTAAGGAAAATTTGGTGAAGTATAAAGGAAAAAGAACAAGTCAAGATGTAATGTTTATTATTTTTTCATCCCTTATAATTATTTCATAAATCATTCACAAACAAAAGGTTCAGACATAATGAGTTTAAAACAATTGAGTACTCTTTTAATTTTACTATTTATTACAACTTCTTTATTCGCCCAAAGAAATTTTGAATTTAGATCGGTGGCAGAGCTTGGTTTTGTAGGCGTACTGAACCACAAGATTCAGTTTGGCAATAATGGCACTTACTTTGACTACGTAAAAGAAGGCGGGCAGGATGTCTTATTTCCCACCAATAGACTTTCATTGGAATTGGACTTTAGTAAGCGCAATACTTTGGTGTTTTTGTACCAACCATTGCGCCTCGAATCACAGGTTTTGTTGGCAAATGATTTGGTGGCAGACGACCTCACTTTTCCTGCTGGTACAAACGTTGATGTATTGTACAATTTCCCTTTCTATCGAATTAGTTATCTCCGAGAATTGCTGCCCAATAGGGAGAAATATTCACTCGGAATAGGAGCGAGCGTGCAGGTTCGAAATGCGACCATATCCTTTAAGTCTGGCGATGGTACGCTATTTCGCACCAACCGCAACACAGGCGTAGTACCAATAATAAAAACTCGCTTTAGAACCCAACACAACGAATGGATATATACAGAAATTGAGGCGGATGGCTTCTACGCCCCCGTGAGCTATATCAACGGCAGTGACAATGATGTAATAGGTGCTATTCTCGATGCGAGTTTTCGTATGGGCTTGAAGATAAACGATCCAATAAATGTCTTTTTCAACCTTCGTTACTTGGGCGGCGGCGGTGTCGGCACGGGCGATGTTGAGCCGGGCGACCCGGGCGATGGATATTCAAAAAATTGGTTAAACCTGATGACCGTTTCGGCAGGAGCGGTTTATAATTGGTAGGCTTGGAGAAGGTATTGACGATTTAGTTTTACGTTCCCTTAACAGACACTAAACACAAAGTCCCGAATGTCGTAAGATGCTCGGGGCTTTCTATTTTTATGAAAAAGCTATTCTTTCGCTATTAAATCCTTTGTGATTTTCCCTATATTTGCACACCGTTAAAATGTAATAATTCATATCTCAAACAAAATCTAATGATTAAAAAAATCATCAAAATCAGTGGAACTGGAAAATTCTACGATTATAAACCCGCAATTGTACCAGCTAATGTAAGAACTATTAACTTTGAAAAAATAAATCTCCTTTATGGCGAAAATGGGAGTGGGAAAACCACACTCGCTATAATTTTCAAATCATTAAAAGGGAATAATAATTTACTACAAAATAAGAGGTCATTTGATACAACGACATCGCAATCAATTGAGATTTTAACCGACTTATCCGACCCCGTAGTTAAATTCAATAATAATGCGTGGAATACTCATTACCCCAATTTAGAAGTGTTCGATATCCACTTTATTAATGAAAACATTTACACTAATTTAGAAATTAGAAGTTCTAATAGAAAACGGTTGTTTGAGGTGGTTTTTGGTCATCAAGGGGTTCAATTGAAAGCAGATATTCAACAAATAAAAGAGAATATTCAAGGCTTGAGAAATGAGATTAGAAGTTTAGAGACTCAAATTAAACAAGTAGTAGAAAATGCCTTTGAAGTAGAAAGTTATTGTCAACTAAGGATTGATGCGGAAATCAATGACAAAATTGATGAGAAAAAACGAAGTATTAAAACTGCAAAAAAGAGTCAAGAAATTTCCACTAAAAATCTATTAGCCACTATACCTCTTATTGACATTCCATACGATAGTCAAAACTTGGACACGGTATTACAAAAATCCATATCAAGTATTTCTGATGCTTACTTGCAGCTTTTTTTAACCCATAAAAGTCATCTTAATACTTCGATGAATGGAGGAGAGGAAACTTGGATTAAGCAAGGATATGAAGCTATTACGGATAAGAAATGCCCATTTTGTCAAAGACAATTCGATTCTACCGTAAAAATCTTAGAGTCTTATAATCAGTATTTCAATACAGAATATAATGCTTTGCTAGGAGAATTGTCTATGTTTAATAATAGTGTATCACAATTTAATTTAGAGGCAAAATTTTTTGGATGTGAAAGCACCATCAACTCAAACAAAATTTTAATTGAGTTTTGGAAATATCATGTTGAAAACACAGTTGATTTAGAGTCAATTCTTGATAACAAAGACGAAATATTAGAAGCCTTTAGAAAGATGAAGGCAATTCTTAAAGAAAAAAATCAAAAACCTACTGAGTCTGTTAACCTACAAAATGTTGTAGATTTTGAAGGAAAAGTAGAAGTGCTTAATGCTCGAATAAAAGATTTTAATCATAGGATTAGTTCTTATAATGCGCTGATAACATCTCTGAAACAAGCTAATAGCGTGAATATTAATACGCTTAAATCTGAATTAAAGAAATTAATCGCAATTGCTAAAAGAGCAGAACCAAATGTACAAATCTTATGCAATGATTTACAAGACAAGAAAAATTTACTTAATATTGAGATAGATAAAAAGGATACTAAACAAGGGCAACTTAATACTCATTCAACAACAATATTTACAAATTATGGAAATAGGATAAATGGTTACTTACAAAGTTTTGCTCCATATTTGGAAATACGAAATTTGGGGAGTAGTTATGTAACCAGTAGCAAACAACCGATAGTGAAATTTGGGTTATATGTTGATGGAAATGAAATAAAATTGAATAATGAAGAATCTAACCTGTCCTTTAAATACACATTTAGTGAAGGAGATAAAAGTGCATTAGCTCTCTCATTTTTCTTAGCTAAACTTGAGATAGATGGTAACATGCAGGATAAAGTTATCATTTTTGATGACCCTATATCAAGTTTTGATTTCAATAGAAAATCAACCACTATCAATAAACTTTCAAGTATAGGACAGCGAGCTAAGCAATTATTTGTTTTTACACATAATATTAATTTTGCAAGTGAATTTTGGAAAACTGTTAGTCAGTTATCATTAAATAAGCAATGTAGTAGAATAGAGTATATTCAAAATACAAGTTGTCTTGCAGAATATGATATTGAAAACGAAACACTCGCAGGGATATTGAAAGACACCCAAGAGATAAAAAAATACTTAGATAATGGTGTTTTAACTGACCAAGATAGAAAAGCAGTTGCAAGATGTTTGAGACCTGTATTGGAGAGTTATTTTCATATTAAATTTTTTGATGTCGTTCGTTCTGACGATTGGTTGGGGAATTTTATTTCGAAGGTACGAGATGCCTTTAATGATACATCAAATAAATTCAATAGACTTTTTCCTTATGTAGATAAACTTACAGATATTAACGATTTTTCCAAAAAGTATCATCGTAGATTCAATACAAACTTCGAAAATGAACCAATAAATAATACAGAATTAAGAAGCTACTGTGAGAAAACTATGGATATGATTCAATTAATTTAAACCTTTCCCATTCTCAAACTGTCTAACTATATCAACTTTACAAATTCCAAGTGCTAAATCACAATGGTTTCATTTTTAGAATTTAGAATTTGCGATTTGAAATTTACCTATCTTTGCACCACAATATAAAGACTATGACACGTTTGGTATTAATCTTATTTACCCTAATAATGACCTTTCAAATGTACGCCCAACGCCCCAAAGGCGGATCGCCACAACTCGACATCAAAGGAAAAATCTTGGATGCAGCTACGGATTCACCCTTAGAATTTGCGAATGTTGCTATTTTCAGTAAGCGTGATTCGAGCGTATTGGCAGGCGCAATGACGGGAGCGGATGGTACATTTTCCATACAGTCTCGACCCGGAAAACAATACATGGTCGTAGAGTTTTTAGGCTACGAAAGATACGTCATAGACCCTATACCGTTCGATAGCGATAATATGAAAGCCGGAAAAAGAGGCATTGATTTGGGCGATATTCGTATGGGTGACAGCGGCATCGACCTTGCAGAAGTAGAGGTACGCGCCGAAAAATCAGAAACTCAATTTTCGCTCGACAAACGGGTATTCAATGTCGGTAAAGACCTCGCCAATCGCGGCGGTACTGCTGAGGATATTCTGGATAATGTGCCATCGGTTTCGGTAGATGTAGAAGGACAAGTCAGCTTGCGTGGCAACACAGGTGTACGTGTACTCGTAGACGGAAAACCCAGTGGCATGGCGGCTTCTGAAAACCTCAAACAGATTCCTTCCAATATGATTGAGAAGATAGAAGTCATCACCAACCCATCGGCGAGATACGAGGCAGAAGGCACAAGCGGTATCATCAATATCATTCTGAAAAAAGATAAACGCAATGGATTTAATGGTTCGTTTGATGTGACGGGCGGCTACCCGGCGCAGGCAGGTTTGGGCGCGAATTTAAATTATCGCAAAGGAAAAATAAATGGTTTTTTGAATTACGGTTTAAATTATCAACGCGGACCAGGCAGCGGGTTTCTATATCAAGAGGCAACATCATCGGCAGGAACATTGATTTCAGAACAAACACGGGACATGAATCGCGGTGGACTTCGCAATAGCATTCGTGGTGGAATTGATTATTATTTGACCGATAAAGATGTCCTCACAGGCTCATTGATGTACCGTATTTCAGATGAAAATAATACAACGACAATGACCTATGATGATTATATAGATACTCGAACCAATCTCATTAGTAAGACCATTCGCACAGATAATGAAATTGAAGAAGAAAGTGGTCTGCAATACAGCCTCAACTACCGCAAAGAATTTTCTAATCGCTCTCACACACTCAATGTTTCAGCGGATTATCAGGACGATTTGGAAAAAGAAAGTTCGGACTTGCAGCAAGAATTTCTCACGACCGTCAATCCCGAAAACTTCATCTTTCCACAGTTTTCTGAAAATCAAGAAGGGCAGCGACGTTGGCAATTTAGAGCCGATTATAATCATCCTTTTTCCAAAGACCATAAGTTTGAATTGGGCTTGAACAGTTCGCTGCGAGATATTGATAATGATTATATTGTAAGAGAATTTCGCAACGGCGAATGGACACCCGAAATCAGCAACATTATTCCGAATGAAACCTATGTCTTTGATAATGGTTTTCGATACGATGAAGACATTCACGCCGTATACGGTCAATATGGCAACAAGTTTGGTGCATTTAGCTATTTGGCAGGTTTGCGCCTCGAACATTCGATAGTCAAAACCGAATTGGTACTAAGCGAATACAGCAATCCGCGCAATTATACCAACCTATTTCCATCGCTCTTTTTGAGTTATGAAATCGGTGCGGGAAATGCCATTCAGACGAGTTATAGCCGTAGAGTGCGCCGTCCGCGTTTTTGGGATTTAAACCCATTTTTTACCTTTAGTGACAACAGAAATCTCTTTGCCGGCAATCCCGACCTCGACCCCGAATTTACGGATGCCTACGAAGTCACCTACCTCAAAATTTGGGATAAAGCCACCCTTTCTTCGGCGGTTTTCTATCGCCATACAGAAGATGCGATTACGCGGATTCGTGAAGTTATTTCATTTGGTGACGAAAATACGCCGCCTATCACACGCTTCACTTCCAGCAATCTTGCGACACAAGACGAAATGGGCTTGGAATTCACGCTCTCCTACAAAGGCTTGGAATGGCTTGACCTCAATACTGACCTCAATTTTTTCCGTTCGGTCACGCAAGGTACAATTAATGCAGGTCAGATAGGCGAACAAAGCCTTGATGCAGAGACTTTTACATGGACAGCGCGCGGCACAGCAAGGTTCAAGTTTTGGGATTCTGACCTTCAGGCTCGCTTCAATTATCGCGCACCACGCATCAGCATACAAGGCAAATACAAATCTATCGCAAGCCTTGATTTGGGCTGGAGTAAGGATTTTTTCAAGTCTAAAAATATGACGATAACCGTTTCTGTGCGCGACCTTTTCAATTCAAGAAAAAGACGATACGAAACCATTCTTGACAATTTTTATCAGGAAGGCGAATTTCAATGGCGCGCACGCTCGGCAAGCGTCACCGCAAGCTACCGCATCAATCAGAAAAAGAAACGCGGTCGTCCGGGCGGCGGCGATTATGGCGGTGGAGAAGGGTTTTAATAATGGTTAATGATGAACGGTTAATGGTTTAATATGTTGATTTTCGCTGCGCGAAAATTGTTTAGTGAAAGAAAGGCGTAGAGAAAATTCATGAATTCTCTCTACGCCTTTTGTCGTTTCTGCCATGCGAAAGTTAAAATATTAAGCATTATATCGTATTTTCGCGGTTCACATCAAATACATTTTTTTTATTCAAAAAATGATTAAGCCCTTAGGCGAACAAAGATACATAAATACTGTTCCCTCTATTTGCTGAAAGCGAATAAATCATTGAACTCGAATTTTCCCGATAATTATCAGGATTGAAATTGAACTTAACAATGTCAGACCTACTACAAAATTTCCAACATTCCGACTCCGTAGAACCGCATGTACTACGCACCCGCGAAATTATCCGAAAATATCCCCAAATCGCTCAATTGATGGGTAGAAATCCCAACACCTTTTGGTATATTTTGCTCGTTGTGGGTCTGCAGATTGGTGTCGCTTACTTTGCGGCGAGTCAGGCTTGGTGGGTTGTGTTGCTCTTGGCATACTGCATCGGTGCATTTGCCAACCATGCGCTATTTGTCCTTATACACGAATGTACGCACAACCTTGTTTTCAAAAAAAGAACGGCTAATAAATGGGCGGGTATCCTCTGTGATTTGCCCAATGCTTTTCCGAGTTCCATCTCCTTTCGCCGCTACCATCTGAAGCACCACGCCTTTCAAGGTCATTACGACCTCGACGCAGACATCGCCAGCGGATGGGAAGCCAAACTCATCGGCAATTCTGCCTTTGGCAAAGCCTTTTGGTTGCTATTTTTCCCTATTTTTCAGGCAACTCGCCCTTCACGATTGAAAGAAATTAAACTTTTTAGTCAGTGGACTTGGATAAATATTTTTGTCGTTTTAGCATTTGATATTGCAGTGATTTATTTTTGGGGATGGGGTGCTATATTATACTTAACTTTATCTTTTGTGTTTTCCATTGGCTTGCATCCGCTTGGTGCGCGATGGATTCAGGAACATTATTTGATTGATAAAGAACAAGAAACATATAGTTATTATGGTGGATTAAATATCCTCGCCTTCAATGTAGGTTATCATAATGAACACCATGATTTCTCCTCTATTCCGTGGAATAACCTGCCAAAACTACGCGCCATCGCACCCGAATATTATGACAATCTCATTTATCATAAATCATGGACAAAACTATTATTTCATTTTTTATTCGATAAAGACCTATCTTTATACTCGCGTACATTGCGTAAGAATAGAGGCGGCATGAACGTCACGACCGAAACCGGACAATCTATGACGTAACGCGAACTTCCAGCTCGCAGTAGTATTAGTGAAAGAAAATAAATAACTTGTCCCATTATACTTGTTCTTTTTCCCTCTAAAAAACACAAAAAATAGTTTCGTAGCGATGCTATGCAACGATTTTTTGAATTCTTTAGAAGGTCACACTGAAATATAGCCATTTTTTAATTAATTAAAATTATTTTGTAATTTATTTATTAATAAAAATGAATTATTTATAAATATTTTTTATTATAAAATAATTTAAAAATATCCTTATTTCAGCAGAACCTTAGAAGAAAAAATTACGGCGCATTATGGAACAATTTATTTAATTTCTTTCACTTAG
>Ga0209185_1000535_pt1 | contig 43847 bp, 33 predicted proteins | sample SidtaG_2_FD_187425 | JGI IMG/M metagenome (GOLD analysis project Ga0209185, IMG submission 187425) | Marine algal microbial communities from Sidmouth, United Kingdom - Sidmouth_Asex2 metaG (SPAdes) (version 2) | ecosystem: Host-associated > Algae > Red algae > Unclassified | place: Sidmouth... | reverse complement strand
TATATTAGGAAATTAGTTTTTTGGAGCGAACTGTTTGTTGCTTCGTCGTGACGTTCAGTCCTGCTATCCGTTCTTATGGCAAAGTAGGCTTGGTAAAAGGCAAGAACCACAAAAACTACACAAACTACTTAAACCACAAAAACTACTTTGCCATACCACTACTATCAGGGCTATTTTGCATGGTCTCAACGCTAATATGCTAACTTAAATGAACTTCAGTCATCGAGCGGAGTCGAGATGAATCACTTATATGGTTAGAAGCCAGTAATCAAACAAAAACAATGAGATTAGAAAATAAAGTTGCTTTAATCACAGGAGGAAGCAGCGGAATCGGAAAAGAAACATGCCTACTATTCGCCAAAGAAGGAGCGAAAGTAATCGTGGTAGACATCAATGCCAAAGAGGGCAAAAAAACGGTCAAGGAAATAACCGAAGCCAACGGAGAAGCCTTATTCTACAAAGCCGACGTCTCCAACCAAGATGACTGTCGCAAAATGGTCGCTTATGCCGTCAAAAAATACGGAGGATTACACATCCTATTCAACAACGCAGGCATCATGCACAACGACGATGGCAATGCAGAATCCACAGAAGAAAACGTCTGGGATTTAACCATGAACATCAACGTAAAAGGCGTGTTTTTCGGTTGTAAATACGGTATTCCAGCCATCCGTAAATCAGGTGGAGGCTCTATCATCAATACCGCCTCTTTCGTCGCCCACTTAGGCGCAGCCACCCCACAATTAGCCTATACAGCGAGTAAAGGAGCCGTCTTAGCGATGTCCAGAGAACTTGCCGTCATCCACGCCAGAGAAAACATAAGAGTCAACGCCCTAAGTCCAGGACCACTAAGAACAGAACTCCTTATGAAATTCTTAAATACAGAAGAAAAACGTAAACGCCGTCTCGTACATATCCCAATGGGACGTTTCGGAGAAGCGATAGAAATGGCAAAGGCTGCGTTATTCCTTGCCTCCGATGATTCGTCCTATATGACGGGTTCGGAGTTTTTAGTTGATGGAGGGATTACGGCAGCTTATGTTACGCCAGAGTAGTTTATGTGGTTTTTGTGGTTTAAGTAGTTTTTGTAGTTGGTTTGTGCTGTAGTGCTGTTGTGCCGTAGTTGTTTTTTGTATAGATAGCAATCTGTGAAATCCAATAAATCCAAAAAAATCCGTGATTCAAAGCTTTGTGGTTTGGAGACAATATTCAATCAATGGATTCCCTAATCTACCAATACACCAACCCACAAATGTAGAGCCTAATTCCCTAATATATAGCAGTCCTATCTGAAAATAGAAAAAGTGTATCTCACGCAAAGGTCGCAGAGTTTTTCGCAAAGGTCGCAAAGAGATTGGTTTCTGTTGAGCTTTGCGGTCTTTGCGTCAAAATTCTTTGCGGTCTTTGCGTGAAAGAAAATTCCTGAACTGAATTAGGACTGCTATACAATTACACTAATCCACGAATGTAGCGCCTAATTCCCTAATATACAATTATACCAATACACCAATAAATGAGTAATACTTTTCAAACAATAAGCCCGATAGATGGGTCTGTTTATGTAGAACGAAAATTAGCCAACGATAAGCAAATTGAAACGGTCTTGAAAGAGGCGGAGCAGGCTCGTAAAGACTGGCGCAAAACAAGCCTTAAAAAGCGAGCGAAAATTTGTAAAAAAGCAGTGAAATATTTTGTGGCAAATGCAGAGAAAATAGGGGAGGAACTGACTTGGCAAATGGGTCGTCCGATTCGCTATACGCCTTTTGAAATAACGAAAGGATTTAAGGAGCGAGCGCATTATATGATTGATATAGCCGAACAAACACTTGCCGACATTCCTTCTGAGGAAGTAGCGGGCTTTCAGCGATTCATTCGTCGTGAACCTTTGGGGACAGTCTTAGTGTTAGCCCCATGGAATTATCCCTATCTCACCTCCGTCAATGCGATTATTCCTGCGATTATGTCGGGAAATACCGTCGTTTTGAAACACTCTGAACAAACACCACTTTGTGCGGAACGATATGCAGAAGCGTTTGAAGCAGCAGGATTGCCCAAAGGCGTGTTCCAATATTTGCATATGAATCATGCACAAGTAGGTAAAGTGATTCAAGATAGCCGCATTGATTTTGTGGCGTTTACGGGTTCTGTGGCAGGCGGAAAAGCGATTCAAAGAGCCGTTGGCAAGCGATTTATTAGCGCAGGCTTGGAATTGGGGGGCAAAGATCCTGCTTATGTGCGAGCAGATGCAAATGTAGAAAATGCGGTGGAAAACTTGGTGGATGGAGCGTATTTTAATTCGGGGCAGTCGTGTTGTGGAATTGAGCGTATTTATGTACAAAAGAAGTTGTATAAGCCCTTTGTGGAGGCTTTCGTCGAAATGACCAAAGGCTATACTTTAGGGAATCCATTGGAACAAGAGACGACTTTGGGACCGATGGTGCGTACTGCCGCAGCAAAATATGCCCAAAGACAAATCGCCAGAGCCATCAAACAAGGTGCGGAAAACTTAATTGACCCTAAGCATTTTGAGGCACATCAGCGAAATACGCCGTATATGGCACCGCAAGTTCTGATTAATGTCAATCACAATATGGAGTTGATGACAGAGGAATCTTTTGCGCCTGTCGTCGGTATTATGTCAGTAAAAAATGATGCAGAAGCCATTAAATTGATGAACGATAGTGCCTATGGTTTGACGGCCTCTATTTGGACAGAAGACGCTAAAAAAGCCTTGAAATTGGGCAATGAATTGGAGACGGGAACGGTATTTATGAATCGTTGCGATTATCTTGATCCGACTTTGGCTTGGACGGGTGTGAAAAATAGTGGTCGTGGCTGTACTTTATCAATTTTGGGGTATGATGCTTTGACGAGACCAAAATCGTTTCATTTGCGGGTGAAGTAATGGTGTGAGTGAACGAGGCAGTGACATAGAGTTAGCGACCATTTAGAATAGCCCTGATAGTAGTGGTATGGCAAAGTAGTTTTTGTGGTTTAAGTGGTTTGTGTAGCTTTTGTGGTTCTTTCCTTTTTCCAAGCCTACTTTGCCATAAGAACGAATAGCAGGCCTAAACGTAACGACTAAGCTCCAAACAGTTCGCTCCAAAAAAGAAAAAATAATTTTAAAAACCTTAATTAAATATGAAAACCGGACTACTTATTTGCGATCACATTAATCCTCAATATAAAGACGAGTTTGGAGATTATTCTGATATGTTTAAAGCCTTATTTCCTGAATTTGAATGGCGTTTATACGATGCTTGCAAGGGGGAACTTCCTGCAAATGTCGATGAATGTGCTGTGTATTTTACGACGGGAAGCCGACATTCTGTTTATCAAGAAATAGATTGGATTTTGCAACTGAAAGCTTTTGTGAAAAAACTGCATGAGCGAGAAAAATATTATGTAGGGATGTGTTTTGGGCATCAAATGTTGGGGGAAGCTTTGGGGGGCAAAGTAACGAAATCTGAACGAGGTTGGTGTGTGGGAGTGCATTCGCTTGAGGTGAAAGAAAAGGCTACATGGATGAAGCCTTTTCAAGAAAATATCAACTTATTGATGATGTGTCAGGATCAAGTAGAAATATTTCCTGAAGGAGCTATAGTATTGGCTTCTAATGCGATGTGTCCTGCGGGAATGATACAAGTCGGTGAGAAAATGTTGGGGATTCAAGCGCATCTAGAGTTTCCGAAAGCATATGATGAGGCTTTGATGAAAGCCCGAATTGACCGTATGGGAACGGAGGTTGTGGCGAAAGGAATAGAGAGCTTAAACTTGCCTGTTTCGGTGGAAACTGTGCGTTCTTGGATTTTTGAATTTTTGGCATATGAAGTCTGACAAATTTTTAAGAATGAATCAATTCAAGGAAAAATGTAAATCACTAAAAATGGCTTCAGGATTTATAACATTACCAGATGGAAAAAATTGGGCAGTTAGATGGTCTGGATATGACTGGGTTTTAGAAATCATTATGGCGGAACTTTCTGTAGAAGGAGAGGAAGGCATTTTGAAAAAATGGATTGAATATATTTTGCCTAATGAAGATAAAGGTGACATAGAAAGTGGTTATTGTTTTTATAAAAAAATTGGGGAAAATCAGAGTGGTTTTGAAAGCATTTTGCGAGTAATTGACACAAGATTAATGAAAAGTAAATTCCAGATTATATTTTGGAATACAGTGAAAAAAGTTAGTCAACGATTATCAAAAGAAACAAATATTGGCGTCTTAATGAATCAACTAAATGATTGTTATGAGTTGAGTTTAAAAGCAGTAGCTAAAGAACCAGAAGATATGGGATTGAAGGAGATATTTTTTTTAAATGGATTTGAGTTAGCGGATTAATAACTTTTAAATTTTTCTTTTCTATTTGACAATAAAATAGTTTTGTGTGAATGATAAATCCCCAAAAGAAAAGTTCTTTCCTTTTGGGGGTTTATCGTTCAACTTTGTTGAGACTTAATCTAAGAAATGCTTAGATACCAATCCCAATCAGCTAATGATATTTAGTATTTTAAAATAGCACTATTTTGTCCACTGCAATACTTGACTACCGCCACAGTAAGATGAACCATTATAAATTCTAGCCCAAGAGATAAATTCTCCTTGATCAGGAAGCTGACCTGTTGATAGGTTAACACTTTTTGATGTACAGGTAGTATAAGAACTTCCAATGACATCCATTCCATAATAAGAATAGCTACCGCCAGGTGGTTTATGCCAGTGTTTTATCTGAACTTCTTGAGATGTGGTACTAACGTCATATTTAAGATTGAGGTTAACGTCTCCCCAAGGAGAAGTCACTTTTGTAAGACTATTCATTGCACAACAATAAGTTCTTAAAGAAGAAGATTCTTGACTTTGACCTTCATTTTCAAATTCTCCATTGAGTATTTGTTCCAATAAAATCATCTCTTCTTTTATATTGGCTTGATTTGCTGAAATAAATGTTGTTTCTTCAACTTTAGAAGTTAAATCTTCCTGAAGTAGTGGAGATACTGTTGCTTCTTTTTGACAAGAAGTCATAGCAAACAAGACTATTAAAGTCAAGCTTAAAAAATTTTTTAAATTTTTCATGGTAATTATAGATTATAAATTATGCTTACTTTATTATGGCTTTTCAGCTTCTGCCTTTTTATATTTAATGTTAAGAACTTTAACTACAAAAGGAATATTCTAATTTGTAGTCCTTATTAATTGTTAGTCAATTTTTCATTAACAAGATTAATGTTTGTCTGTATAAATATAAAGCAAATAATTTAAATGTCTAAATATTTTTTTAATTAAGTACGTTTTTTAGTGTTTTCGTAATTTTTTATTTATCTTAAATTGCTGTAAATCAGTTATTTGTAATTTCTTAAATATTCATATTTTTTTAAGAAAATATGAATATTTATTTGTATTTATAATTAATTAAACCAAATTAAAGAATCGGAGTGTCTGAACGAACTTTATCAAATGCTATTTTTCAAGACAGCTTATCTTAAATAGTGAACAGGTTATTTAAAAAGTTCGAGAGTACTGAATTAGTGAGGTAGTTGGCGAATCAGTAAAATTAATTGGAGGAAGACAATCTTATATAAGCACCTATAAACATAAGGTCTATATACTATGAAGGTGAGAGAAAGACAGAGTAATTTGTTATACCCAATAATTGTCAAAACAAACAAATTTTTTAAATGGATTTGATTTGGCAGAGCAATAGTTTTTAAACCTTCCCTTTCCGTCGATACATTACATCTGTTCTCAAAACATATTTGAAGCCTTCAAAAACAGGCGCACCTTCATGTGTCAATTGGTGTTTGAAAATGAGGGCTTTTCCTTTTTTTGGTTCGATGGTGGCATTGGGAAAACGGGTTTCGCCGCCTTTTAAATCTTCGTTTAGATAGACCATAAAAGTGTAGGAACTCCATTCGTGAATGTTTCGTATAAAACTGCCATCTATGTGTGGTTTGAATTGTTGTCCGACGTGATATTTGTAGAAGCGGAAGCGTTCATTCAAACCTATGACTTTTCCATATGCTGTTTCGTGGGGAATGTATGGGTAAATTCGCTCAAATAAGTGATTGGCTAAGTCTTGGCTTTCGTAAATGAGTCGCTCATTATTTCTGACAGATTTGTTCATCACTTGATTGCGTCCCATGCTTATTTTGGCTTCCTCGTATCCTTCACCTTCGCTAAATTCTATCCATTCATCACATTCTTCGTCTGTCATAAAATGCTCGATGGTAAATACGCCTTCAACGATTTCCTGAAAATCCATATCATTGTTATTGTTGAGCCTTAAATGTAGTGGAGTTTTATGGGATTGTCAAGTGATTATTGTGTTTTTTACGCAAAATCTACTTGATAGGGGTAATGACCTTTCAAAAATAGCCCTGATAGTAGCGTTATAGCCTTTTTGGTTTATGTGGTTTTAGTAGTTTATGTGGTTGTATTTTTTACTTGCTTTCTAAATAGTAAAGGCTATAGTAGCGGATAGCAGGACTAAATGTAACGACGGAGCTACCTACCTTTCGCTCCTAAAAAAAAATATTAAAAATATTGCACTCGTCGTTGTTGAAATTCTTCATCTGTGGGCAAAGCGTTATCACAGTAAGTACAAAAGTAATAATTATCTTTGATTATTTTGAGGCATTGGCAATGAACGCAATAGCTGAAAATATAGATAGGGTCGAAGTTTTCTGGATAAGCTGTATTGAGTGGGGTAAGTGCTTTTTCGAGTTTTGACCAAGAGGTGGGAGAGGGGCAATAACCAGTGGATTGATTCGTGATTTGTGCGATATTTTGTACTTTGTTTTGGCGATTGACTGCAAAGGTCATTTCACCTGCGTTTAGAACTGGATTTCGGTTGGCGCATTGTACATGTTCGCTGTGTCGATCACTGATGCGGAGGGTGTAATCGGGCATCAAGACAAAAGTAGCAATGATATTTCCATAATCATCGCTTTGTTGTTCCGTCGTTTTGATCCAATCGTCAATGTCGCTGATGTGGTAAATTGATGTTCCTTTAAAACGAGCTTGAACGTTTTCGTAAATTTCTTTTGTGCCGATGTAGTTATAAAACATAGTTTTTGAAAATCTAAATCATAATGTCTAAATTCTAAATTCCAACTTTTTGAATTGATTTTTTAGGAGAGAACAGTTTGTTGCTTCGTCGTGACGTTTAGGCCTGCTATCCGCTACTATAGCTATGAAGTATATGTACCTAATAACTAACCGCAACTACATAAACCACACAAACTACTAAAACCACATAAACTAAAGAAGCTATAACGCTACTATCAGGTCTATCTTAAAAGGTCGCTACCTCTATCTAATAAAACAAAGATACTTAATTTCAATATAAGCATACATATGGTTCTTTAATTAATTCTACTTTTTCAGCAATAAGATGATTAAATTGTATTTTATAATAACGATAGCGTTTATTGCTTATTTCTAAAACTACTTCGTATTTATTAGGAAAATGAGGGAAATGAAATTTAATAGAATATAGGTGTTTAGTGGAACGCATAAAAGCCGAAGCTTGTTCCTTTTTCATACTATTTTTGACAGTTTGAATGCTATTGTCTTTGAGCGTATTGGTTTTTTTGAGGTATTTTGAGATTATTTTGAGGTTTGCAGTGCTAATTGTTTCCCCAACAACCATAATTTGACTACAATGACTTAGTTTTTTAGCATCATAATCTTTTAAGAACCAGAGTCCATTATAAGAATATTTTGTTCTTAAAAACGATCCAAATTCAGATTCAATAGAAACACGTTTTTCTTTCTTTTTGTCGGGATATTTTTGTAAAATATTGTCTGAGTCTATATAAAATTTACTTCTGAAGCTCATACCATTACTTATAGGATTATTGTCCGCATCAAAAGTAACTTCATGAGGTTGGTCTACATAATAATAAATGCACTCCGCATGGGTAACTCTATATTTGGGTTGAATGCGTACCAAATAGTCTGAATAAACCTCATCAAAATTTCTGCCAACTTGTGGATATAGCCAGCGTTTGACTAAGGTAGAGTCCAAGCCATTTTGGTTTTTACCCATGCCTGTTCTTGTTGGCAAATTGTCAAAATCTGTGGTTGTCACTTCGGTACGACTGTTGTATTTATAGCTACGACCTCTTATTTTTCGTAAGAGCCATTTGTTGTTGATTTTTTTTCGCTTTTCCATGTTTTTACAGAATTTTTTAGATGCTGTGTACTCTCTTGTAAACCTAAATTTTTTTGGGAAAGTTCCGAACTATATAAAAATATTGGTTTGTTAGAAATCAAGTTATTGCAAACAATGTCTTACTTAACAATCAAAAGTTTTAGATAAAGACCAAAAGAGAAAAATATATAGCACATCTCATTATGTTATAGTAATTTAAATGTGTTTTTTTTGTTATTTATAATTGCATTAATTCAATTATTATTATATATTTATACTTCAATATTAATTGCTCACAGAGTGAGTAATGTTCTTATTTACTAATTTTAAATACAAATTTTATGAAAAATTATCCAACTATAATATTGATGACATTGTTAATTTTATTAATGTCGGTGCCGTCGTTTGCTCAAATAAACAAAGGAGGAACTCCTATCTCTTCCAGGCAAGATTTGAAAGGAAATCTTGATTTTGTAAAACAACCTACTTTTGATGTAGATCAAATGATAGAAGAAGACTTGGAGAACGAAATTCACGGAATGACACCCTATCGCTTTGCTCATGTATTTGATGTGAATTATTCATTAGAAAACTCAGGTGTTTGGGATGAACTTTCAAACGGTGACAAAGTATGGCGATTTGGAGTAACTTCAAAGAATGCATATTCCTTGAATATTTCTTTTAGTGAGTTTTTTATTCCGCCTGATGCTTCTGTATTTGTTTATAATGAAGATAAATCAGTGATTTTAGGAGCTTTTTCTGATGAGTTTAATCAAAGAGATGACCTTGTTGCAATTAGTCCAGTTCCAGGAGATAAATTAATTGTTGAATACTATTTACCAGCTAAATCCGAATTTAAAGGACGTTTAGAAATTGGAAGAATTGGCCACGATTATAGAGACTTATTTGGTACAACTGATTATCTAAAAAGCTCTGGTGCTTGTAATGTTGATATTAATTGTACTGCTGGTAATGGATGGCAAACAGCTAAAAGATCTGTTTGTAGAATTTTAATTAATAATTCAGGCTTGTGTACAGGAACTTTAATTAATAATACCTCTCAAAATAATACTCCATATTTGCTAACTGCTAACCATTGTTATCCTACCTCTTCTACTGGATCATCTACAAATTCTGTTTTCCTTTTTAATTATGAAAAGCCAAATTGTGGTTCGGGTACTGCTTCAACTACTCAAACAGTAAGTGGTGCAACTATTAGAGCTAAAAGTAGTGCCTCTGATTTTTGTTTATTGGAACTTAATAGTACACCTCCAACTACCTATGGTGCATATTTAGCTGGGTGGAATCGAAGTACAAATGCTCCTTCTGGTTCAACAACTGGAATTCACCATCCTGATGGAGATGTAAAGAAAATTTCTGTAGAAAATCAAACGCTAACCTCTACTTCATATTTAAGCAATACTTCTAATAGTAATGGAACACATTGGAGAGTAGCTAATTGGGATGTGGGAGTTACTGAGGGAGGATCTTCAGGTTCTGCTCTTTTTGATGCTAACCAACGAATTATTGGACAATTACATGGAGGTTATGCTGCATGTAATGGTACTTCTGATAATGGACAACCAGATTGGTATGGCAAATTCTCTAAATCTTGGGATACCTATTCTAGCGCAAGTCAGCAATTAAAAGCTTGGTTGGATCCAAACAATTCTGGTGCTACTTCATTGTCAGGGCAAACTTTAGGTAGTGCTTCTGGATGTACTACTGATGCCTATGAAATAAATAACTCATTTAGTACAAGAAAGTATATTGGTTCTTCTAGCTCTATAAGTATTACTAATTTATGCATCACATCTAATGATAATGATTATTTCTATTTCTATGCAAATGGACAATATTATACTATTAGAGTTAGAGGATATAGTTCAAATACTACTGGGCAATATAGATTATCTGTAATTAGAACTGGTACAAGCATTATAGTAGAAACACATCCACTAGGCGGATCAACAACAGATACATATCTACATCTTTATAACAATAGCCAAAGTCAATTAGCTACTGATGATGATAGTGGAACTGGATTATTCTCCAAAATTACATATACTATTCCTGGTTGTTCAGGTGATTCTTATGAAACGAATGATTTATATAGCCAAAGAAAGTATATTGGTTCATCTAGCTCTATAAGTATTAATAATTTATGTCTTACATCTAATGATAATGATTATTTCTATTTCTATGCAGGGGGTGGACAATGGTTTAGTCTTAGAGTTAGAGGATTTAGTTCAAGCAGTATTGGACAATATAGATTATCAGTAACTCGAAGTAGTACACATGTTACAGTAGAAACACATCCAATAAATGGATCAACAACAGATACTTATCTGCATCTTTATATTAATGTTGGTCAATCTGAATTAGCCACTAATGATGATGGTGGATTTGGAGCCTTCTCTAAGATAGTATATCCTTTAAATACGTTTAAAACTGATTTTGATGAACAAATGAATATGGGCCTTGTTGATGGGGATATTGATATATATCCGAATCCTACTTTTGATTCCTTTACTATTACCTTTAATGAATATCAAGAGGCTTCTGATGGGGCAATATTTAATATTGCTGGAAAACAAGTAAAAACATTTGCTATCAATAATGAATTGAATAAAAATGTTGATGTTTCTGATCTTCCTTCAGGTATTTTTATGGTGAAAATACAGACAAAGGATGGATTTATTATTAAAAAGCTTATTGTGAAATAATAGGGTTTTAAGCAAAATCATTGGGGCAAAAAACAATACACTATGTGATTCCTTTTTCTTTGGAGGGAGGAGAAATACACTTTTGAACTGTTATTCTACCTAAATGATATATAAGGTACTACGGGAAAAAGTATTGGGCAAGAAGAAAATCACGAAAAGGACGATAAACAATCGCTCTTTATACGAAATAATCTTGCATCCATAGTTTTCCTATAGTACCTTTTTTTATATGAAATTTTGTGCTTTTTTGATTATTAGTTCAGGTTTGTTTAGATTTTTGACGAAAAACATAAAATAAATCGTTAAGTATTTTGAATATACTAAACTTTTTAATACATTTGTTAAGCAACCAGAGAATACTTAACATCGTAGGATAGAAGAAACAAGTAAAATCGTAATTCCTGTACTGGTTATAGGAGATGGTATTTTAGGAACATTATTGGCAAGAACGTTGTCCAAAAATAAGATGGATAATATATTGATTGGTGCGGGTTCTCAAATGGCTGAAAAGTCTGCTTATTTGAGCAATATGAGTTCGTTTCAATCGGGTATTTTACAGGCATATTCTTGTGCTTTAAAAGACTTGGAAGCTGGAAAAAAATCTATTGACTTTTTATTTCAGATCAAATCGGCTCGACGAAAATTAGAAAAATTGTCTTCTAAAATAGCTCAATGTATTGCGAAAGAAGATGGTATTTTGCATATTCCATCGGATAATTTGAAGGAATATTGTGCTAAGGTGAAAATTTTGGGCTATGCAAAAAAGTATAGAAAACCTTTGAGCAATCAGCAAGCAAAGGAAAAATTAGGAAATTTCTATAGAGAAAAATCTAAGAATTATATGTCAATTCTTGATCGACCTTTTGAGTTGGATAAGATTGTACATTTACTAAAACAATATATTCTAAATACGCTAAATGCAGAGAATTTGGAAGGCAATACTTTTATTTTTGATATTGAACCCAGTTCTTTAAAAATTCGTGAAAAAGTCAATGAAGCAGGCGAAAATCGCTATGATGTAATGTTTGAGTATGTGGTTTGCAAAGCAGAAAAAGATAATCAAGGGAATATTCAATACAATATGTTGGATAGAGCTGTTTTTAATTTTGAGACAAAATAGATTGTTTTGTGTACAGGACTAAATAACTATAAAATTCTTAAATCCATCAACAATACTTATGAAGAAAAAGGTGTGAAATTACGAGGATTTTGTTTGGTCAAAACAGAGAATGCCAATCCCATTGGACTCAAAACGCCCTTTTTCTCCAGATTAGAACGAGGCAATTACTTAAATGTTTGCAAGCACATAGAAACAGCGCAAAAAAGTACGGAAGACGTACTTATTTCAACGACGCATAAAGCTATTACTATTACCGAAAAAGAAGAAACGTATGAATCCCTCCAAGCCAAAAATCAACCCAAAATTGATAATCATCGAGATTATATTGTAAAGACACTCAACAAAAATCTTTACAATGCCAAAGAACCTTTACAAGAAAAAAAGTATTCTTTTTGCCTTCATTTTCATAATGTCGAAAAGTATGCTAAAGTGATTTCGCTGATAGACGATACGCATATTATTTCAGCACATCTTGGATTGGCAACAAATTCAATTGTGATTGCCGATGAAATTTTTAGAGATTATTTGCAAAAAGATACAAAACTAAAAGATTTGAATTGCACAAATACTGTTAGGCATTTTATGGACAAAACAACCATAAATATACACAATGCCATTAGAAATACTAAACATCCTAAATCGTGGATACGTGCATAAAAAGCAAACACCCCCTCTTTGCCATTATTCGTTTTTTTAATAAAAATATTGATATGGAATCGACTACACTCGGAAAGAATTTAGCAGAAATAATGACTAAAGTAGATAAACCTGCAAACTGGTCAAGATGGTTAGGACTTACAAGAAGTGCTGTTTCTCAATGGTTTGCAGGTAAAGTAAAACCTAAACCAGAAAATTTACAGCATGTCAGAGACATCCTAAAAGATGAAGACCCAGAGGGAACTTATGAGGAATTTCAACAGCTTTGTGATACGGATTTAGTGCATTTGACAGACGACTACAAAAAATACAAAGCCCATAACTTATACGAATATATCGCAAAAGTTGAATTAGAACAGATTGATACAGACTTGCGCATGGTCGTTATGCCAAGTTCAGAAAAAGAAGATTTTTACAAGCAAGTTCGCCTACTTGTGAGACTCTTGGGGGAATTAGACAAGGATACAAGGGAAAAGTTTAAAGAGATTACGATTTCTTTAGAAAATAAACTCAACACTTCTAATTCTAAGGAAATAGACAAGGAAGTAAAAATAAAAATAGACGATATACATCATTTTTTAGTGATGGGCAATCAACCTATGGTAGCGCCTGTAAGCAAAAGAAAAACCAAGCCCTTTGTCTATCGCTGAAAATAGTATGCGAGTCAAGCATCGTTCTATTAAGAAGTAGTTCTTGGTGCTGTAGTTCTTAGTTGTGGGTGGGCATGTTTTTAATCGACTAATTTCTAATATACCGATGTATAGCAAACCTATTTGAAAATGAGAAATCATTTAGTGATTTATGTTTGATAATCAAATAGTTATGATTTTATAATTCCTAAAATGAAATCGGATTGCTATACTAGTTCTTAATAAGGAGCGAACTGTCAGGCACTTCGTCGTTACATTTAGTCCTGCTATCTATTATTATCGTTTTGCCCTGCTTGTACTTGCCGCCCCAAAAAACGATACCATTCCTATCAGGGCTATTTTGCACTGTCTTGACGGAATAGTTCGATTTTTAAAAATAATTCATTTTGTCAATGTTTCTACAATCAGTTGTTTTCTGTTGCGACCATGCAAAATAGCCCTGATAGTAGCGTTATACCAAATAGCGTTGGCATTTGTAGGGGCGTACCCTTGTGGTCGCCCTCTTTGGCTTTTGGTGTAGTAGCGGATAGCAGGCCTAAACGTAAATACGAAGCAACGACCTTTCGCTCCAAAAAAAATACTATTACTGCTTCCGCAACATAATCTCTTTCGATACAAGTAGATTTGCAGGAATTAAAAAGTCTCGCATTTTTTGCCAATTTTCGGCAGGTTCATAATTGTTTTTGTAGATTTTTTCAAATTTGATTTTGAGGGTATTTCCTTCTACTTTTCCCGTTGATTTAAAAGAGCCAGCTTCGTTGTCAATGGTGTTGTTGAGTTCTTCTAAGCCATCGACGGTGTAGCCTTCTGGAATATGGAGGGTTACATCATAACTGTACATGCGTGGGTATTCTGAGGTAATGGGATATTGACGGGTATCTTCTTTGGAAATATCGACTTGTCCTCCCACAAATTGACCTACTTTGACGATGTAGTTGGGTCCCACTTTTTTGACGATTTCTGTTAAGTTGCAATCAAAATCAATTTCAAAATTTGTTTTTTTGCCCATTTTTTCGTTCAGGATTCCTTTGTAATTTTCTACTTTATCAACTTCCGTATCAAACATATTCTTAGCATAACTTTCAAAACTTTCTTTGAGTCTTTTTTCATCTTCTTCTTTGAATTTTTGGAGTTGTACATTTGTTTTTTTAGAATAATCTTTAGGATTTTTACCCCATGCAGTTTTATCATAATGCTCACTTTCCTTCCATAAGAAATTTAACCAATCTCCTAAACGATACGGATGATTTTCGATTTGATGCCCACTATAAATAACCTTGTTTTTTGTATTTAAAATAGATTGATCTTCTTTGTCGAAAGAAACAACGGTCGTGTGATAAATAGCATTGTCTTTATAGTGAGAGATAGGAGTTTTGTACTTGAAAATGACCGCATGTTTTTTATTGCCAGAAATTATATAAGTTTTAAGTCCTTCAAATTGATAAGGAATTTTGTTGTAAGGTGTAAAGACATCGGGACGGTAGAAAAATATGGGTTCGTCTTCTAAATTTACTTTAAGCATATAGTCCGTTTCTTCTATCGAAATAACATCTTCATGATGTCCACCTTGACGGGGAGAAACAACAACAACTTGGTAAGGAATCTCTAATTCATTCATACCCATTGCCAATTGTTGCATAATATATGGACCAGGTGTATAGCCAGGGTTTCCTTCAAATCTGTGTTTTATATAAGGCGCACCTGCCAAATCATTGCGAACAAATTTGTAATATTCTTCTAAAAGTTTTACTTTCGATAAGCTTTTTAATTTATCTTTTCCTAAGAATTTTTTGAAACTTTTATAGGTGCTTGTAGATACGTCATCTGTAGATAATAACTCTTTGTAATATTCTTCAATATCGTCTTCTTCAAGCGATGAGGTGCGAAATTGATCCTCTGCTCCCATATCCCATGAATGGTAACTATATTTAAATAAGCAGTAAACTTTGACGTAAGGAAGCGATTGAAAATGATATAACCAACGATCTGAATCTAAGGCTTCAATATCTGATTCCTCTACGGTATATTCTATGAGGTTATCAAATCCGAAGTTTTCTTCTTTTTCTTTAATTTCACAACCATTTTTACCTGTTGTAAATTTGGTATTCCAATGTTTATCTGTGATGATATTGTATTTGAAATTTTTTGTAGGATAATTACGGACGATGGGAAAACGATCTATGACCGAATACCATCCATCGGCATAAACAGGAATGTCATCATAGGTAAAAATATAATAGTCTAAAATATTGCCTACTTCCAAATTAGGAATCGCCAATTTTTTTTGTCCATCTTCTTCTATAATTTCCGAGTTTTTAATTTCAGTTTCTGTACCATCAGGTTTTACCACTTTTACGCCCAAATATTCTTCTTTTCGTTTGGCAAATTCATCTTTGATATTTCCATAATTGCCACTACTATAATAGATTTCTGAAAAATTAGAGACTGCCGCCTCATCCAATAATTTAATTCGAGTATGACTTAAATAACAGACCCTTGCGCCTTCTTCTACTTTAAGAGATTGAAAAGTTTTTGTTAGTGTCAAATAAATCGCTGAATATTTATTCCATTCTTCTGGATAATCTGTCGCTGTATGAATCGAGTTCTCATAGTCCCAAGTCAACGCTTCTACGTCTTTTTGATCATAGTTATACATAGATTTGGGAACATCGGGTTTGTCTTCTTCTTCTTCTTCTATTTTGACTACTTCTTTGCGCTCTATCTTAGGTAAAGTGTCTTGTGTCACAGAATTTGTGTTTAAGATGTTTTTTTCATTCTTAGTGTCATCCTCTTGTGCTTGTGTCGGAATGCATAATGTCAATAAAATAAAAAAGGCTATGTATCGCATTTTTTTTCGTTTTAGTCGTTTAGTCATTTGCAGATACTAATTCCCTACTGACCAACTTTTTTAAGAATAATGGGTTGTTCGTAAAAGTCTTTTAACTCTGTTACGGCTTTGTTCCAATCCTCAATATTTGTTTGAGAAATCATTGCTTTGGGGGCAGTCATCGTAAAATGGTATTCGATGGTTTGATCGTTTTTTAAAGCGTAATTTCCTTTAAAAGCAAATTCATCATTAACGATGTCTATAGGTTTAGGCAAAGGCTCGATTTTGTAGCCTTTAGGTATATTTAACTTGATATTGATTTCTTCAAATTTTTTGTGGCTAAACCAATAATCGTATTTTCGTTCTTTCTTAAACTCAAACCAACTGTACAATTTATAAGGATCAAGATCGATGTACAATTCATTACCAAAAGCATCGACATATTCTTGCAAGAGAATATCGCCTTTTAAATGACTTGTTTTATTGCGTTGGTCTAATTCAGAAATTTCTATATTGCTAATTTTAATATTTTTGTCTCCATAAGCAAAGTAATTTTCAATCATCTCATCTTTGTCTTGTTTTTCTGTGTAGTTAACTCTGTGGCTCATCCGCACTTTTGATGCCCCCATAAATGTAAAAGCAACTTTCCCAGTTAATTCTTTTTGCTCTGTTAAGTCCAATTCAAGGTTGAAAACTTGTTTGTTTTGTAGATGTCCATTAACAGGAATTTTCTTGATAATGTACTTTTCGCCATCTTCGATCAGTACCTCTTGTCCTTGAATACGCTCACCATTATGGTCTATATTGATAAATTTTTCGGTAGGGTCTAAAAAGATAAAATCATCTTTCCATTGAAGCGCACAAATCATATGATTGTCCACTGCAAGGGATGGTACCGAATAGTCATAAGCGATACTTTTTGTTCCCAACCAAGCCAAACGAGCATCAAAACCAGCGATAATTAACATCTGTTTCAGCAAATTAGCCATTCCCTTGCAATCGCCATAGCGTTTATTGTATACATTTTGGCAATTTTCAGGTCTAAATCCAGCGATTCCATCTTCAAAAGCGATGTACCGAATGTTGTCTTGTACCCAATAATACATATTTTCGACTTTCTCCTTATCGTCCTTCGCATCAGCCGTCAATTTTGCCACAAGTTCTTTTAAAATGTCACTTTCATTGGCTGTTTGACTGACCAAACTTCGATACCAACCATACAAATCTTCTGTCGAATCAAACATTTTTTCTGTTTTGTTATCAACCGTATAAGACTCTGGAACAATCAAAATGTGGGGATAAATGTAGGAAACACCAGGTGCGCTTGGCTCCGAAACAAACTTGTCTAAATTGTTACCAGTATAAGTATAAGTTGTTCCTTTTTTATTCGTTTTTTCCGTTACTGTAATATCATGATTTTCGATGTTAAAAGGAATGACCTTTAGTTTCATGTTGTTGGGTACTTCGATAATGATTTTGTGATTGAGACAAGCCTGTCTTTGCGTGAAATAAAAATTGGTCATATACCGCAAATCCTTATAAATTTTTGTGGCTTCCACTTCTTCTATGTCAGCATAACGCTCCAATTCAATAATCGAATATTTGACCCGTACATCTGAATGAAAAATGCCATCGCTACCATAATATTCATCTTGTATTCTGGGAAGGTCAAAATCCTCAATTTCCGAGTATTCGTCATAAAAAAGTGCGTAAGTAAACTCATGTCCTTTTTCCAATGCCATATATTTTTTCTCATGCTCGACAATACCGACCATCTCTTTTTGCTTATTTTCCTCAAAAGTAATATGGACAGTAGATTCCAACAAAACCAAAGGTTCGTCAGGAAAAATTTCAGCAGCTTCTTTGGCGATAGTCAGCTTACCTTGTGAGAAACAAACGATACTGAATAGTAAAAACAAGGTTGTTGTGATAAATTTCATGTGGGGATTTTTTGTTTGAGTCGTTTTAGTGGTTTGAGTCGTTTGGTTTTATAAAGTCTAATTTACGAATATAGAATCTAATTTCCTAATGTACTAATTTCTAAAAGGAGCGAAAGGTCAGTTGCTCCGTCGTGACGGAAAGGCCTGCTATCCGCTACTACACCAAGCCCCACAAAAACTTTTGGCCAAACACTTGGTATAACGCTACTATCAGGGCTATTGTTCATGGTTTGAACGCTATTAAACCATCTGGAAAATAATCCTGCCAATATTTTTCGCCATTGACGATTAAGATGGTTTTCATGTCTTAGGTTTTGTCCTTGCAAAATAGACCCGATGGCAGTGGTATGGTGGCGCAGCGTTGGCAAAATATGACATTTTTATAAAAATGTCATATTTGTGTGTTTGGGCAAGCCACCATAAGAACGAACAGCGGGCCCATACGTCACGACGGAGCAATCCACCGTTCTCTCCTTATTTCTTTGATTCTAAAACAAGGATTACTTTGTTGAAATTGGCTGCGGAATTGATGACTTTGCGGTATTCGTAGTTTTTCTGTTATTTCTTTGAGCGATTTTGTCTCTTTGGTTAGAATATGCTTCATGTAGTGAATCTTATGGGTAAATTGTGGTCGTATGAAAACAAATCACATACACTTATAACTCATGATAGGGGCATAAAATTCCCTATAAAGCTACTTTTTTGTCAGCCTTTAGTCAAATATACAAGTTTTTTGGAGAGAATGGTAAAATGCTTCGTCGTGACGGAAAGGCCTGCTATCCGCTAATATGCTAAAGCCCACCCAAAATTTTTTGGCAAAGCCGTTTAGCATTCCGCTACTATCAGGTCTATTTTGGACGGTTTCAACGGTGATGTAGATGAGAAATACTAAAATGTACTATTAGAGCTTGTTTGGACTAGTAAAAATAGTGACTGAATGAAGTGTTTTTTGGCTGGGCTGGCACACCAGTCGGACTGGCGACCTAGTTCGTCGCAGGGCTACGGTGCTGAGAAAAATTGGTAGGGTCTTCCAGTAGAGCCATAAACATGTTGTGTATCTCTTGCATACTGTAAATCAATGCCTACTATCGAATTGATTGTTATCATTTTTACTTTGGTTTATGTTTTTGAAATTTACGAATCTTGTATAAAAAAAGACTACCCATTCACTACAAATAGATAGCCTTTTATCTCGTTTACAAATAACTTTTTGGATAGCGGTAGCGACCGTGCAACATAGACCTGATAGTAGCGGTATGGTGGCAGCGTTGAGGCACACGGCTGTGCGTCTGAACAGGCCCGCCACCATAATAGCGGATAGCAGGACTAAACGAAGCGACGGAGCACTTTACCATTCTCTCCAAAAAAATATTTTATTATTGCTATTTATACAGGTAAATTAACCTCTAAACCAGGAGGTGGTGGTGTATTGATATCAAAAATTTCCTCTGCGGTAATGCGGATTCTTTGACCACTTCTTCTTGTCAAAGTATAGCCTGCAAATCGGTTTTCTGTGTATGCCAAAAGGTGATTTTGTAAATAACGAATCGCAATATTCTCGCCTAACAAAATACCTTCATCGCCATCTTGACGATAATGTACTCCACCAAAATTACGACCCAACGCAATATTAGAAGCCAATTTGTCTAATTCACCTCCAACGGTCATATTCGCCAAAATTTCTTGGGAATTAGAAACTATATAGTCTGACTCTGTGGTACTTAAAGAAATCAACTGTCGCTCAATGTCTGGATGTGGACGAGAGGCTTTTGTTTCTTCTCCCACTTTATTGTTGCGATCAAGGTGTTCTGCAAAGTTTTGTTGATCGTCAAAAATCGCTTTGATGACAGTCGTACATGCACCTGCAACAGTGGCATGACCCGATGGATAAGCAGGGTGTGCAGGAGAACCTTCTGGATACATTTGTGCCAATAAGTAAGTAGCAGCATCATCCGCTCCAAGCATACTACAAGATTCTGCTTGTCGCTTATTTCGTTGCTTAATTAATTCAAGTACTTGCTGGCTTTTTTCTGAAAACAAAGAACAATGCAAGAATTTATCATCTCTGTATTTTGGATTATTGATAGCAAGATTGATAACACCTGCCATCGCTTCAGGACGAAGTTTGCGGTGCAATCTCCATTTTTGTGCCCAAGCTCCTTTGAATGCTTCCAAACAAGCTTCTGCCATCAATACATAAATATCAGAGGGGCCCATCGCATGACCATCGCCTTCGTTGCTAATCGTTCCGTTGTTGTACGGAAATGCTGTTGAACGAGGGAAATCGTTGTAGATCAAAATATTCAGTGCGTTGTAATACGCTTCGTAAGGACTATCAGTGTGAACCAAACTGCCCATATCTCGTCCATTTCTAAGGTGGCGTTTGTAATCTTGATTGTAATCACTTGGTTTGTACTGTTTTGGAATCATTCCATTTTGAATTTGTACAAATTCTTTCATCGAAATCCCAAATTCTCTTTGTCCTGCAATCGGATAATGTTGAGGAATTGCCAAAACCTCTTGGTTCAATCTATCCACGCCAATCAAGCCGCCCACAAAAGGCGCACAACCTGATGGGAATAATGGGTATAAAGGCTGTAAAAGGAATTGAGAAAGATACCCGCCAATGGCATCGCTGCTCAATCCATTATCTGTTATGGCTACACCTCTAAATAAGGTTTGTGGTGTAACCAAACCATTGTCTTTCAATCCTCTGAAATCATCACCAAAATCGTTGAGGACTTCACTTGCAAAATTTGTTAAGGAAATATAATCGCCATTGTCTAATTGGAATTTATCGGTACGCACACCTGTTCCATAGTCATTAAAAGCGACATCTCTACATAAAGTCTGCAAATAGACTTCAATCATTTCGGCTGTATTTTCTTTCGACCTTAAAGTCGGAGCAGGACGCATTTTGAAAAACGAAATGTCACCGCCTTTAAGAGAATAAGAAAAAGCAGATTGTGGATTTACCCAAATTCGTGAAGGGGCATCAGGATTGTTTGAATCAATATTGGCTCGTTGAATACCATTTAAATCTCCGTTGGTATTTATTGAATTGGTATCTGCATCAAAACGAAGGCGTCGTTGCATTTCCTCCAATTTAGCAACTGCTTCATCAGTCAAAAGTCCTGTGGCTGGATTGTGCTCTAAGAGTTTTGAAAACGACCCTAAGTATTTTTCATCTTTGTAAGTAGTCTCATCACCAGAGCTGTTTTTGTCGTGATCCTCTATGTTAAAAGTAAGATCATAAGATACTGCTGGTTCTGACTTTGTTGGTACATCAATGGCGTCTTTTCTAATGTTTTTAGTAGATTTCAACCTTGATCTTGTTGAATTATTATTCTTGTTCATGTTAAATATAATGTTTTGTTGATTAAAAAAAAATGTTAGGTTGAAGTTGTTCTTTTTAGTTATTTGACTAAATTATTTCATGTAATTTTTTTTTAAGAATATACCTATGCCATACTCCTTGTAAACGAGTTAGGTGTAAATGAAAGTCGATTTACAGAAAAAGACATACTTAGGACAGCTACAGCAAAACTATAGTTGTATTTATAAAAAGGAGAGAACAGTCAGGTACTTCGTCGTAACGCAGGGTCTCGCTATCCGCTACTATGCTGAAAATCATTCCGTTCATCGAGCGGAATTAAGATAAGCATAACGCTACTATCGAGTCTATTCTGCACAGTCTGTATCTCTGGCAATTTAGTAGGCAATTGACTTATTTTATTTACTAGGTTCTATGGTGTAGGAATCTTCAATGTTTTTGGGGAACAATGTTGATTTACCTTTAAGTTGGGTTTAGTTGGTTATAAATTTTTTAAGTGTTTGTGGCAAATTTTTCAGTGTCTTAAGCTGATTAATTTGGTATAAAGTTATTATGAAATTAGTTAATAGTCAAATAGTTTTTCGTTTTTAATGTATTTTTAATAAATTATTTATCGTATGTGTTTATATTTTAATGTCTAAAGTGGACATATTGATGGCTTAGTATGTATTTACTGATAAGCTATAAATTTTTTTGAAAATGCTTTGTATTTCACTAAAAGGAATCCCCTTTACTTTACCTTGCCTGCCACAATGTATGGTCACTCAAAGAAACATAAAAAGACATACAAGTATTAGATTGTTTTTTTATATGGATAAATTAGCCATTTATATTAATTGAACACCATCATAAACAAAAACGTTCGTATAGAATTAAATTAAATAATTAATATATTTAATTTTAAGTTGCAAGATTGACACAGAAATACTGCTCTCTCCCTGTATAACCTTTGCGAACCTTGCAGTTAAGACGGTTACCCACAAAGGTCGCAGAGAAATTGGTTGCTGTACAGCTTTGGGTTACTTTGCGTGAAATTTTTTTTGTATTCTTTGCATGAAATAAGAACACTTTTATCCTTTCATCACCGTCAAGACAGTCCAAAATAGACTGGATGGTAGTGGTATGGCTTTTGGTTTATGTGATTTAAGTCGTTTTTGTGGTTGATGTAGTTGTTTCTCAACTTCATTGACTAACCAGTGACAAGCCATAAGAACGGACAGCGAGACCCTGCGTCACGATGAAAGATAGACCGTTCTCTCCTTAATCAAATTATAGAAATATACAATAAGTTTTTATAAAAAATGCTTCTTATCTATAAAAGAAACCTATAAAGAAAGTTTAAAATAATCCATCATGGGCAACATACTAAATAAGTAATCGTTTATCTTTGTGGCGTTTTTACAATAAACACTATAACTATGAGCGAAACACCTGAAAATAGAAAGATAACTAGTCGAAAAGATGGGCAAAAACCCAAAAAAGAGAAAAAAGACAATAAAAAGAAGAAATCAGCCGCAAGAGAATGGGGCGAAACACTTGCTTTTGCATTAATAGTCGTTCCACTAATCAACATCTTTATCCTACAATCTTATGCCATTCCCACTTCTTCGATGGAAGGCTCTATGTTGGTAGGAGACAAGTTATTTGTGTCTAAATTTCATTATGGACCTCGTATTCCTCAAACCCCTTTGGCATTGCCTTTTATGCATGCAACGATTCCGACGACCAATACAAAATCATATACAGAACTGATTAGTCTGCCTTATATGCGTCTGCCTGGTTTTTCTAATGTGGAAGGTGGGGATATTGTTGTATTTAATTGGCCCGCAGGAGATACGATTTCTCAGGAATATCAAAGTGCTGTTTCTTATAAAAGGCTCAAGGAGGAACTCGGGGGCGAAGCAGCCGTTAAAAACCGTTTTACGCTCACAACTCGTCCTGTTGATAAGCGAGAAAACTATGTGAAACGCTGTGTCGCTGTAGGAGGGGACAACCTCGAAATTGTTGATGGAAAAGTGATGATCAATGGACAGCCATTTAACAACAATCCCAATACGCAATTTAAGTACATTGTTACTTCTAAAAGAGGGGCATTTTCAGAGAAAAGCTTGCGAGAATATGGTTTCATTCCTGCTTCTGAAAAAGGTCTGGAATATGGGCGCATCACTACAAAAAACTATCCAAATCACATTGGAAAAGATAAGCCGTTTGATTCAAGTAAAACGGTCTATTTTATGCATATGAGCGAGGAAACAGCCGCAAAATTGGCGCAAGAGGAATTTGTCGAAAGCGTAGAGCGCAGAACTTATGCAAAAGGCGAATGGGATAAAAATGTATTCCCTTACATGCCTGAATTACCCTGGAATATCGAAAATTTTGGTCCGCTTTGGATTCCAAAAAAAGGGGAAAGTATTGATTTGACCAACAAACAGAACTACGATATTTACAAAAGAGCCATCAAAATCTACGAAAATAATCCTACCTTAAAATGGAACAATGGAAAAGCCGAAATAGAAGGAAAACCCGTAGACAACTACACCTTCAAAATGAATTACTACTGGATGATGGGTGACAATCGCCACAATTCACAAGATTCTCGTATGTGGGGCTTCGTTCCTGAAGACCACATCGTCGGAACGCCCATATTTGTATGGCTATCTACCGAAAAAAGCGAGCCTATCTGGAACAAAATCCGTTGGGGCAAATCTTTCCGAACGGTAGACTAAAGTAAAAAAATACATAGTTCAAAAAAATAATATGGGCTAAAAAAAACTCAAATAGCTTAGAGGGTTCAAAAAAAACCTTAAATTTGGTTCTTTTAATATTGGAACTAACATCTCTAAGTAGATGTTATAGAAAGAACTAAATGATAAAACAAACACTACTATATCTCACTTTTCTTTGTATAGGTACACAACTCCTTTCCGCCCAAATTGACAAAAAGGTCAATCACATCTTCCTATGGGATGTCACGCAATCTATGAAAGGTGTTGTGAACTATCGTACTGATAATGATTATGACGTAGACGAATCCAAAAATATTTATGAGGAGATTCAAAATGTCATTGTCAATGTTATTGGTGGCATTGAGGAAGAATCGGGCGAAATCATCATTATGCCCTTTCAAGACCAGATTTTAGCAGAAATACGGGTGGAGGCAACACAAGCAGGCATCCAAGAAGCCATTCAATTCGTCAAAACTTTCCAAAATGACAATTTTACCCGTACCAATATCTGCGGCGCATGGGAATCTGCCATGACCAAAATCAATCCCAAAGAAAAAAACCTAATTTACCTCCTGACCGACGGAGAACAAAGCGATTTGAGCCACAAAAATCCCAAATGGGACAAAGATTGCATTTTTGATGTGGTGAAGGCTTATTGCAAATTGACCGAAAATTCCAAGTTTACCTATACCTTCTACATTTCCCTCAATACCAAGCTTTCTAGTAAGGTAAAAAGTGCGATTTGCGCCACATGTCCCGAAAATCTTCGTTGTAGCGAAGGAACGCCTCCAAGCCAAATCATCGACATCCAACCCAACCGACTCAACCAAGTCGTCAATATCCAAGATGGCAACCTAAGTTTTACGCAGAATTTTGACATTACAGGCACATTGCCTGCCGCTTTTCGCTATGATATAGTCCTGATGGTACCATCTGACCAACTCCCCGAAGGCAGCCGAATTCGCCTAAAACAACAAAAAGGCTACCAAATCAACAACGATAAAACCACTTTTTCCTTAAATTTGACCCCAGCAGAACTAAAAAAACTACAATTGAATGCGCCTGAAGAATTTTACGGCACCATCTACTACAAAAAACAAGACCTCAATAGCTTAGGATTGGGCGGACAAATCATAGAATTTACCCCCAACAAAGTAAACCTAACCATCAGAAACCGAAAAGAAAAAACCCTAAAAATCACTATCTTAGAAGACTAAAAGAAAAAAACTTATATGGCCTTATATAACTTATATGGTTAAAAAAAAAACTAACTCAAACCAATGCTAAAATATACCTTCTATAGCCTCTGCATCATGCTCTTATGTCTAAGCTCATGCAAAGAAGCCAAAGACAAAAAAGCCGCCATCAAATTTGGCGAAATAGAAGAGTATTACCCCGCATTTGGCAAAGACCACAAAGCCGAAATCTTAGAAGTAAAAGTCCAACTTGATTTTAACGAATACGCCATCCAAGACAACAGCTATGTAGACTTAGAGTTCGTCAGCCAAGATGGAATCCCCATACCCAATACCCGTTTTTATGTCAATGGAGAAGCCATCATCGGCAAAACCCACTACCGCTTTAGAGCCAAAGAATTTGCCCAAAACAAAGTTGTCAATTTAGGCGTCCAATTCTTAGAAGGCATCGAAGAAGAACACTACAAAGGCTATTTACGAGTCAAAAAAAGCAACTTAGACCGAGTAGATGACACCGACATCGCCACCTCAGGCACAAGTCCTGTCCTCTACCGATGGACCGCCAAGTACAAACGCACCATGCATCCTATCGTACAAGGACTTTTAGCCCTCTTAGCCGCCATTCTCAGCTTCCTCCTCATCTGGTTTCTCCTCATCAAACCCCTATTTTATCCCCGTTTCAGAGGCGGAGAAATCGAATTCATCAGCCCCGCACTCGGCTCCTTCAGACTCAAAGGCTACCGCAAATTCCAAGTAGGCGGTAAAACAAAAATAAAACAAGGCGCAATTTCCCGTATCTTCACCGGCAAAATAGGACAAGCCATGAAAGACCAGGACATCGACCTCACCCTCATCCCCCACAAAAAAAGAGGCACCGTCTGGACAAGATACAAAGCAGGCAGCGAAATTAACATGGGACAAGGCAACAGAGGCACGTTCTACAACTTTGAAGAATACGATTTTAAAACAAACAAAGGCAAAAAAATGAAATTCGTCTACAAAAATAGAAAACACAATCGAAGAGGTTAGGGTAGTTTTTGTGGTTTATGTAGTTTTAGTAGTTTCTGTAGTTGGTTTAGTACCATAGTTTTTGATGCTGTGAGCGAGCATGTTTTAGAAAAAACGGATTAAATAATGAACGGAAATAAAAATCCAAGAAATCCACTTAATCCAAAAAAATCCGTGATTCAAAGGCTTAGAGTAAAGCAAAAAAATAAGGAGAGAAAGGTAAACAACTTCGTCGTCACACATGCTCCTGCTATCCACTATTATGGCAAAAGCAACAACCTATTTATGAAGGTTAAGTAACTACATAAACCACAAAAACCACTTAAACTACAAAAACTAAAAGATTGCCATACCGCTACTATCAGGTCTAGGTTAACAAGGACAGAACCCCTGCAAAAAGGAGTTAAAAAAACAAAAAAACATCAACAAATAATAAAACCAAATATATGCCAGCATTAAAAAAATCCCTATTCATAGGATTAGGTGGAACAGGCGTAAAATCCATACTCTACGCCAAAGGAAAAATCAAAGCCATTTATGGAGAAATCCCCCCAATGGTCAGATTCCTCGCACTCGACACCGACAAATTCAAGCCCATACGCCTCAACGAAGATGCCGAAGTCTCCTTAGACGCCAATGAATACGTACACATGCAAGTCCCCAACGGCTTACAATTCATCAAAGCCAACGACCATGCAGCCGATTTCTTCCCCGAAAAAAACCTAAAAAATGCAGGCGCAATCATTCGAGGGGCAGGACAAATCCGCTCATTAGGACGACTCGCCCTTATGCGGAACTACAGTGCCGTTTCCAAACGACTCAATGAAGAAATCCTACAACTAAGAAACTATTCCGTAGGCTACAGCGAAAAATTCGCTCTCTCAGGCAATGACCTACAAATCGCCGTCATCTGCTCCACTTCGGGCGGAACAGGCGCAGGAACGTTTTTAGATATTCCCTACATCATCAGAAATTCGGGGCAATTGACGAATCAAGACCGTATGTTAGCCTACCTCTTATTCCCTGATATCTTCAAACAATACTCTGGAACTCGGAATGTAGAACCAAACTGCTATGCCTCCTTCAAAGAATTAGACTTTTTGATGGATGGACACTTAGAAGGAAGTGTGATAGACTATGGACGCCAGCAAATTGTGCCGATAGAAGGAAGTCCCTATGATGTTATCTTTACTATTAACAACTCCAACAATAAAAACGATGCTTACACCGAACCAACCGACCTAAACAATTTCATTGGAACAGGGCTTTTCTTATCGACAGGAATTATTTCTGAAAAAGGCGATTCTGCTTGGGATAATTTAGGAAAACAAGTAGATGATTTCCTATCAGTAGAGGGAAAAGCACCACACTACTGTAGCTTCGGAATTAGCGAACTATTCTATGACGGAGACGTTTTAGCCGATATTTACGCCAAAAAATTGAGCTTAAACATCGTGCATAAATTAACAGGTTCGCAGGATGATTTGACGAAAACAGTCAATGAAAAAATAGACGAATGGGAAATTCGAGAAAACAATGATGCTAATCGAATTATAGATGCCGTTCTAAGCCGTACCACGAATCGCTCGCCCGAAACGATGGAGAAATACAGCAAAGGAGCATCTAAGGAGATTCAAACCGTCGGTACGAACTACATCAATGCCATCACAGATATAGCAGAACAGACTGCTACGACGAACCTAAACCAATTGGCTGATACAAAATTAAAGGCAATTGGCACTTATTTGGATGAGTCGATTAATAAGGAAAATGGTATTAGCTACGTTTTATCGTTCTTAGATATTTTCTTGGGCTTGATGGATGCTCATAAAAAAGAGATGGAATTAGAACGAAAAAGCTTCTTTGAGCAACGAGATAAATTGACAGAAAGCTACAAAAATTTCATTTTAGACATTGAAGATGCAGAAGACTCTTTCTTCTTAAAGCGCAGCAGCAACATCAAATTAGCTTGTGAAGATTACCTCAATGAAGTAACGAGAGAAGCAGGCTTAGTCCACGAACTCAAACGTCGAGAAAAAGCATATTTGTTCTTTACCAAAGTCATTCAATTCTGCGAAGAAAGACGGCAAAAGGTGGAGGCTATGCGAGCCGATTTAAGCAAGATTTTCCGAAACTTTGAGGAATACATCCAAACCCAAGAATTTAAAAAAGGGTCTACAAAGCCATTTATCATCAATTTACACGAAGACTATTTTGATAGAACAGATGTAGCTCCAGACGACTTGAGTATCAACGACTTCTTTAATACGCTCAATGAAACAGAACGCCCTGTTTCTGCTTGGTCTGCCTTAAAAATATCTGAATTAGAGGAAGTTTTATTGAGTTATGCGAGTAAAAGTGCGAAAGCAGACATCTTTAGAGAAAAATCGTTAGATGCCGTCTTAAACGACTTACCCTTAGAACGTCGTCGTCAAATTATCCACGATTTGGACCGTCGAGCAGAACCACTTTGGCGTTATAATAAAAGCCATATCTTAGAAACCGCCACGATTTATTTGGTGGGTATCAATAGTATGGAAGGCAGTGCTTTATTTACACAAGAAGAAGGTCGTCAGCTTATCGAGACGATTCCTGGTCGTAAATCGTATGCAATCACCAATGAAGCGAATAGAATTTACTTCTACAAGATGGAAGCGGCTGCCCCTGCTTTTACGGTCTACAATATGCAGCACTACAAACAGAAATACGACAACGAAAATGCTCGTTATGATTACCACATAGACCGAAATTGGACGAAGCGTATGAACGATATGAATTACGATATTTTCCCATCAAGTAGAGACGAAGAAAGTATTTTGAGCTGGGCATTGAGCAATGCGTTTGGGTTTATTCAAAAAGAAGGACGCAAGCAATACCAAATTAAGTCGTACAAAGATGGGTCGCCCACTTCTGATTATTGGCTGAGTTTGGGTACGGAAGACCGTAAGGAAGCATACACACTCTTTGGAAAACGAAAGTATTCTCGTGAGATGAACGAGCAGTTGGAAAAGAAAATAAAGGAGATTGGAGATGTCGAAACAACTCGTTTGTTAGAAGATTATGTCGCTAATTTCTTGTCTCGAATCAAAGATTTTACGTCTTTGGATGAAAAAACGATTAACTCTAAAGGCTATCAAGAAATTAAAGAATTGTTAGATCAAGAATTAGTAGCTTTAGAAGAGTATGTAAAATCTCGTAAGTCAGGATTCTAAGAAGAAAGACTTCTCTGAACTGCTTATATAAACTTATATGGTTCAATAAAAATAAACCGTATGAGTTTCTCCCCTTTTAAGCTAGACCCGATAGGAGTGGTAGGCGGGAATGTATCCGCCTTTAACGGATAGCGGGACTGTACATGACGACGGAGCAATCCACCGTTCTCTCCTAAGAAATGCTATAAAAATAAATGCTCATTTTTAACTGCGACATTTTCTGATATATTTCGTTAAAAAGCCTCGTTGATGCCCTGCATCGCCTACGTTTTTGCCCGATTCGGCATTCCGATTATCTATCAAAAAATCTCTTTGTTAAAATTTGTACCTTTATTTCTACAACATTCCTAAAAATAGTAATTAGAAAAAAGACAATTTCAATATTTCCCAATAAAGAAAAACATGCAAAAAAAAGTCAAACCTACGCTGTATATTGGTCTCGGTGAAGCAGGTAGAGCCATTGTAGAAAAAAGTATTGCGCTGCTCAAAACCCGTAACAACCTCTTGACAAATATCATCGCTGATATTGTAATCACTGACGATGGCGTGTGCCAATCTACGTTTACAGGTGAACAATATTTTAAAATTCCCTTTGAAAATGATGTGACGGTGAAAGGCGTTTTTGCGAGGAATTATGAGAAATTATTGAATAAAGAAGAACCTTTGTATGAACTGATTCGACGCAGTATTTCGGGCATCAATCAGTACGACAAAAGGCGTCCTTTAATTGAGCAAGAATATGAAATTGGTGAGCCACAAGTGGTCTTGTATGCGCCCTTGAATGATGCCGTAGCTTCACCAATTATTACCGCCATTTTAAAGCAAATTCACAGCATTAAGCAGGAAGTGAATTACCTTTATTCGGAAGTGACAGGCGTGTTTTTCTTGCCCGATTTGTTTCATAGTGATAATTCGGAGAGTAGCAGCTATCGGATTTTGAGCGACTACAATGAAGGCGAAATTATTGAGCCGATGCTGAAAGATAACCACTTAATTGATAGTGGAAAAATGCAGTATCGTCCGATTCAGTCGATAGGAAAAAAGCCTGCTTTGTTTATGAAAGGTGAAGGCGATGCACACGCCATTGACATCAAAGACATCTCACAAGGCACTTTGGGCAATTGCTATTATCTGGCATTGTTGGGCGGAATCGCACGACAACAACCCGAATATATTGAGCAGATGATTATTGACAATCTGGACAATACATATACGGTACGTTTTCATACGATTGATGGGAAAGAAAAAAGCGTGACTGTCGATAATAAATTTTGGTTGGATAAAAACAACAAACCTGCGTATTCTCAAGTTGCCAATCAAGATGCACAAGAGATTGAAACGTGGGTGATGATTATCGAAAAGGCGTGGGCAAAATGGCATAAAGGCTACGAACATACCGAAGGCGGTAATGCGAAAAAAGATGATTTTGCCATTGCATTGACGGGTGAACATCGGGAGTATTTGGATTTGAGTGAGACGGACGATGATGCTGCTTTCTTTGAAAAAATGTATGACCATTTTGTGAAAAATAATCTGCCCATTACTTTTGGTTCTAAAGCAGCTACCGAAGAAGGCGATGACCCCGTTTTGCAAAACAACCATGCGTACATTCTAAAAGATTTAAGCTATCAAAACAAAAAAGTAAATCTCTACAATCCACACGGAAAAGACCACCTTTACAATTTAGATTGGGCATACCTCCGACGACATTTTACAGGCGTCACTTTCTTTGAATTAGAACCCTTTGAAAAGGCAGTCAGTAAACGCTACAAAAAAGTAAGAGACGTCGAATACTGCCGAACCTTAGCGAGCATCACCGAATTAGACACCGAACTCAATAAGTCCGAAGCGAAAGGGGTACTGTTATTGCAATACGCCTTTATCGTTGGTAACAAAAACAGCAAAAACGTAACCTTGGGAACGTTCCAAGAAATGCTGGTGAGTTTAAGCGAATTCTCGTTGATGCTCATCATCGACGGCTTTGCCACCAACAATTTAGGGATTCAATTAGGGGACGAAATAGAGGGCAAACGCAATCGTTATAGTTCTTTAGGATTTAGCACGATTTTGTATCCCGAAGAAACCTTTTTAAAAGCCCTCAAAAACGAAGGTAAATTAGACATTTTAGGCAGTTTGCAAGATAAATTTCGCAACGAAAAATATGGCGCAAGTGCCGTTTCTGCCGATGTAAAACATTTTTTGAGCGACAAGCAATTTACGAGTTATGTAGACCGTCTACGAGTCGAACAAGATGGTGGACAAGGGATTTTTCAACCATTTCAATATACAGGCAATAGAGACCAAAATATTGCTTTAGATGCGTATTTACAAAACATCGAAAAACAATCCGAAGAATACGAAGCACAGACCTTTAATAAAGTCGTGATTCCCAATATCGAAAAACGAGAAAAAGCCTTGAGTCAAAAATTGTCGAAAGACATTGGCGACAAAATCCATAAAGATATAAATGCTTCGACCAAAGGGGCGAATTATGCCCACGCTTTTACAAGTACCTTATTGCGAGAAGATTGTGCGGCCATTGACGGACATCTTTTGGAGGACGAACAGGATTTAAAAAGTATGGAAGTCAATATCCTCAACTTTTATCGAAATCGCACCCAACTCCCCGAAAAAATCACTCGAAGCTCTGAACTTTCCAAATCCATCCGCAACAAAGAACGTCAAATTAGCAAATTGACGAACCAAATGCAGCGTTTATTGGAGAAGGTAGACATCGAATTAGAAAATTCTAAAGCAGGAGGCGAAGTATCTTCTGTCAATGTCACCAACCTCAAAACGGAATTAGAGGGCGCACAAGCCGAAAAAAAGAAATTGGAAGGGGAAGTCAATAAAATGAAAGCGGAGTATAGCACGACCAAAACGCAGGTCGAAAAGATGAAGCACGAACTGAAAGATGCAGACTACCGCAAGCGATTGAGACAAGCTGACTTAGCCGAAAAACAAGAAAAAATAGACGGACACCTCAATACCATTAAAGCCAATGAAAATGTCCGAAAGGAACATTTGGCATATATGGAAGAACTGAAAGCAAAACGAGATAAATTATTTAAACGCCTACTTATATTTTTGCCCCTATTGATTTTTGGAATTCCTGCCCTCATCTTTACCGCCTTAGAAATTTTCGAGCCAACTGTCATGCAAGGCGTAGTCGATTTAGCCGAAACCAGTCGAGGCATGTTCTATTCACAATTATTGGTGTTTGGACTCATTGTGTATGGCTTATGGGCATTTTTCCGCTACCGCAAGAAAATCAAAAAAGCGATGGATGCAGCAGAAGAAACCTTAAAAGAATTAGATCAAAAAAAGGTGCAATTGCTGACCGAACACAGTAGTTTGCACAGCGATAAATTTCAATTGCGTTTTGATCACCTTGTCCATTCGAGTGCCTACAATGGCATCGAAAAAGTGATGGACGATACCAACGATTACAACAACAAATTGGACGGATTCAAAAAAGCCGTCGTAGAGGTCTATGCCGAAGCCGAAACAGCCAATGATACAACCCACTTTGAAAATAACCTTTTCCAAAGCAGCATCATCGGCAAAAAAGACGTAGAAAGCCGAAAAGAAGCCCAAACGATGCAGCAATTTTTGAGCGACAAAGAAGGGCGCACCCTCCTAAATTACTACCAAAATTACACAGAAAACCAATCTCTCGCCCCAATGGTAGCCGATTTAGAAAGCTATTTAGACGAAGCCTACCGTCCCTTACAGCGCAAAAGCATAGGGGATTTCCTCTTTAGAGATGCAGCAATACAAAGCGAAGTCGCCACCAACACCCGTTTCAAGCTTTTGACCGACGCCTCCGAAGTCTACGTCAATCTAAAAGACTATGGCACAGGCGACCACACCGAAGAAATCGCCAGTCTCTACTGCAACAACTTTGAAGACCCCGACGCCGACGAAATAAGCAATCTCATCACCGCTTCAGGCTTAATGCCCCAAAGCAAAAACGACACAGGCAACAAAAACAGCATCTCCGTCTTCCGAGCCAAAAAAGGCTTCCCCGCCTTCCAACTCACCATTATAGACGAATGCAGAGCCATCTTCGACACCGTAACCAACCCCCGAAACGCCAACAGTGCCGTCGCCGAACACTTCTTTATCAAACAAGATTACGCCAAAGAAAACATCTTCCCAACCACTCTCACATTAGGTACAAAAACAGACGAAGTACGCATCGCCTTCACCCTGGGCAGAGCCTTAGGCTTCATCGAAAACAGCACAAAATGTTACTGCTTCAATGGCATCGACTTAGGTAATACAATCGAAGAATCCATCAAGTTCTTAAAGTCCCTTCGTGGCGAACCCGTAAAAGACGCCATCATCAAAGAAATCGACCACCATTTAGAAAACGTAAAAAGCCCTGCCGAACAAAAAGCATTGGTCGATGGGCTGACAGGCTTTATTAAAGGCTATGATTTGGATAGTGTGGATCAGGCGATATTGGAGAAGTTGTTGAGGAGTTTTGTATAGTAGGATGTGTTGGGACAAGGTATGCCTGTTCGTACACATCTCGTTTATACGATTTTTTCTCTTTTTCTATTGATGCCTATTTGGTTTTGTCTAAGGCTGTTAAGGCATTTGTAACTTCTGCAAAATTATTTTGAAAATCTACATAAGCAGGGTGTTTTCCCAGTAATTCTTTCCTAATAGCATAAGATTTTTGATAGTATTCTTTTGCTTTTATTTTATCTGGTTTATATCTATAAAACGAACCTAATTTTGAATAAGAAATAGCGAGTTCATTTTTGAATTGTACATTATTAGGAAATTTTTTATATAGTTCTTTTCCTATTTCTTCACATTTTCTAAAAAAGTCAAGAGCCATGTCTAAATTTCCTAATTGGGTGTGAGTATCACCAAGTTTTTGATATACAATAGCGAGTCCATTTTTAAATTGTACATTATTTGGGAAATCTTTGTATAGTTTTTCTTTTAGTTGATTATCTTTTCTAAAAAAGTCAAGGGCGATGTCTAAATTCCCTGATTGAGTGTAAGCACCACCAAGTTTTTGATAGGAAATAGCAAGTCCATATTTGAATTTTAGATTATTTGGAAAATCTTTATACAGTTTTTCTTTTAGTTGGTTATCTTTTCTAAAAAAGTCAATAGCTATGTCTAAATTTTCTGATTTTTTGTGGATATCACCAAGTTTTTGATAAGAAATAGCAAGTCCATACTTGAATTGTACATTGTTAGGAACTTCACTATATAATTCTTCTCTTAGTTGATTATATTTTCTAAAAAAGTCAAGAGCCATGTCTAAGTTTCCTAATTTTCTGTGTGTAGAACCAAGTTTTTGATAGGCAATAGCGAGTCCATTTTTGAAGTCTAGATTGTTAGGAAAATCTATATATAGTTCTTTTCCTATTTCTTTGCGTTTTTGAAAAAAGTTAAGAGCGGTTTTTAACATTCCTAATGTGATATGTATACCTCCAAGTTTTGAATAGGAAATAGCAAGATTGTTTTTATAGGTTGAGCTATTTGGTTTGTTTTTATAAAAATGCTCATCTATTTTATTTGCTTTGGAAAAGGCTTCTAATGTTTTATTGATATTGCCTGTGATTTTATGGTAATCTCCTATTCGATCATAAAGCCTTGAAAAAGAGTTAATAGGCTTTGAAAATCCTGCTACTACTGATTCTGCATAGTGAGTAAATAGAGCAGAGTATTTATAGTTTTCTTTGTGTAGAGTATCTTTTTTTAATTTTTCAGTAAGGGTTTTGATTAGAGTTTGACAGTTTTTATAAAGGCTTGGATTTTTGGTACGAATGATTTCTTGTATGACAGGGCTACATTTGAACGATTGTGTATGTTTTTCATAGTTTATCCAGCCTTTTTGATTGAGTGATAGTAAGTGTATATCTAAAGCTTCTTGTCGGTCAGGCAGCAAAGTTTCCAAATTCTCAAAAGGTATATTTTCGGCAGGAAGTACGGCAAATACAGAGAGTAGGGCGATTTCTTCTTTGGAAAGGTCACTTAGGTTGTACATAGCCGTGATAATAGCTTCTGGCGTGGCTTCTTTGAGGTCGTGGTAGTCTGTGGTGACCATGTTTGTTTTGGATAGAGCGAGTACGCCTTTGGTTTGTAGGTCTTTTAGTAAATCGGCGAGGGTATATCTTGTTTTGAGGGCGTTGTTGAAATTGTTGAGGTTTTTGGCTAAGAGTTCGATGACAAGGGTATTGCGGTCTATGGCTTTTAAGATGCTTTTGAGCAGCTTGTCTTCGCTTTCTTGGTGTTGGGGATAGTGGCGTGTAAAAAGGGCTAAAGCGTCTTTTTCAGCTAAGGGATTGATGGCATAGAAACTGGCTTGGCTAAATTTTGTGAGCCGAGTGGTAAGCAGCATATGGAATTTAGAACAGCGTCTTAAAAGCGGATAGTTTTCTGCTAAATCGGTTATATCATTCGTATTGTCAAGAATAAGCAAGCAAGGCTTGTTTAAGTTCTGCATGGCTTGTAAAAGGAGCGGAAGCCGTTCCTTATTGGGCATATTGGGCGGAAAACTGACTTTTAAATCACGAGCAAGAGAAAGTATGGCATCTGCGATACTTTTGTCCGCAAAAACCCATGCAAGGTGGTGGTATTCTTGTTCGTAACGGTGGTAATATTGTGCCGCCAAAGTCGTTTTGCCAATACCGCCCTGTCCATTGACGAGTAGCAATAGGCTATTGTCGTCTTGAAATAGGTGGTCGTGTACCGCTTTAAGGTCGTCTTCTCGTCCGATAAAAACTTCTGATTTTAGTGGAGGCGGTGTTAAGTATTTGGGTATTTCTGTGCCATTAGGATTAATAATGACAGTTCCATAATTCGTCTCAATATAGGCAGATTTACTTCCTTGGGTTATGTTTCGCTCTTTCTCTACCATTTTATTGAATGTTTATATCTCCACTATTATTTTCAAGATAAATAGATTTATCGCCTTGTGTGATATTTCGGGTAGTTGTGGAAGCACTTACTTGTTTTTTCACAAGTGCTGTAAGGATTTCCTCCAATTTTTCATGAGTAATCACTTGCCCATCTTTTAGGCTTGTGATTAAATTACTTTGAATATTGGCAATCATAGCACTAAATTCAGCATCATCTTCAACTTTTTGAATCAGTTGTTGGATACTTTCTTGATGGTCTGTTTGATTGGTCGATAAGGCTTGCAAGACAAGATTTTGATAAGCAGCACAAGCTTTGTTATCTGTTTGTAAAATTTCACTAAAATAAAGCTGTACAAAATCCTTGAGGTTATTAATCAAGAAGTACTTGAAACCATTATCTATTCGTTCCGCCGTCGTGAGACTTTTTGTTAAAATTCCTTGTAGTTGTTGATTGACTGCTCTGGAGGTGTCTAATTCTGTGATATAACTTGCTGCTTGAGCAATAGTAACGTCATTTTGTGCCGTAATATCCATAATTAAATCATCAATAAAATCCTTTATTTGAGGTCTTAGCGCATCGTGTATATTTTTCTCACAATAGGCTTTTCCTATCTCTCTTAAAGCCATTTCCGTCGCTTTTATAATGGCTTTAGGAAGGGCTTGGTTGGCATCTTCCGCCCTAATGTGTTGAGGGCGAGTCAAGAATTTTGTTCCGCCATCTATGATTAATTTGTTGGTGAGGCTGTTAAGTGTTCCTATTGCCATTTTTGCCAATAGCGGTGTAGCATTTGCAGGAAAGAAAGTAGTTAAGGCAGCAGAGGTACTTGCAAATAGTATTGCTCCACCTGCTTTTTTTAGGTTATCGTTCATAGAAAATCTGATTTTTATAAAGTGTCTGGTTATAAAAATACAAAATGTATACCAACTTCTATAATAACCGACATATCCCAATGTTTTGTTCCCTATATATTTTTCTTTTTTTTAGGAGCGAAAGGTAAGCCGCTTCGTCGTCACGTTCAGTCCTGCTATCCGTTAATGGATGGCATCTCCAAGATGCCTTGCATTTTTTCACATACTGAACCGTATTGAAAGGCATTTCCAAAATGCCTTTCATCTCCATATATGAACCGAAAAGGCAGCCAACGCAATCATCCAACCACTTCTATCAGGGCTATTTTGGATGGTCGTTCCCCCTATCGCTATTTTGCAGTCCATATCGTACTAAACGCAAAGAGCACAAAGGTCACGCAAAGAGCGCAAGGCAATCTTTCGTAAAGCAAAAAAAGGAACAGCCAGGAAAACACAACAAAAGCATCACACTTTGGAGAGGGAGAAGGGAGTACTCACACAATACCCCATATTTATGGACTAAATGATAGGTGAAATTTTGCTCTAATTTTTTTGCCTAATTCCCTCTATTATAGTAAAGGAAAGCCATTAAAAAATGCCGTTCATTGGCTTACCTTAATTAAAGTGGTAAACTATGAAATGATGGGTAAGCAAATGGACGACATCTATAAGATGGCTTTCATTTGCCGAAATCTTCATTCCCTTACAGTTGAAAAAACTACGAACCATATAAGGACATATAAGTTTTTCATGTGAAGAAGTAAGACGTTCTATCCTTTTAAGCTAGACCCGATGGCACAGCGGGAGCATGCGTGACGACGGAGGAATTTTTACCGTTCTCTCCTAAAAAAAAAGATGCTATGGGAAAAACTACGTGTACAAAATTATTTTACGTAAAGAGCGCAAAGAGTTTTCACGCAAAAAACGCAAAGCTCTATATAAACCAATTTGTGTGCGGATTTTTGGGAAAAAAGGGCATAAAAAAAGCCCTTATAAATTTTTTATAAGGGCTTTGAGATAGTTTTCCTATCAGATACTATGTATTAGTATCTTCTGTTGTAATCGTTACCACCGTCACGGTTTCCATCACGACGACCACCGCCACGATTGTTGTCACGGTAACCACCGCCGCCACCGCCACGGTTGTTATCACGGTAACCACCGCCGCCACCGCCACGGTTGTTATCACGGTAACCACCGCCGCCGCCACCACGGTTATTGTTTCTGTTTTCTCTTGGTTCTGCCTGCTTTACTACGATGGTTCTACCATCAAATTCTTCGCCATCTAAAGCCTCAATAGCGTTGTTTGCTTCATCATCATTTGGCATTTCAACAAAGCCAAAGCCTTTTGATTTACCAGTAAGTCGGTCAATAATGATTTTTACGGAATCTACTTCTCCGTACTGCTCGAATGCGTTTTGCAAATCATTTTCACGTGTGTCAAAGTTTAACTTTGCAACAAAAATGTTCATAAAAAAAAATTTAAAAATAAGAAAATGTTAAAAAATAAAATCAAGTTAAAGGTAGTAAAAACTTTTTGGTCTAGAAAGCAAATAAGCAGAAATACAGATTAATGTAGAAGGCAAAAAAAGCAAAATACAGAACTTTGTAAAGCAAAAAAGCAAAATATAGAACAAGGTAGTGTGCAAACTCCAATTAACTTATGACAAAAATAAACTATTAATTTGAGTCATGTGTTATTTTGACGAAAAATAAATCAAAAAGTTTAAAATTATTGTTTATTTGTCGTAAATTGGGTTTGAAACTTACTTGAAGTTTAGTTTTTTTTCTTTGTTAGGTAGCCCAAAATTTGCTAAGGTATAGCTAATTGTAAATTCAGCTTGTTGTATATCTGTTTTTTCAAAATGTACTTGATCACTACACCATTGTATGCTGCTTGGGATGTCATTTTTGATAAAAGCGTTGATATATTCAGCAACATATCTGCAATGTTTTGGATGTGTTGCCATTTTTTGGAGGTCTGGAGCGATGTCTATGGTCGAAATAAGTTTTTTGTATTCTCCTGCTTTTAGGGTGAGCACTTCTTCGGTGACGCCCCTGACATCATTGGGGGCTTTGTAGGCGATTTTGAGTGGCTCGCCTGTATCATTTTTGACATATACATCGTACTGGAAGGTGGCATGGCATGCGCTAAAACTAAGGGCGATGCTAAAGAATAGAATTGTGAAAAGCGTTTTTTTCATGGTTTCGTTATTTTTAAGTACACTTTTTTGGAGCGAACTGCCAATTGCTTCGTCGTGACGGAAAGTCCCGCTATCCATTACAATCCCAAGCCTCGCAAATATTCGGTTAATCGAGCGGAGTTGAGACAGCCAACGCTATTTGGTATTTTCATTACTATCAGGGCTATCTTTCACGGTCTTGGTTGCAATACATATATCGTAAACACAAACGAAAGTGAACCATAGAAATATTTTAAAATTAGTTTTCTTTAACCATTAGTTGCTCTTTTTAGCGATTCCTCAATGCACTAATCTATCAGTTATTCCCATTGTTGACTGGTACAATTATTGAAGAAGCGTTTTTTCCTTTGCAATGTTCCTTTCAACGCAAAGGCGCAAATATTTTTCGTAAGGTTCGGGAAGGTAAATAGACCTTGCCCCCTTGCGTTTAAGATGATATGCACTGCTTCCATTTGTAAGCAGTCTAATTATGATTTAGAATTTTGCTTCCTCTGCCTTGTCGTTGCGACAGCCCAAAATAGCCCCGATAGTAATGGAATGCCAAAGTGGTTTAGGTCGTTTTTGTAGTTGCTCTGTTTTATGTGGTTATTGCTTTTGGCATTGGAATGGATAGCGGGACTTTCTGTTGCGACGAAGTATTTTACCATGCGCTCCTAATTTTTATTCTCTAACGACTTCTACTAATTTTGATGAACTAAAAATGCTTTCTGGCGAAATAACCGTTGCATTTAATGGGGGATGGTTGCCATAGCGTTCCCCAAGTTTTTTTTGAACGGCAGGATGTGATAAATCAAAATCTTTTAGCTGTTGTAGTTTGCCAATTTCGATGCCAAGTGCTTCTTTGTAAATCTTCCAAACAAGCTCAGAACAGTAGATTTTTTCATCACTCCAATCGAATAACAAATCATAGGGTTTGCCACGATATTGTTGTCCTGTTTTCTTGATTTTTGCTAAATTTTTGGGTGTTAATAACTCTTCGTGGTTTTTGAGTCTTTTGACTACATAACGATTGTTTTTTCCTCGTCGAATCCACTTTTTTAAAGGGGTTAATTGGACGGGTTGTATGGCTTCATAGACATAAAAATCGCTTCCGTCTTGATAGATAATGCCCATATGGGAATGTTGAGATTTTGTGGCTTGTTGGATGGCTTCACTTTGGGCGGAAGTAGAGGTCTGAAAGATAATGTCACCAGACTGAAATTTGGGGGGAAATGGGGATTGGGGCGTCCTTCCACGTTCAAATCCATAGAAAACGAATGCATAACACAGCATTAATACAACAAGGGGTATTGCAAAAAGTAAGAATATTTTTTTCATCATAGCTTATAACGCACAAAGAGAGCGAATTTATTGTTTTTTGTAGAAAAAAGGTATGTACGGCCTCCTTTCTTAAACACTTTGCATTTTTATTAAAAACGAGTCCTATAAATTACAAATTTATGAGACATTTGCTCGCAGATTTGTACTTTGTACAAGTAAGGAACGTGTACGAAATAAATTCTTAGATTAGATATGACGTTTCTCAAAGAAATGTCATATCTGTGACGAGCGTTTTAGGAGCGAACTGTCAAATCCTCCGTCGCAAAGCATGGGCCTGCTGTCCGTTCTTATGGCTTATAAAAAACAATCTATCACGTAAGAACCGAACCAAGAACTACGGCACTAAGAACTACAGGACTAAAATAAGCCATACCACTACCATCAGGGCTATTTTGGGCTGTCGGAACAAGTGATGCTTCAAGGTTCAAACCATCCCAAATAGACTCGATAGTAGCGGAATTATGAAGTTGTTTTAGAAGATTTGATGGTATTGGCTAAATCAAAAGGATATGGAGACAAACCTATTGTGATGGAAGAAATACGTCAGTTTTTGCTGTTTGAAAGCAACGAAATTCCTTCTTTGCCCCAAAGTTATGCTCATAAGGGAGGCATTGAAAGTTTATGGAAACTCTTTTCGTTTATAGATGATTGGACGGAAATAGATCATCGTTTAATGCATTTATTGACTAAAAATAGATGGGGAAATCCAAATAAATTTATTGATAAATCCTATGATGATTTTACCAGTGAAATATTTTTTGAGTGGTATAAAAAGCAATTAGAACAAGGGAATGAGCCTGATTATGAAAAAGTTGAAGCACTTTTAAAAAAATATGAAAGAGAAGATGATCTTTTGGAAGTGTTGTTGAGTTTGGAGTCTGATATAAATTTAGTTATTGATGGGAAACCCACACAACTTAGTGAGCGAATCATAAAACGCTTTAAGGAAAATCCCGATGAGTTTTTTGAACGAATCAGAAAACATAGTCTAAATCCTGTAATATCTATGCTTATTCAATTTTACAAATAACTGAAGAAGAAAACCTTCGCAAAGACTTAATTGCGTATTGGGTAAAGGCAGGAGCGCATGATTTTGTGAAAGAAGAAGCCTTTAAGACCTATGAAGCCCGAAAAGCAGCAGGAAAACTCAAAAAATATCCTAAAAAGTGGTTAGATACGGCAAAATTACCTGATTTATACTGGAAAGATGGAAAACTTGTGGCGGCTGAATTTATACGGCATTTACTCCAAAAACAAAAAGCCCAAAAGGACACAGGCTATACACCCACACAAGAGGTTTTAGAAGATATAAGTAGTCTGACAAATTTATCTTAACATTTGATGATGGCTTCTTTTTGCCATCTACTTCGTTAAAAAATCTCGTCATAGCTATGGCTATGTCGAAGCGTCGAACCGCTCCATTTTTTGCCCCTCATCGCAAATGTAACCTTAATTCTGTCACACTACTTAGACAAAGAAAAAAGTGGTGATTTTGCAAAAAACGTTTTGGATTTAGAATTGAAAAATGGAGGATTGAAATCACCGAATAAAGCCGTTTCGCCCTTTATCACTTTATTGGGCGATGACCGAGTGATTGCGCCAATTAAAAACTACTGTACCCAGAATAAAAACGTAGTGGCAGCGACAATTTTGGGCTTAATGCGTACGCCAAAAGCGACTCGTGCCTTAGATGGCATTATGCTCCACTTCAAGTCCAAATACCCAGAATGTACGAGAAGCTGCATCGACCTCTTTCAATCAAATTGCTGATACACTGGGCATCAGTCGAATGGAGTTGATGGATAAAATGATTCCCGATTTTGGTTTTGAGAATTTATTCAAAACCTTTGAAGTCAATGGGGAGGAATGGCGAGCTTTTATTCAGACCGATTTGAAAATAGCCTATCTTAATGAGATGGACGAAATCAAAAAAAGCATCCCAACAAAAGCAGCTAAAGAAATCAAGGACGAAATCAAAGCGATCAACAAAGACATTCGCAGTATCTCTAAAAACCAAAAGCAGAATTTAGAGCAAAATTTCATCGCCCAACGTCGTTGGAAAGCAGCAAATTGGCAGGAGCATTTTATGGGAAAAGCCTTGATGTTTGCTTTTGCCCAAAGTTTGGTTTGGGGCATTTATGGAGATGGAAAGTTCACCGAAATATTTGGCGTAAACCAAGACCAAACTTTAGAAAATACTGACTTTGAAGAAGTAGAAATTCCCGATAATTCGATGATTGATATGGTATATCCTTTGGAGTTAGACGAAGCCACTAAAAAGATGAGGGAAACCTATCTCAAAGAAAACAACATTACACCGCCCTTTCAGCAAATTGATTGAGCGATTTTCTTACCAGAAAGCTATGAGGCAAATATTAGAATCATAGACAAATACAAGGATGTGAAAGTTTCAGATTATCGTTTTAGGTCATTTATGGAGAAACGAGGATGGCGTCGAGGTTCTGTTGTCGATGGTGGTATGATTGACAATTACATGAAGCTGTATGAAGGTGATGGTATTGAAGTTTTTGTAGAAGTGGATGAAATGTATGTTTATTTAGGGGAATTTAGTGAGGAAGTTGTCCTTCAAGAAATCTACTTTTCGAAGGTAGGCACTTTTGAGACGGGTAGTTATCGTTATAATAATTTTAATCAGAATGGTAAGGTTTTGGCGATTAGGGATTTGCCAGATATTGTGTATTCGGAGACGATGTATGATTTTTGTTTGTTGGTGGGGTCGTAATGGGGCTGTTTAATAGGACTGTGTCCTATTTTATGTTTTTTCGCCCTTTCAGGGCTTTTGATAGGACTGTTGTTTTTTCGCCCTTTCAGGGCTTTTTGATAGGACTGTTGTTTTTTCGCCCTTTCAGGGCTTTTGATAGGACTGTTTTATGTTTTTTCGCCCTTTCAGGGCTTTTGATAGGGCTGTTGTTTTTTCGCCCTTTCCGGGCTTTTGATAGGACTGTGTCCTATTTTATGTTTTTTCGCCCTTTCAGGGCTTTTGATAGGACTGTGTCCTATTTTATGTTTTTTCG
>Ga0209185_1000533_pt1 | contig 43899 bp, 41 predicted proteins | sample SidtaG_2_FD_187425 | JGI IMG/M metagenome (GOLD analysis project Ga0209185, IMG submission 187425) | Marine algal microbial communities from Sidmouth, United Kingdom - Sidmouth_Asex2 metaG (SPAdes) (version 2) | ecosystem: Host-associated > Algae > Red algae > Unclassified | place: Sidmouth... | reverse complement strand
GGGCCAGACAAGTGATGACCCAAAATTTCGATGCGCTGGGCGAGGGCATAAGTGCCTGCTACGAGGGCCAAGCTAATCAGGATCTCAATCGCATGTTCGTCAATGCGCGCCATCATGCGATAGGTAATCCACCCCGCGATGCCGCCTAGAATAGCGCCTCCGATGGCGTCGACGACAAAGAGTTCTATCACGTCCAACACACCGACAGAGCCGCCGCCTGCGGCCGCCATGATGGGGCCTGCTAATTGAAATTCATTGGTCAGGAAGGCGTGTCCGCCGCCTGCGCTGCCGACGGCGATGGCCACGATGAGGGTGAAGACGACAACGCCAACACCGTCATTAAACAGGCTCTCGCCTGCTATTTTGGTCTCCAGCGACTTTGGCATTTTGACAGTTTTAAGGATGGACAGGACCGCGACAGGGTCAGTCGGGCTGATAAGAGACCCGAACACCAAGGCCCAAATAAACGGCAACTCAATTCCAAAGAGTTGCGCGAGGCCCCAAAATCCGGCGCCGACGATAAATGTCGAGAGAACCACGCCAAAAGTCGCCATGGACCCAATCGCCCATTTGGCGTCGCGCAATTTGCCGATATCGACATGGAGCGCTCCTGCGAAGAGGAGAAAGCCCAGCATGCTTTTCATCAAAGTCTCATTGAAATCGATTTGCTTGAGCATGGCCTCCATGGTGTCGGTCAAACCGATAACCGGGAAAAAGAACTCTAAGGCCATAAGGATGAAGCTGGCGAGAAGCGCCATGACCAAGAGGCCAATCGTATGGGGCAGCTTTAGGTAAGCTCGGTTGAGCCAAGAGAGCAAGGCTGACAACACGAGAAGCAGCGCGACGATTTCGAATAAAGATAACATAGGCACGGTCTAGCGTGTCTGGGATTAGGGGCAAGAGGGAAGCTAAAGGTTTTCCTCCAAGGCATTATTGGGCGATATATTCCATCACGCGTGTTTGAAACAGATCGCGCTTGCCGTCCGCGAGGAGTTCGGCATTTTTGCTGAACCCGTTTATCATGTCATCGCGGATGTCGTGTTCATCCTTGGCAAAATCGGAGAGCACATAGCCCGCAACGCGGTCCTTAACGCCTGGATGACCTATGCCGAGGCGAATGCGGTGAAAATCGGGTCCGCCGCAGAGCTTGTTGATGGACCGCAAGCCGTTGTGCCCTGCCAATCCGCCGCCCGTCTTAACCCGGACTTTGCCGGGGGCGAGGTCGAGCTCGTCGTGTAAAACGGTGAGATCATCCAAACCCAGCTTATAAAAAGACAGGGCCGCCTGAACGGCTTGCCCGCTCTCATTCATAAAAGTTGAGGGTTTGAGGAGCAGAACTTTGCGTCCGCCAATCAGGCCTGTTGTTGTCAGGCCTTTAAATTGGGTCTTCCACGGAGGAAACCCATGATCCTCGGCGATACCGTCGAGGATCAGAAAACCGATATTGTGCCGATTGCCGTGATATTTGGCCCCGGGATTTCCGAGACCGCACCAGATTTCCATAACGTCGTCCTCCTTTGGCCGTGAAAACAGCCGACGCAGGACGGAAAGCAATTAGCCTTCTTCGCCTTCAGGGGCTGCAGCTTCGCCGTCTTCACCTTCAGCTGCTGCCGCTGCTGCTGCCGCTTCTTCCTCTTCCTCTTCCGCAGTCTTGGACGTGCGAGAGGCAACGATCGTTGCGATTGTAACATCGCGATCCGTAATGCCGGGCTTAACGCCCGGTGGAAGTGCAACTTCGGAGAGATGTATTGAATCGCCGATATTCATGCCTGAGATGTCGACTTCGATGCTGTCCGGGATAGAGCCGGCCGGGCATTTGATCTCGATGTTGTAACGGACGACGTTCAGAGCGCCGCCTTCTTTCATGCCCGGAGACACGTCTTCGCCAACAAATACGGCGGATACGTTGACGTCGATGATTGTTTTTTCGGTCACGCGGAAAAAGTCGACATGAATAGGCTTGTCTGACACCGGGTGAAACTGAACGTCTTTGGTCAGGACTTTTTGTGGTTTGCCGTCATGGTTGAGCTCAACCATATTGGACAGAAACTGCCCGGAGTTAATGGCTTTCAGAATTTCATTATATTTTACGCCGATTGAAACAGCGTCTTTATCACCGCCATAGATGACTCCCGGGACCATGCCGTTACGGCGGGCTTCGCGGGCATTTCCGGTTCCGCTTTCTTCGCGGACGACAACGTCGAGAACAACACTCATGGGACTGACCTTAATTTACATGCTTGGCCCAAAAAACGAACCGCTCCAATTGCGTTGAAGCGGCCTTTGGTAGGGCTGAATCTATAGTTGGTGCGCCCTATAGGCAAAAGCGACATAGCACGCAAGGGGGTTTGCGAGTCTCCGGCGTATCAAGCTGTGATGTGGAGCTTTAACCGAAAAGTTTCGAGACGCTCTCATCATTCGCGATGCGGCGGATGGCTTCGCCCAGCAGTTTCGCCGTCGAGCATTCGCGGATTTTATCACAATCTTTGACCTTTTGAGGCTGCATAATCGTGTCTGTAATGACGACTTCCGTCAATTCCGATTTTGTAATGCGCTCCACAGCCGGGTCGGACAGCACGCCGTGAGTGATATAAGCGGAAACCGTATTTGCGCCGTGATCTTTCAATGCTTTCGCCGCGTTGCAGAGCGTTCCGCCCGAATCGATAATATCATCATAGAGAATGCAGTTCCGGCCAGCTACGTCGCCGATGATATTCATGACTTCGCTTTCGCCCGCTTTCGGGCGGCGTTTATCGACAATGGCAATATCTGCGTCGAATTGTTTTGCAATGGCGCGGGTCCGCACCACGCCGCCCGTGTCCGGCGACACGAAGAGTAGTTTCGACCGGTCTTTCTTTGAGAATTGCTCTCGGATGTCCGTAATGAAAACAGGTTGTCCGAACAGATTATCCGTTGGGATATCGAAAAAGCCCTGAATTTGCCCCGCATGGAGATCCACAGTCAACACACGATGCGCGCCAGCCTTTGAAATCAAGTTTGCGACGAGTTTCGCTGAGATCGGAGTCCGGCCGCCTGTTTTGCGGTCCTGTCGAGCATAGCCGAAATAGGGAACAACCGCCGTAATGCGCTGCGCCGAGGCCCGGACAAGAGCATCAATCAGGATCAAAAGCTCCATGAGATGGTCATTGGCGGGAGCCGATGTAGGCTGGATAAGGAAAATATCCTCGCCGCGCACATTCTCATTGATTCGGACGAAGATTTCCTGATCGCGAAAACGCTCAATCTCCACACTGGTCAGAGGAATATCGAGCACATCTGCAATGCTCTTCGCCAAATCATTATTGGCGGTGCCGCTGATCAATTTCATGGTCGCTATCCCGTGCAGGGTGAATTTGAATTTCCGTTAGCGCCCTGCGTTTTCAGAGTCCATGGAGGACGGCAGAACGATTGCGGATAAGTTGCGCCCATAGCCGCTAATCTGCGCATGTGTGTTGCGGCGATAGCTGAAATAGTCGTCTTTTTCGGCATATGTGCATTGTCCCGTCCATTCCGCGCGCACGCCCATCACGTCGAGTCGGGACAAGATAAAGGCGGGGAGATCGAAATGGGCCTTTTTACCCTCCGGCGTTTGGAAGAACCGCGCATAATCCTCATCAATGTCGCAAAACTCTGCTTTAAACTCTTCACCGACTTCGTAATTTGCCGGCCCGATGCAGGGACCTAGCACAGCCGCTGTATTTTCAGGTGTCGCGCCGAGCTCGCACATGGTCGCGACTGTGCTCTCAACGATACCGGTCAAGGCCCCGCGCCAACCTGCGTGACAGGCACCGATCACGCCCGCTTTGACATCAGCCAGCAAGACAGGCCCGCAATCGGCGGACAGGGCAGAAATCGCAAGGCCGGGAACGGTTGTGACCAACCCATCGGCTTCCATATCGGAGACGGGTTCATTTTCGGCGATGATGACGATGTCAGAATGTATTTGTTTCAGGCTGACGATGTAGTCTGCGCCGAGCGTTTCTCGGATGCGTTTGCGGTTTTCTGCGATGAGGTTTTTGTCATCATCCGACCCAAAGCCCGCATTCAGGCTTTTATAAGTTCCCGTCGAGACGCCGCCGTTGGAGCCAAAAAATCCGTGCGGAACTTTGAGCAGGTCTGAGGTGAGGTGAGGGGTCATCATCTTAAGCCCATAGGTGTTGGTAGGTCCGGTGAGGAGAGGCACATCGCTTTGAATAACTCACCCATTTCATCTGCATCGGTCAAGCGGTGAACTTGCCGCGCGATCATAGGTTTGGCATCAGGCTTGGCGCGGATAAGGGCGACAGCGCGCATTTCCAATCCGAGTTTTGAGAGGAACTCACGTTGCGGGACAGCAGCGCTTGCGCTCAGGCCTGCGGCCTTCGCCGTTTCCGACAGCGCGGCAAAATCGACGCGGGCGGTCAGATCCGTATTGCCGGGGTCAGAAAACACGCCGACTTTTTCGTGGCGTTTCAGGGCTTGTAGCGTATCGCCAAATTCCGTGTCTTCAGGGCCATAATCTATGAACAGCGCGCGGCCGGGGTGGGCCTTAAATCGTTGAGAAAGACTGTCCACGATCTGCGCAACGGACGGGCAAGTTTCTAGCAAATCGTCTTTTCGCGCATCCGCCGCGCCGACGGGCAAGCGGTCCGTCAGAGTGGCCGCTGCGGGTACATCGACTTTGACGAAACACAGCCTGTCCTCGTCATCCAATCCGACGCGCCGTTCCACCCAGCCGTCTTTCCCGGCGAACGGGTCGTTACAGATGAGTTGTTGAACGGGCAGGCAATCGAGGAATTCATTACCAATGATAAGAGTCGGTCCTGCGGGCACATCTTCCAACCGCGCCGCCCATTGAACGCTCACCCCCGCCGCGCCTAATGTCCGGCCTTGCACAGCTTCTAATGCGGCGGAGGCTTCGATCAGCCAGACTTGAACGGCGGCTCTGAAGCCCGGGTCCAGAGAGGCAGACCGCAACATATCGCTCATCATAATGCCGCGACCGGGCCCATATTCGATCAGATGTAGGGTTTCGGGGCGGCCCAGGTCGATCCAGCTTTGCACGCACCACAGACCCAGAACTTCGCCGAACATCTGCGAGATTTCAGGCGCAGTGATAAAATCCCCGTCAGCGCCCAGCGGATCTCGCGTTGGGTAATAGCCTTGAACGGGGTCGAGCAGACGGATCGTCATATATTCGGCCACGCTGATCGGACCGGCTTCGCGAATGCGGTGCCTCAGCTTGTCCTCAAGCGAGGTCGGCATTAGCCTTCTTCTGCGATACGTTTGGGTGAAACAGGGGCGCGTCGATTGGCCCAAAGCATCAAAAGCGCGCCCGCAAGAACCATCGGCAAGCTATAGGCCATACCGCGTGTCAGCATCCCAAACTGCGGAATCGCATCGGGTTCGCGGACGAATTCAACGCTGAACCGGAATAGGCCGTAAAAGAACATTAAAGCCCCGAAGAGCAATCCCGGTTTTGTTAGGGCTTTAAAGCGCGTGGTCATCAGCCGAAGAATGAGAAATAGAACCAGCCCTTCCAAGAAAGCTTCATAGAGCTGGCTCGGGTGACGGGGCAGAAAGTCCGGATCTTTTGGAAAGCGCATGGCCCAAGGCACGTCGGTCGGACGACCCCAAAGCTCTTGATTGATGAAATTACCGAATAGGCGGACAATGCCCAATCCAATCGGCGCGCCGACGCTCGCCATGTCGCCAATGCGGAATTTATCAATTTTGAACTTCCAACTGGCATAGGCACAGGCTGCCACGACGCCCAAGAAGCCGCCGTGAAAGCTCATCCCACCTGTCCAGATTTTTAAGACTTCGAGCGGGGTCAGAAAGGTCTCGGGGGAATAAAGCGTCACATATCCCAGTCGGCCACCGACAATAATTCCAATGAGGCAATAAAACATGAGGTCCGACAGCATATTTTGTGTCGGCACGACTTCGGGGATGCGTGTCGGTTTGTCCTGCACCCAAATATCACGTCTTTTCGTCAGGCTAACCGCGTAGAGATAGGCCCCAAACAGGCCAACGACATAGCCCACGCCATACCATTTCAGCGAAAAGTTTCCGATTGTGAAAATGTCTTCGCGGAGCCAACTGGGGAAGTCGATGGCGGTGATGATTGAAAGAATCATGGGAGGCAAAACTCGCAAGTGCTGGAAAATCGTGTCCGCCGTCCCTACATCTTCTTTAGACCCAATAAAAGCGAAACAGGAGCCTTTAGGTGACCGGAAAAAATAAACCCCTCGACGACCTCTCCAATCTCATGACGAATGCCGTCGGAGCCATCAAAGGCGTCGGCGATGAAGTCAAAGCCATAGGCCGCAGCCAAGCCGAAAAATTTGTCCAAGAGATGGACCTCGTCAGCCGCGAAGAATTTGACGTTCTAAAAGCGCGTCTGGACGCGGCGCTGGCGGAAATTGAAACGCTGAAAGGCGCAAAGACCCCTACGCGGAAAACAGCGGCGAAGAAACCCGCTGCGAAGAAAAAGCCTGCGGCGAAGAAAACTACGCGCAAGCCGACCACTAAGAAATGAGGTATGAGGCCGCTAATCTTCGCTAAGGATTTCGTAACAGACGATTAAATGCCCGTCGGGGTCTGTAAAAGCCTGCTCTATAAAACGAAACTCTGTACCGCCCGTAGTTTTTGACGGAGAGGTTTTGAGACCCATTGCCTCCAATTTGGTAAACTTTGCTTCCAAATCCGTGATCGCGATAACGGTGGCGTAAACATAAGGCGCGCTCGGCGGGCGCGGAATTTCGATATTTCGGACCTCCGTCAGCCCGAAGACGCGCTCTTCATCGGGCTCCCCTAAGTAGGTATATCGCATGCGGGCTTCCGGCGGGAAGTTGAAAACAGGATAGGAAAAGCTGTCCAATGCGCTGTCGCTGATCGTGCTGGATGAGAAACCCAATATATCTCTGTATATTTCTAATGATCGTTCCATATCGGCGACGACAAGATTTGGACGTTTGACGTGCGGAATGCCGTAAGGGACGGTGTTGGCCGCTGGCTCGGATTGCGGTGTCCTTTCGGCAGCGGTGCACCCGATTAGGGCGGCGGCGAAAATTACGGCGGCGATATGTTTCATGAATCTCTCCTAGCATCTGTTTAAGCTGCAATATTTAGTCCCTTTTGATTCCTGTCAAAATTCTAAGTTCCGGCAAAACTTGCAGCGTGGCTATAAGGCTGGACGACCCGACATGGCCCTGCTAACGCGGCCTCATGTTTACGAAGATCAAAATACGAATTATTAGCCCGGTCGGATAACCGCCCGGGATAGACCCACTTTCGTATTTATGATTTCCTCTCTTACATGAGACCCCAATGACAGATTCTACCGAAACAGCTCGCGATTACCGCGAGACGCTGTTCTTGCCCAAAACCGATTTTCCGATGCGGGCAGGCCTGCCCAAGGCCGAGCCGAAATGGCTGGAGCGCTGGGACACACTCGACCTTTACGGAAAACAACGCGCCGCCGAAAACGCGCGCGGGCAATGGACGCTGCATGACGGACCGCCTTATGCGAACGGGCATATTCACATGGGGACCGCGCTGAATAAGGTTCACAAAGACATCATCAACCGTAGCCAACAAATGGCGGGTCATAATGCGAATTACGTCCCGGGTTGGGATTGTCATGGATTACCTATCGAGTGGAAAGTCGAAGAAGAATTTCGCTCCAAGGGCCGCAATAAAGATGACGTCCCGCCGAGCGAGTTCCGCGCGCGCTGCCGTGAATATGCCGCCGAATGGGTTGACATCCAAAAGGCCGAGTTCAAACGCCTCGGCGTCATCGGGGATTGGGAGAATCCCTATCTGACCATGCGCCCCGAATCTGAGGCCGACATTTGCGCAGAGCTGCTCAAAATCGCCCGCACAGGCCAACTCTATCGCGGCTCAAAACCCATCATGTGGAGCCCCGTGGAGCAGACGGCTTTGGCTGAGGCTGAAGTGGAATATGCGGACCGCCGCGCGACGCAGATTTATGTGAAGTTTCCTGTACGTGAAACACCGAACACGGTTGCTGGCGATGGTGTCGATGCAACTGAGTCCTTCAAACAACTAGACGAAATTGCCAAGCCTCACTTGAATGTAGTCATCTGGACTACAACGCCCTGGACTATACCAGCTAATCGGGCAGTCAGTTTTTCTAACAAAATCTCATACGGACTCTACGAGGTAATGGAGATGCAACAGAGCGAGTTCGAACCCTGGTCAAAGCCTGGCGATAAGTTAATCGTAGCTGATGACCTTTGGGAAGCCGTTGCGAAAGCTGGGCTCGTTAAATCTTTTACTCGTTTGTGCGACATACACCCTGACGGATTTGTCCTTGATCACCCCCTAAGAGAAATGGCCGAATCCGAAGGCAAATACGACTTCCCCGTGCCGCTCCTTGAAGGCTCCCACGTGACCGCCGATGCGGGTACAGGCTTCGTCCATACCGCGCCGTCTCATGGTGAGGATGATTACATCGTTTGGACGGCGAACCAGAAGAAACTGGAAGCGCTAGGCATCGATCCCGTCGTCCCAATGACGATGGACGATAAGGGCTGTTACACCGACATCATGCCGACGCGGTTCCAAGGATTGGATGTTATCCGCACCTCCGGCAAGAAACGCGGACAGGACGGCAAGGCGAACGGCGAAGTCCTCAAGGCGCTGGTCGAGTGCGGGAACTTGCTCGCGCGCGGGATTTTGACCTTGCGCGACGCCCACAGCTGGCGCTCCAAAGCGCCCGTTATTCGCCGCGCCACGCCGCAGTGGTTTATCTCTATGTCCAAACGATACTCACATGTTTTGAATAGCAACGTACTCCCGCCCGATGCTTATCACAGCTCTAAACCTGAAGCTCCGGCAAATACAATCGAAGAACTCAAAAGACAATCTGGTCAAATTAGTCTTCGCGATAAAGCCATGGCTGCGATTGAGGAGACGCAGTTCTGGCCACCGCGTGCGAAGAATCGCCTGTCCACCATGGTCGCGGACCGACCCGATTGGCTAATCTCTCGCCAACGCGCTTGGGGCGTGCCAATTACATTGATGGTCCACAAAGACGGAACATTGCATACCGAACGCGATGATGCCGACGCGATTGATGCGCGCATCCTAGCTGCTGTTCGCAAAGACGGTGTGGATGGATGGTTCGACACGGACGCTTCTGTCTTCCTCGGTGAAGACGCGGGGGATTGGGAGAAGGTCACGGATATTCTTGATGTCTGGTTCGATTCCGGCTGTACGCATGCGTTCTGCTTAAAGGCGCGTGATGATTTGCCCGACCGCGCTGACCTTTATCTCGAAGGTTCCGACCAACATCGAGGTTGGTTCCAATCCAGCCTGCTTGAGAGCTGCGCGGTCTACGGTGAAGCGCCTTATAAGGGCGTGATGACGGACGGGTTCGTTGTCGATGAGAAAGGGCTGAAAATGTCCAAATCTCTGGGTAACACGATGAGCCCGTTAGACCTCGCCAAACAATATGGCGTCGAGATCATCCGCCTTTGGGTCGCGTCCTCTGACACGACCAATGATCTAAAGATCGGCAAAGAGATTATCCAAACCAATGTCGATTCCTATCGCAAGCTCCGCAACACGCTGCGCTATATGATCGGCGCGCTGGACGGTTACTCCGATGCGGAAGCGGTGGACTATGCCGACATGCCTGCGCTCGAAAAATGGGTGCTGCACCGCCTGCATGAGCTGACGGAAATGCACACCGCCGCCGTGCCTGACCACGACCACCGCAAGATTTTCTCGACACTGTTCAATTTCTGCACGGGCGATCTCTCCAGCTTCTATTTCGATATTCGCAAAGACGCGCTTTATTGCGATCCGCTGGGTAGCACCCGCCGCCGCGCCTGCCGCACCGTCATGAATGAGATTTTCCTGCGCCTCACAACCTGGCTCGCGCCCATCATGTGCTTCACCATGGAAGAAGTCTGGCAAGCCCGCTTCCCGAGCGAGGATGGTTCCGTGCATTTGGAGACTTTCCGCGCAGCTCCGCCGGAATGGGAAAACGCTGACATCGCAGCGGCAATTACGGGCATTCAAACCTTCCGCGACGAAGCTTTTGAAGCCATTGAAGGTTTGCGCAAAGACGGCGTCATCAAATCCTCGCTTGAGGCCAGTGTCCGTGCGGGGAAAAATCGCCTGACGTCCGAAATGTCAGTTTTGGGTCTGTCGGATGCGACAGACTATGCAGATCCTGCCAATCCATCAGATGTTCTGGCGGATTACCTGATTGTGTCGAAATGCCAGCTCTCAGTGGAGAGTGATGATATGCTCGTCACCGATCTGAAATGCGCAGACGGCTGGACGAAATGCGAACGGTGCTGGCGTTATCATCAAGGCGGCGGCGACATTACGGCGCGCGACGCGGCGGCGGTGGAGGCTTTTGATTCGCGTCAATAGTTAGAGATAAGCATCCGCCTCTCGGCCCTGGCGAATTCTGTCCTAATTCGGACTGATTTTTCAGCTAAGGTTAATGCAAATTAAGATATCTTTGACTGTAATGGGCCCTTATCTTGCTTATGCTTCATTAAGAAACTCATCTGTGGGAGAAATTCTATGAAAACACTTATCAACACCGCGCTCGTCACGGGTTTGCTGTCTTTCGGCGCAGCACCGGCTATTGCGCAATCCGCTGACGTCAGCCCGACATTGCTTATTGAAACCGGACCGAGTGATAATCCTGACTATCGACGCATGATTTTCGTCAAATATTTGTCAGGCAATTATGTGAGCGTCAATTACCGCGCCTATAACCGGGCTGAATTTACGCAAGTCCCGAATACGACCCCGAATGACATCATCTCGGCCTGTGCAAATGGCGCTGCGTCTTCGCTAAGGGAAATTAGAGCCTTTGAGCGCGCCGAAGCCAAACGCGCCCGCCGTGGTGAAGCCCCGGAAATTGTCCGTTTCTGCGTCAAAAATGTCTCGAACTGGGAAGGCGGACAGCGGTCAACCTATCTCGACCCGATTTTTAATGGAATGCCGCACGCGGCGTCCTTAAATAACTAGACTTAGTTCTACGTGAGCTGAACAACATAGCCCGGGCCTCGGTTCGGGCTTTCTAATTTTTCATTTGACTACAGGTGTGGTCAATGAAATGACTACACCTGTAATCAAAGGTGTTAAGCGTGAAACTCAAAATCAGCCAATCCGAACTCGATGTCATGGATGTCTTATGGCGCGAAGCCCCATTAGGGTCCGCCGAAGTTGTGACACGTTTGGAGTCCACAAAGGACTGGTCCGCCCGCACCATTAAAACACTACTTTCTCGCCTTGTGGAGAAGGGAGCTTTGAAAACGGAACCCGACGGAAGACGCTTTCTCTATACACCCGCAATTTCCCGTGATGGATATGTCGGCCCGGCGACACGGCGATTCGCAGATCGACTTTTTGGGGGCCGCGCCGCGCCTCTAGTCGCGCATTTGGCGGAAGGCGATGGCCTCTCAGACTCTGATATTGCCGAGATTGAGGCGCTCTTGGAAAGCCTGAAGAAATGACTTTAGTGGCGTTTCAAAATTGGGTTTTGCAGACCGGATTGGCGGTCAGCCTTTTGATCCTGGTTATCTTGATCATTCGCCGCCCTTTCGCCCGGGCTTTTGGCGCAAATGCGGCCTATGCTCTGTGGAGTTTGCCACTGATACGCCTTTGTTTGCCCGGCCTCTCTGTCCCGCAAAATTGGGTGCCGGAATTTATGCGGAAAACCCCGGAGACATCTGTCGGTGCGCCGCCTTTTGAACCAACGATAGGTGCGTTGCCATCAATTACAGGCGAAGCGGATGTTTTCTCACCCACTCAGATTGCTGGTCCTGACACCATCCAGTGGGGCGTTATTCTCATTGGGGTTTGGCTCGGCGTGGCGGTGCTTTGGCTCGGCTACCAACTCCTCCAACAACGCAAGTTTAAAACGCATTTAAATACCCAAAGCTCAGGCCCGACAGCAAGGCTCTTTACGGAAATAGAGCGCGCGTCTGAAACTGTCGGTCTTCGCAAAGTGCCAGAGGTCCGTGTTGCGCTGGACGGGTCAGGGCCGCTAGTCACCGGCGTGTTCAATCCCTTAGTTGTCGTGCCGAGTAGTTTCGCCGAAACCTTCAATGTCCAGCAAAGACATTTCGCGCTTGTCCATGAATTTGCCCATATCAAACGACGTGACCTGTGGGTTGCGCTGGCGACCCTTGTTTTTCGTGCGGTCAATTGGCCCAACCCGCTGGTCCACTACGCATCGCACAAATTGCGAGGTGATCAGGAAGCGGCCTGTGATGCCTTTGTTGTGAAAGTCACAGGCGGAGAAACCGCGCATTCCTATGCGGAAACACTCGTAAAAGCCGTTCGCCAAGAGGGTGAAGGTTCACGAAAAAGCGCACATTTGGCTTTGTCGCTGACACCGACAAACAAAGAAATTTCAAAAGGAGACTGAAATGAAAAATCTATTGAACTTTGGGGTGTCCGACCCCCTGACACTGGGCATGGCCCATCCCGTTGCGGATCGCCTCGAGACGCTTGGACGTGCCAGACCAACGACGTGGCGAAGCCGCTGCCTCGCGCTCAGTGCTATGAGTGTTCTTGCGCTATCCACGGCACCCTTGAGCATAGCTGCGGATCATCCGGATCATGACACAAAAAGTCAGACTGAAACCCGGTTTAAATTCTTTTCGGGCTCTTCTGGCAAAAAGGGACAAAGCTACGAAATTGTTACAGAAGACGGCGTCAAAAAAGCTTACCAAATTCTCGAGGGCGGTAAGAGAAAAGAAGTCGATCTGACGAAAAAATCCAACGGAGCCTATCAACTGACATATATTGATGGGCAGGTCGTTGATCTCCCGAATATTGATTTGCAAGCCTTGGAAAGATTGAAAAACCTTGGCGGTTTAGAAAAACTGGAAGGTTTAAAGGCTTTGCGAGCTCTTGAATCCCTAGAGGGATTAGAGGCCTTGGAAGGGCTGGCAGGCCTTGAGGGGTTAGCAGGCTTGGCGTCTTTGAAAGATTTGAACGGCCTATCCGAGCTTTCTAACGGCGAAAACAAAACGATCAGATTTTTTAGTAATGGCGAAGACTTGGACCAAGGCTCTCGCGCAAAATTACGAGTATTGGTGCAGAATTTAATCAAAGGCGATGCCTTGGACACCGAGCAGTTGGGCGAAATATTCGACGGAAAGACTGTTAAAATTATCCGTGACGGAGATGTTTCGAGGTGGGGGATGGTTGATGGCGACATCGTCACGGTGGAAGACACTGTTGTGGATTCACGATTTGAATTTTTCCAATCGTCTGACCCTCTGGAAACCGCGCAGCGTCAACTTGAACAGACGAAACGGCGTCTCGAATCGCTCTCTGACAATGAAAGCTTGTCATTCGATTTGAAAAACGCTTTGCGCGATATCGAAAGTGCGCAAAAGTCGCTCGAAGAGGCCGAAAGTCGCTTGTTGGATGAAAACGACTAAGCCAATTCCCGACGAGCCCCTTCAACGGTCCGAATTTGTTTGGATTAAAGCCTCGCAAGTTTCTGCGCCTGCCCCTTTGAACCCCGGGGCAGGTGCTCTTATATCTAACGTATGAATAAATGGATCCCTTATCTCCTCGGCACCGCATTACTGGGCGGTCCGGCCGCCGCGCACGCTCAGCAAGCCGTGCCCGATGTCACGCGAATGGTGCCGATATCACAGGCGCAAGTTCAACTGTCTTATTCCCCGGTTGTGAAGCAAACCGCGCCGGCAGTGGTGAACATCTTCACGTCGCGAACCGTGCAAACCCGCAGTCGATCGTCATTCTTTGATCAAATGTTCGGCATGCAACGCGCACCGCGTGAGCGTGTTGAGAGCTCTCTTGGCTCCGGCGTGATCGTGCGCGGCAACGGCATTATCGTGACCAACGCTCATGTCGTCAAAGGCGCGGACGAATTGAAAGTCGTGTTAAACGACCGCCGAGAATTTTCTGCTAAAGTTGTGGCACAGGACGAAGAGACAGATTTGGCTGTGCTGCGCATTGACACGAACGGCGAGACTATGCCGAGCCTTCGCGTCGGCGCAGATACGGATCCTGAAATAGGTGATATCGTCCTCGCCATTGGCAATCCGTTTGGCGTCGGACAAACTGTAACATCAGGCATTATCTCTGCGCTGGGTAGAACGAACGTATCTGATATTTCCAGCGCAATCCAAACTGATGCAGCCGTTAATCCCGGCAATTCCGGCGGCGCGCTCGTGAATTTAAAGGGTGAGCTCATCGGTGTAAACACCGCCATTTTCTCGCGCTCCGGCGGGTCTAATGGTATCGGTTTTGCGATTCCGGCAGAGTTGGTTGAACGCGCAATTGACTCAGCCTTGTCCGAAGGCCGCATTGTCCGCCCTTGGATTGGGGCGCGCACGAATAGTGTCGATGCGACCATGGCAGCTGCACTCGGACTCGACCGGGCGAAGGGTGCTGTGATCAATGAGCTCCTTGAAGGTGGGCCTGCTGACAAGGCTGGATTGGATAAAGGCGATGTCATTCTGAGCGTTGGCGGCACCGACATCAATGATGATAGCGGCCTGCGGTTTAAACTGGCAACGCTGAGGCCGCGCGAGACAGTCAACGTGTCCTATGTTCGGGACGGGAAAAAGCGTAGTGCGCGAGTCCGGGTCGACACCCCAAAGGAAAGCCCTGCGCGGGATGAGCGCGAGCTTGACGGGCTGCATCCTTTCAACGGCGCGGTCATTGTCAATATGAGCCCTGCGCTGGGCGAGGAACTCGGGTTTGATCCTTATCTTGAAGGCGTGATGGTCTTACAGGTTCGGCGTGGTTCCGCCGCGAACTATAATCGCGTGCGTCCGGGGGACTTTATTCTCGATGTCAATGACACGGCGATTACATCGTCGCGTCAGTTGGAATCCGTTCTTTTGTCAGAGCCAGTAGATGTGGTTTGGGATGTCCAAATTGATCGCGACGGGCGAATCGGCGCGCTACCTATTCGATATTTGCCCCCGCAAAACTAAACCCGCCACACTGGTTTTCGCCCGGGAGGGCCGTCAAACGACCCTAAGGTGTCTTCCTCATGGAGTATTCATTTACTTTTGGTTAGATTTCCCCATAGCACCAACTGAGCTGAATAAGGGACATCAAGCATGGCTGATCGCAAACTGGACGAGTACAAAAACGTCAAATTTTACGCTGAGAACACAAAGGCTAAACAGGCCGGATTTTCGAAATTCAGCCACGAAGAACACTTCTATTTTTGCCGCTATATTGACGGCAAGATAGCCATGCTCAGCCAAACTTACACAAGCGCTGCGGGTCGAGACAATGGTATTGTATCCGTCAAGAAAAATGAGAAATTGGGCAAAAGATACGTTTTTGAAACACGTAGAGCAAAAGCGCATGGGTTTGTTTTGAAAGCTGGAAATGGCCAAGAAATCGCCATCAGCCCCGATTATACGAGTTTAGCTAAAGCCGAACAGGTTTCTGGCCGTTTGACAGGCAAAACCAAAAAAGCTGCTGCAAAAAAGGCAACATCAAAACCGAAGGCCAAGAAAGCCGTAGTGACTGCAGCAGCCTTTACGTCAGCCGATCAAAGAGTCGAAAATTACAAACCGCTCGATTTTTATAAAAAGCATGGCGGCAAGGCCGACGGTTTCAATAGTTTCGAAGAAAATGGCGGTCATTATTTCCACTATAATGAAGGTGGAGAGATTGTTCTGATCTCAGAAAGCTACACCTCCAAAGCCGGACGCGATAACGGTATTGCATCGGTGAAGAAAAATATAAAACGGAAGGGCGCTTACCAATATCACAAGCATAAGAACGGCAAACATTATTTCGATCTTAATGCCGGTAATCATCAAGAAATCGCGACATCGCGTTGGTACGTATCTGCTGCTGCCGCGACTGCCGGAGCGGCCTATCTCCTCGGCACGCGCCGCCGCATGGACCGCAGTAAAACTAAACCTACAGCGGCTGCATTGGCTGCCAGAACTGTTGCCTCGAAACCAAAACCAACAGCAAAACCCGTCAAAAAGAAAACGAAACCTGCCTTGGCAGCCGGTAGCGTTGCCGTTGCAGCTATAGGCGCAAGCGCAGCAACCGCTAAAGCGAATACCGTCAAAAAGGCAGCAGTACCTGTCAAAGCCGGCGCATTTAAATCCGTTCCTGTTGCGGCTCCGGTCGCCGCTGCGGTAGCGGGCACAGCAGCGGTCGCCGGAGCGGCAGCAAAAGCCGCAGCGCCCAAGCCTGAACCTGTAGTGGCCGCCCCCGTCGCTGCCACTGCTGCTCCTGCCGCTGTTGCAGAGGGCGGCGGAATTTGGGGTTGGCTCAAATGGGTGCTTATGGCGCTCATCGCATTGATTGCCATCCTGTTTTTAATGAAGTCTTGCGTTGGCGGAGACGATGGTAAATCCGCAACTGCTGTCACGCCAACTCCGGCGGCAACCCCGGCAGCGATGGTAACATGTTGGAACGATACGAAAGCAAAAAATGAGCAAGCGTGCCCGGCGAAAATCTCTTGCTGGGATGACAGCTTCGCAACCAGCTTATCGGCATGTCCCGTGCAGCCCGTTGCGAAAGACTACAACTGTTGGGACGGGTCGAAAGCGGTCGATCTGGCCGCATGTCCGGTCGAACCTGTTGCGACAGGGAACACTACCGCAGGGACGACGATAAGTGCTGCGCCGCCTCAAACAACGGTTGCAAATGCAACATCCGGTCGGACAAATAACAAGATGTCGGCCCCGTCAGTATTTGAGCGTATTTGCGGACCGTCGTCTAACCCTCTGTTTAATGTTAGCGGACTAGCGCCCGTTAGCGTCGGGCGTCTTGGGACCAACCCACAATTTGGTAATTCCTTAACTTACACACCGGATGAATTTTTCCGCCGTCTTCAAGTGAAATACCGCACGAGCCCGCGTGACAAATCCTTCTTGGATCTCATGGCACGGTCTTTAGGCTATGGTGCTTTTTCGGAGATGGATGCGTCAATGTTTAGTGATGATACTTTGCCCAAAGGCACGACCGGCTTGCTGGGTTTTGGAGCACAACACGCGCTACAATTCTCGGCTTTGAATGTTAGCAAGCAAACTGATTTGGAAGCCTTTAAGGTACAGTCAGCAAACGGGACGGACGTCCACTTTATGAAACGCTGTGGCAATTTCATGTATGTTTGCCAACCATAGGCGAAATCACATCTGACAATTGAGCGGGGCCCTGCTGTTTGTATAGGCGGCAGGGCTCCGCTTTTTTGTTGGCCTTATGACGGCTCGGGGTTAGGAGGCGCGCATGACAAGTTTTCTAACAGTCGCGCTAGGCGGGGCCATAGGCGCAAGCGCCCGTCACGGCCTCGGCATGATAACGCTACGCATATTTGGCCCGGGTTTCCCCATTGGGACTTTGTTGGCGAATATTATTGGCGGAGTGTTGATGGGGTTGTTGGTCGGGTGGCTGGTCCGTGAAATGCCGTCAAACGCCAACACAATCCGCCTCTTCGCGGGTGTCGGCGTGCTCGGCGGTTTCACGACTTTTTCAGCCTTTTCCTTAGACGCCATGCGGATGTTGGAAACGAAAGCATATAGCGTCTTTATTGGCTATGTCGGCGCATCCGTCATTCTGTCAATTGCGGCGGTCGCTTTGGGCTTATTTCTCATGAGAGCGGCCCCATGAGTGGTGTGCAAAAGCTAACGATTCCGGACCATGATGCCGGGCAGAGATTGGACCGCTGGTTCAAACGGCAATTCCCACATATCCCGCACGGCAAAGTCGAAAAGCTTTTGCGCAAAGGCGAAATTCGTCTCGACGGGAAACGTGCAAAGGGGAATGCGAGAATTGAAGGCGGGCAGATGGTTCGCGTTCCGCCATTGCCGGATCCATCTGATATGTCCGGACCGAAACCCGTCTCAGATGCGGATGCGGCGTTTATTCGCGAACTAGTCATTTATGAAGATGATGAGTTGATCGCGTTGAACAAACCTTGCGGAATCGCCGTGCAGGGTGGCACGAAAACCACGCGGCACATCGATGAAATGTTGCCGGCTCTGGGTGAGGGCTGCCGTCTTGTGCATCGCCTAGACCGAGATACCTCGGGCGTCTTGTTGATCGCGAAAACAGCAGCTGCCGCAAAATGGGCAGGGCGCGCTTTTCAAAGCCGCAGGGCTGAGAAAATATATTGGGGGATCACCAATGGCGTGCCTCGTCCAATCTCGGGCGAGATCAAAGGCTATATGGCCAAAGGACGTTTGGATAATCGCTTTGGGAATATCAATGAAGGCAAAGAAGTCATGATGGCTGTGCGACACGGTCACGAGGGCGGGAAACATGCCCGCACGCTCTATGATGTGCGCAGTCAGGCCGGGCAAAAGGCCGCATGGGTGTCCATGATGCCGCTGACGGGGCGCACCCATCAATTGCGCTTGCACATGCAGCTGCTCGGCGCGCCTATTGCAGGCGACCCCAAATATATGACGGACCGTCCGCAACCCACGACGCTAGATAATGTTTTGCATTTACACGCCCGGTCATTGGAGTTGCCGCGCGAGGGAAAGCCGTCCTTGAAGCTGGTCGCGGAATTACCGGAGCATATGAATACGGCCTTCAAACTGCTAGGCTTCAACCCCAAAAATGACGCCGTCGATTGGAACGAATTGAAGTGAGCGGACTACCGGAAACGCTGCGTATGTTGCATCAGGCCTATGCGTCAGGGGACTATTATCAGGCAGAACTTGGGATCAAGGAGGCCTTATTGAAATGGCCGGACGACACCAATTTGCTTCAACTGGGGGCGTTGACGGCCCTTGGCATCAATCAGGTCGTGACCGCGCACCAGCGTATAGACAGCGCGATTGATCGAAGGCCTATGACAGCAGAACTCGCAAACCTCAAAGGCCGGGTTCACAAAGCGTCAGGAGATTGGGCCGCCGCAGAAGCCGCATATAATCTGTCTCAAAAACTCGACCCAGATTTCAAGCAGGCGAGGCTTAATCGCCTGAATTTGTTTTCGGTGTCTGACCAACCCAAGCGCGTTTTGGAAGAGTTGGAATCAGGTCATGATTTTGGTGAAATAGGCGAAATAGCACGCTCCCGGGCGTTGACAGATTTGGGCCGCTACGACGAAGCTATGACAGTTTTGAAAAATCTAAATTCAGAAACCTACAAAGACGACATTATTTTTCAGCAGATCAAATGCTCCGCGGCCAACGGCCAAATCGAAAACATGATGGCGGCCTATAAGTCCTTGCCGAGCGGCTCTACTCTGCGCGCGAGCGCGCTGGGGATTGTTGTGAATAGTTATGCTATGCGAGGTCAAAAAGAACAGTCGCTGGCTCTTCTTCAAAAGGGGCTAAATGCGGATTCCAGGGCCGTGAATGTGCAAGCGATTCAGCTGCTTCGACGGATGGGAGAGGAGGATAAGGCCAAAGTTGAGCTTGATAAACTCGCGAAACTCTATCCCGATGATCATGAGGTTTTGGGTGAACGTGCCGATACAGCGAGGCTTGAAAAACAGGTCGATAAGAGTTGTGAACTCTACAAACAGGCGCTATCGGCCGAGCCTGGCAATTTTCTTATGTTATGCGGTTTTGCAAAAGCTGCGCTTTCGGCAAGACGATTTGGTGAAGCCCAAACCATTTTGCAAGGCGCTTTAGCGCAATCTCCCAACAATCAATTTCTATTGGCAATGGTCAGCACATTACTTCGCGAGATGGGTCAGGATCATACGCGGCTATGTGATTACGGAAGATTTGTCCGCGCTTACGATATCTCTACGCCGGATGGTTATTCAGATATGACCGCGTTTAATGATGCGCTCGCATCTCGGTTAGCTAATCTGCATGTCTATCAGAACGCGCCTCTCAATCAGTCTTTGCGAACCGGAACGCAGACAGAAATGGATTTGAGTCAAATGGATGACCCCGTTCTAAAGGCCTTTTTTAAGGCCGTGGACGCGCCGATACGAGATTACATGGCGCGATTAGGTTGGGACGCCGGGCATCCTTTGCGTCGACGAAATACAAATGAATATCGAATAAGCGGCGCTTGGTCTGTCAATCTGAAAGAAAACGGGCACCACGTTAATCACGTCCACCCGATGGGCTGGTTGAGTTCGGCATATTATGTGAAAGTTCCCACCTCTGTGAATAAAAATAGCAGGGATGGGTGGATCAAATTTGGAGAGCCTGACCTAGATTTGGACCAAGCGGCAGAACATTATGTGCAGCCTGTATCCGGTCGGCTTGTGTTATTTCCATCTTATATGTGGCACGGAACAGTTCCGTTCAGAGGGCGCGAGACCCGCTTGACCTTACCATTTGATGTGGTGCCTGCGTAATGGCTAAGCGCATGGCGAAACGCTTTTACAAATCCGTTACCGTTGAAGGCTCTGGCGCGGAGTGGCAGATTTTGCTGGACGGCAAGCAGCTTCGTACACCGGGCAAAATCAAACTGAGCGTCCCGACAAAACCACTTGCCGAAATGATTGCGGGGGAATGGGAGGCTCAAACCGAGACAATCAATCCTTCGCTGATGCCCGTCACGCGATTGTTGAATGTCGCGGTGGAGCAGACCCCTAACCGCCGTGTAGACTTAATAGCAGAAGCGCGGCGATATGCGGAAACAGACCTCATCTGTTACCGCGCGCCGCAGCCGCGCATCCTTAGAGAACGTCAGTCGGCGGCGTGGGATAAGTGGCAGGCTTGGGGCGCGGAGCAGGGCTTGGCGTTGCAGACGACGGAAAGCCTGCAAGCCATAAAGCAACCGGAGCTAAGTCTCACCGAAGTGGAACGGTTTGCGGCGTCTCTGGACGACCTTCATCTCACACTTTTCGTCCATCTTGTGGCTGTGTTCGGTTCTGTCGTCCTTGCCATGGCGGTGATGCAAGGTGAACTCACTGCGATTGACGCCTTTGACATTTCCCGTGTGGACGCAGTTTACCAGAACGAATTGTGGGGAGAAGACGAGGACCAAGCGAAGATTACGGCTGCTTTGCGCGAGGAAACTTCCGTCTTAGGGTCGGTACTGAAGACTGTGGTCTAACCCATTTCAGAGTGACGTAAAGCGCGGCATATGGGCCCTATGGTCTTGCGCCCACCGCCGGGCGCGTTAAATGGCGGGTATGCCAAATATGCTCAAACTCCTTCTGTCCCCATCCGGCCGTATCGGACGGCGTGATTACCTGATCGGCTTAGTCGGTTTGGTCATTATATTCACGCTTTACGGCTTGCTGCTGAATGCGCTGGGTGGATCGATGTTCGGATTTTTCTCTGTTCTGGCTTTCCCCTTTGTTATTTTGCAGATCGCCTATAGTGTTTATGGGAAACGTCTTCACGATATTGGCCGCACGCTCTGGCCGTTGACGGGGCTGATCTGTGCCATGCTGGCCGCCATGATCGTCGTTATGTTAGTTTATGGCGGGGAAGAATATCTAACGGCTCACATGGAAGTCAGCCGGGAAGGTTCACCGTCTGCTGAGGTTATTGACCGAATAAATGCTGAGTTCAAAGAGCGGCAGGCCCAAGGCGTTACAGCGCTAAGCGCTATAATCTCAGCATTGCTCGGCGGCTTTACGCTCTGGCTCGCAATCGCCAAACCGCAGGCAGGCGCAAACGTTTACGGACTTCAAGCAACAAATCGGTAGTCGATTTTTCTTGCATTTTTGCAAAATTTCGGCAAAGTTTTATCGTTAAACAACAAGAGGGAGAGATTCTTATGGGTAATTTACTATTTTCACCGTCAGGCCGCATTGGACCCGGGCAATTTATGAGCGGATATATAGTCGTGATTGGGATCAGCTTGGCGATGAGCCTTTTGATGGGTTTCGTGCCAATGTTGGCCCTTCTTAGTCTTCCGCTTGCGTTGGCTCTCTTGTGGATGACGATCGCCTTGTGGATTAAAAGATATCATGATGGCGGCAAATCAGGCTGGATGTGCCTAATTCCAATTATTGTTGGTGGGGTTATTGGTGCGATTGTTGGGTCACTTCTTTCAAAGATGTTCATAGATCCGAACGCAGCCTTAGCTGCGACCGAAGCGGCTGAAGCCGCAGCTGAGGCGGGTGACATTGGCGGAGCATTCTCTGCTGCTATGGGAGCCGCTAAAATGTCCCCCGTAGGTGTGATCGTCACATCGCTGGTGGGAGCTGCAATTTCCTACGTGATTGCTATGGTGTTCAACAACATGATCAAACATGATGCGCATGATAATCAGTATGGTCCGGAAGCCGGAACATTATAAATCTAAGCATTTTAGATTAAGAATTCTAAACCCGCCTCATGCAGCGCGCGAGGCGGGCTTTTTTATGCGCTGGTCGTTGAACCGAAGATCGCTTCGAAACTTGATTTTAGAGCCGCGTCCACATCCGCAATTGAAGCTGTTTTCCCAAGTGACGCCAAGCTTGCCACTCCGTGTTCCCGAATACCGCACGGCACAATACCGCTGAAATGTGACAGGTCCGGATCTACATTTATACTGATGCCGTGAAAGCTAACCCACTTTTTCAATCGCACGCCAATGGCAGCGATTTTCTCTTCCTCGCCGGCGGCTCGCACGACCCAAACGCCAACACGACCACAGCGCCGCTCTGCCGTCACATCAAAACTGGCAAGGGCGTCAATTATCCATTGTTCCAAGCCGCGCACAAAAGCGGAGACATCTCGCCCGCGTGTGCGCAAATCCAGCATCGCATAGCCGACACGCTGTCCAGGTCCATGATAGGTGTATTGACCGCCGCGTCCTGTTTGATGAACCTCAAATTTGTCTGGCGCGACCAGATCAGCCGGGTTGGAGGACGTCCCCGCCGTATAGAGCGGGGGATGCTCCAATAGCCAAACAAGCTCTCGGGCATTACCCGCAGCAATCGCGGCAGCCCTCGTTTTCATGCGCTCATGCGCGAGCGCATAGGCAATGGGCTCACTCGCAATCTCCCACTCAACCGGCTCTTGGCTGTAAAGTTTGCTAGTTATTCGTGATCTCGATTTTGTCGAATTCTTTTTCTAGAACAGCTCGGGCTTCGGGAATTTGGCTAATCCTAGTGACCTCATTGATCAGTCCTACTTGTGACTTTGCCACTTTCATCATCTTCCGCATGTTCCCGATGCTCAGGGTAATGTCTTCGGGGTTATTATTTTCTAATGATTTTATCGCTGCATTGAGGCGAGGCACGATGATACGAATATCTTCAACCGCGGCCTCTGCGGTTGGCCCGTCCGTGACCCCTTTCAAAAGTTCGGTCATTTGGGACGCCTCGCTGTCAACGAACTCGATGATCTCAGGCAGTTCCATCTTAGACAGGTCAACAGTCGTCTGGGCTTCTATGCGTTCTGCTTTGGCGTCAATCGCCTCAGGACTTGAGGCGCTCGGATCTGCATCGCCGCAGGCCGAGAGTGTCAGCATACTTACGGAAATCAGGCTAATGGCGAATATTCTCATGATAAGGCTCCAACATCAATTTCCCGAATTATAACCTGTCTTTCCGTCTGAAAACAGGGTGAATTTCGTGCATGTTTAGGCTTCACAAGCGCCTCCAGCGCCCCTATAGACCGCGAACCTTAATGTGCGGCCGTGGCGGAATTGGTAGACGCGCAGCGTTGAGGTCGCTGTGGGGTAACACCCGTGGAAGTTCGAGTCTTCTCGGCCGCACCATTTTCCTTTGATGTCAAAGGGCTAACTCCCTGAAATTGCTTATATTTCCTGCATTCACCTGCAGGTTCCTACAGTTTCTTACGGTTTTTGGCCTACAAACTGACCTACAAAGGGGCCTACACTATGGGCGTGATGAGGGACTTAAATCAGCATCTCAAGAGGCGTGGAACGCGTTGGTATTATGTGCGGCGCGTGCCCAAAGAATACGAGTTCTTCGACGAACGCGGCACGGTCTATAAATCTCTCAAGACAGAGAGTTTAGAACTTGCAAGAGCGCGACGTGATGCGCTTGTCGAAGCAGATAACCAATATTGGCTCAGTGTAATGGCCAGCGGCGCTTTGCCGACGGATATAGCTATGCGGGCCTACAAGGCCGCACAGCGGCGAGCTATGGCCAAGGGCTTCGTTTACACGCCCGTTCAAGACCTCGCTGATTTGGCAACGCTGGAAGAGATAATTGAGCGGCTAAAAGCCATACCGAAAGACCCTGTTCCTGATAAGAAGGAAGCCGAGGCGGTGCTTGGCCTGGTTGAGCGTCCCTCGCTCAAGATCAGTGAGGCAATGAACCTCTATTGCACCGAGATTGCGGTCAGCGAATTGCTTGGAAAACTCACGCGCTTGGGCGCAGGACTGGATTGTCGGATTGCTGACCCATGAGGGTGTGGACGTTACGCCGGACGTCAAAGAGACAGTCTGGACAGCGCTGACATCGCTTGCATCTGCCCCCGTCAAAGAGCGCACAATGACCGGGCTTGTTGCGCTACTCCAATCCTCCAATTTGCGTCAGGCACTTTTGCCCTTCACACTGGAAGGCGCTCATGGCGCAGCGCTCGATGCTGACCGCGAAACGCTCGGCAGCAATGACTGGCAGTGTTTTGAGATGGAAGAACTGATGCACGCCAAATCACTGGTGTTGCCCGTGCTGACCTATCTGGTCCACCGTCTTGAAGAGCGCTTTGATGGTCGGCCCACCTTGCTCATTCTCGATGAAGCATGGGTGTTTCTCGATGATCCGCTCTTTGCCGAACGCATCCGTGAATGGCTCAAAGTCCTGCGCAAGCGCAATGTGTCAGTTATTTTCGCGACACAGTCCCTGTCGGACATCGCCAACTCGTCTATTGCGCCCGCCATCATTGAAAGCTGCGGCTCGCGCATTTTCCTTCCCAATGACCGCGCGCTGGAACCTCAACAGGCCGACACCTATGCGCAATTTGGACTGAATGCCCGCCAGACACAGATCATCGCGCAGGCAACGCCCAAGCGGAATTACTATTTCCAGTCTCGCGCCGGCAATCGCCTGTTTGACCTCTCCCTTGGTCCGGTCGCGCTCAGCTTTTGCGGCGTGTCGTCGAAGGATGAATTCAAAGCCATGAACGCGCTCTGGGCGCGGACGGGGGCAGATAGCTTTGCGACAGCTTGGCTTTCCCAGCGTGGCCTTCATTGGGCCGCCGATCTTATTGCCAACGAATTATCCACTGAAGAAGGAGACGCCTTATGCGCCGCTCAATAATCGCCGCCATTCTGATGGCCACTACACCCTTGGCTATCGCGCCGCCCGCTCATGCCATTTTCGGTGTGGGAGACATTGTGATTAATCCTACCAATCTTGTTCAGAACATTCTGACGGCTGCCAATACATTGGAGCAGATCAACAATCAGATTGAGCAGCTTCAAAATGAAGCGGCGATGTTGAAGAACCAAGCCGAAGACCTTCTGTCACTCGATATTGATGTCAGTGCTGAACTCAAGCGCATCATGGACGAGATTTTCCGCCTGACCGAAGAGGCTGAAGCGATCTCGTACAAAGTTGAAGAGACAGAGCGAGTCTTCAAGGAACACTATCCGAAAGAATACGAAGATTGGTCTTCCACGGAAATGGCGGAAGCCACCGTTTGGCAGTGGGAGACCTCGCGTGCGGCTTATCAAGACACGCTCGTTATGCAGTCGCGCATCGTGCAGGCCGTCAAAATCGATACCGATGTTCTGGATGAGCTTGTCGGCGCAAGCCAGTCAGCAACAGGCAACTTGGCTGTGCAGCAGGCGGGCAATCAACTCACCGCGCTTGGTATCAAACAGGACATGCAATTGCAGCAGCTCATGGCGGCGCAATACCGCGCCGAAGCCCTGGAGCGGGCCCGCCGCTTGCAAGTCGAGCAGGAAAGCAAGGTCCGTCAATCCCGCTTCATGTCAGGCGCAGCCACCGCCTATACGCGGCGCTAGCGGAGCGGGCTCATGGATGATCTCGGCGTCATAGACCAATTTGTTGCGACCTTCAGCGGCTATATTGACAGCGGCTTTGGCCTTCTCGGGCCGGATGTGGCCTACCTCACCACGTTTCTGGTAACGATCGATATTGTGTTGGCGGGCCTCTTCTGGGCCATGGGGCCGGACAATAATATCATTGCCAGTTTTGTGAAGAAGGTGCTCTACATTGGCGTCTTCGCTCTGATCCTGAACCAGTTCAGCTTTCTGTCCAATATCATCTTTGACAGTTTTGCAGGCCTGGGGCTGACAGCCTCCGGCGCGAGTATGACGGCGGATGATCTGATGCGTCCGGGCTTTGTAGCCAATACAGGCTTTACCGCAGGTTATCCCTTATTGGATGCGATTAGTGAACTGACCGGACCTATCGGATTTTTCACCAATTTTGTTCTGATTGCCGTGTTCTTCCTCGCTTGGCTTATCACCATGTTTGCCTTCTTCTTTCTGGCGATACAGCTTTTCGTGACCATCATTGAATTCAAGCTAACCACTCTGGCAGGCTTTGTTTTTGTACCTTTTGCGCTTTGGAACAAGACATCGTTTCTAGCCGAACGCGTGCTTGGCAATGTGATTGCCTCGGGCATTAAGCTCATGGTGCTGGCTACCATTGTCGGTATTGGCTCAACGCTCTTTGCGTCAGTCACGGCAGGCTTTACGGGTGATGTCGGCATTGAAGATGCGGGCGCGGTTATACTGGCCAGCCTCGCACTGTTCGCCCTCGGCATTTTTGGCCCCGGCATTGCGACAGGGCTTGTCTCCGGTGCCCCTCAGCTTGGCGCAGGCGCCGCCGTCGGTGCCGCAGCCGGTGTCGGCGCGGGCGCGATGGCAGCGGGCGCCGTCGCGACAGGCGGCGCGTCTGCCGTTGCGGGCGGAACCATGGCTGCGGCCAAATCCGGCGCAGCGATTTCGGGTGGCACGCGCATGGCGTTTTCCATGGGCAAGGCTGCCTCCGGTGCAGGTGGGCTGAAAGGTGCAGCGGCAGGCGTGAGCGCCCTGGCCCAAGCCGGAACTGGCTCAGTCGTGAACAGTGCAAAATCCGTCGCCAGCAAGGTCACATCGCCTATCAAGCAAAGCTATCAGGGCGGCGGGCGCGGCGCGGTCACGGCCACGGGCGACACGATCAAAGGCGGCACGATCAAAGGCGGCGCGAGCGCGGCGAATGATGCGGGCCAAGCGGCGGGCGCTCCAAACTCAGAACCCAAATGGGCACAGCAAGCCCGGCGCGGCCAGCGTCAGCGCGATGCAAGCATGGCCACCATGCACGCCGTGCGCGGCGGTGATGGCGGCGGCGCAGGCCAAGGCCCGCAACTTAAACAGGATGAGGATTAGACTATGCTCTGGAAACGCAGCCGCAACGCTTACGGCACAACCCCCATGGCGGAAACGCCTTATCAACGCGCCGCCCAGGTCTGGGATGACCGTATCGGCTCTGCCCGCGTTCAGGCCAGGAATTGGCGACTAACGGCACTGGCGGCGCTTGGGCTCTGCGCCGCGCTCTCAGCCGCCTATGTCTGGCGTTTTACACAAAGCATGGTCACGCCCTATGTGATTGAACTCGATAGCTCCGGTGAGGTGCGGACAGTCAGCGCAACCATTGCGAATTACGAGCCGACTGACGCGCAGATCGCTTACCAACTCGCGGGCTTCATCAAGGATGTCCGTTCGGTTTCAATTGACCCGATTGTCGTGCGTGAGAACTGGCTGAACGCCTATCACTATACGACTGACAAGGCGTCACTGACGCTGAATGATTATGCCCGGACAAATGATCCGTTTTCCAATGTCGGCAAGCGGTCTGTTTCAGTCGATATAGCGAGCATTGTGCGCAGCTCGGATGATAGTTTCGATGTCCGCTGGCGCGAGACGACTTTTCTGTCCGGCGTGCAGCAGGATCAGCAAACCTACACGGCTGTCCTCTCAATTGTGATTGACCCGCCACGGGACGAAGCCACGCTGCACCGCAATCCTCTCGGCATCTATGTCCACGGCATCAACTGGTCACGTGACCTGATTTCCACCCAGTCCAACACAGGAGTCTCCCAATGATTATCCGTCCACCCATACCCCTCGCTCTGCTTTGCCTGTCCATGGCCATGCTGGGCGGCTGCTCCACCTTGCAAGGCATGTTCGACAAACCCGTCCCGGATTTCACGCTGGATGAGGCCGACTATATGGAGGCGGTCTATCTGCCTGATGAATTGGATGTCGAAGAGATCGGTGCAGATGCGCCTATGGTTTATGAACGCATCATGCCTGTGGCGATGGCTGGGCAACTCAAGCCGATCATCAATGATTCCATCGCAGAGCTTCAAACCCTCAAGCCTCATGAGGCGATTGATCATGCGAACGCTGCCTCCGCCATCGAGCCGGAAGCGGGCGGTTTCGTAAACGCCATACAGATCTACCCCTATACAATCGGCGCGCTCTATCAGGTTTATACTGCGCCCGAACAGGTCACTGATATTGCGCTCCAACCCGGTGAAGAGCTGATGTCGGTCTCGGCAGGCGATACGGTGCGTTGGGTGCTCGGCGATACTGTCTCCGGCTCCGGCGATAGCGAGCAGGTCCACATTCTAGTCAAGCCAATCTCGCACGGTCTGACGACAAATCTCATTATCACAACATCAAAGCGCACCTGTCATGTCGAAATGAAATCCTTCCGCGAGACCTATATGGCGGCAGTCTCATAGCGCTATCCGCATGAAGAGCTGATGCTTCGCAAATCGGATAGGCGCACAGCGCGGTCACCAAAGCGTGAGCCCGTCGAACGCGGCTTGCAAATTGAACGCCTGAATTTTCGTTATGAGATTGATGGGGATGAGCCCCATTGGCGTCCGCTGCGCGCTTTTGATGACGGCAAGAAGGTCTTCATCCAGTTTCCAGCTCGGCTCGATCAAGGCGAAGCGCCGCCGCTCTTTGTCGTCGGACGCAATGGCGAAAGCCAACTCGTCAATTACCGCATCAATGGCGCTTACTATATCGTGGACCGTCTGTTTGGCGCTGCCGAGTTGCGCCTCGGTGAAGATAATCAGCAAGTCGTTCGCATTCTGCGCACGCAAAACCCCGTCACTAAGATGGCAGGGCTATAGTTATGGCCGATAGCTTAGAGCTTCGCGGCAAACCCCGTTCTGTGAGGCGGTTTAATCGCCGCGCCCTTATCGGGCTTGTTGCGGCGGCCAGCGTGATAATTCTGGGGGCTGCCGCCTTTGCATTACGTTCACCCGACAGATCGGGCGGGGCCGCGCCGCAAGAGCTCTATAATACGACCATGAAGGCGTTGCCGGATGGCCTCAATGAAATGCCGGCCTCTTATGCTGACGTGAAACGCGAGCCACCTTTGCTAGGCCCGCCTTTGCCTGGAGACCTTGGCGCAGCCATGATTGGCAAGACACGCGAACCGGTGCGCGAGGACAATCCCTTCCGCTATGAACCGGCCCGCGCGCGCTATAGCGGTAGCGCGCCTAGAAATGCGCAGCCGTCGCCAGAAGCGCAGCTTGCCGATGCGGCCCGCACCTCGAAGCTCTTTTTTATTACGCACCAGAGCGGCGGCACCGAACAAAGCCGCCGCCCAGCCGCGCCGGGCTATGCGAGTGCGTCTCCAGACTTGGCTCAAATTCTGGCGAGCCAAGGCGGCATTGACCCTGCCGGGCTTTTGGCCCCAAGCGCACCCGACCAAAACCGCCAAGAGCGCAAAGAGGCGTTCCTCGGCGCAGAGGTCGAAACGGAGATTTACAACCCATATCGCTTGCAAGAGCCGATCTCTCCCTATCAGGTCATGGCAGGCACAATCATTCCGGCCAGCCTGGTGACAGGGCTCAACTCTGACTTACCCGGCCAGGTTATCGCGCAGGTGACAGAGCATGTGTATGACACGCCGACGGGCCAGCATTTGCTCATTCCGCAAGGCTCAAAATTATTGGGCCGTTATGACAGTGTCATCGCTTACGGACAGTCGCGGGCCTTGGTTGTCTGGTCACGCATCATCATGCCGGACGGCACATCCATCACAATCGACAATCTGCCTGCCGTGGATATGACAGGCTATGCGGGACTTGAGGACCGTGTCGATCACCATAGCTGGCAGCTTTTCAAAGCCGCGATTCTCTCATCTGTCCTATCCGTCTCTTCCGAAATCGGTCGTGACGGGGATGATGATATTCTGAACGCCCTTCGGGACGGCGGTCAGCAGACGATCAACCAGGCGGGCCAGCAAATCGTCACGCAGCAGCTTCAAGTCCAGCCGACCCTAAAAATCAGACCAGGCTGGCGGCTGCGCGTCATCGTCAACAAGGACATTGTCCTGCAACCCTATGGAGGCTCCAAATGAGTGAACTTAAAATCGGGCGGCTGCCCGACACCACACCTGTTAAATTATCCATCGCCCTGCCACCGGACATTCAAGCCGAGCTTCGGGATTACGCGGCGGTCTATGCCAAAGCTTACGGCGAGGAAGCAAAGATCGTCGATCTTATCCCGTCCATGCTCGCCAGCTTCATGGCGTCGGATTCCAGATTCAAAAAGGCGCGCAAGTCGCTCGCCGCAACCCAGCCGTAAAGGAGTTTCCCATGGCAACAATTGGTCAGTTTCGTCCCGTGAAGGACGGTTATGAGGGCACGATCTCAACCCTCTCATTGGCGCGCAAAGTGCGCTTCATCGCCAACGACAATAAAAAGGGCGAAGGAAGCCCTGATTTCTTCGTTAAGACAGGGCAGTGTGATCTTGGTGTAGCTTGGCGTGAAGAAGCCAAAGAAAGCGCGCGACCCTATCTGCGTGTGCTGCTCGATGATCCGAGCTTTGCCGGACCCGTGAATGCGGCCCTGTTCGACAAGGACGGAAAAGCCGATCTTGTATGGTCACGACCAAAACGAGACGCTGCTTAGCGAGGTCAGTTTTGGTGTCGAAACACATCACCGAGCAGGATATTGAAGAGGGGCTGAGCGTGCTCGCGTGGCTCATCGACCGTTATGGCGATGCGGCTTGGCCTCTTTTCGAGCGACTGGAAAAGGAACTGGAAAGCCGCCAAAAGCGGAAGTCGCGCGTTCAGTCGCGTCTAACTGATAAGTTCGGTTAGGCAGCGATATGGTATGAAATGTCGGACAAGAAGCGATATTGTCCGACATTTAGAAACGAGACGTTGGTTGTAATGACTGATATATAAGTCATTAGCGCTATAATGACTGAAATATTGCTCATTTTCTTGATTTATTAGTAAATTCTAACTATATGACTGATTGTGCGGTCATTAAATAGTTTAATGACTGAAATATAAGTCATTTAGGAGTTCGAAATGGCCGATAAATCAAAAGGCTATTCCCGGCTTACCCAGCAAGCGACGCTTCTACTCGGCCAGCAAATTGAGCTCGCGCGAAAAGACCGGCGGATGAGCGAAACTGAGCTCGCGCGCCGTATTGGCGTGTCGCGCAGCACCGTGCAGCGCTTAGAACAAGGTATCACAGGCGTTGAAATCGGCACTTACTTTGAAGCCGCAACTATTCTTGGCGTTCCGCTTTTCGAAGCAGGTGCAACAACACTTGCGCCCCAAATTGAGCAAGTTCAGTCCATGCTGACATTGATGCCCAAGCGTGTCCGCAGCTCAAACCGTGAGGTAAAAGATGATTTCTGATCAGAGACCCCGCGAAGCCTATGTCTGGATTTGGTTGCCGGGCGAAACTGACCCTGTCGTCGCAGGACGCATTGAGCGCGACAAAGACATCTTTGTCTTCAATTATGGTCAATCCTATCTCGACCGCAAAGACGCGATACCCATCTATTTGCCTGAACTGCCCTTAGGACGAGGGGCAATTGTGCCTAACCCGCCGCTGCCAATGGCAAATGCCTTGCGCGATGCAGCACCGGACGCATGGGGGCGGCGCGTCATTATCAATCGCCTGACAGGCAAGATAGGTGATGAGGCGCACCAAGTTGAGCTTGATGAACTCACTTATCTTCTGAGTTCCGGGTCAGACCGCATCGGCGCGCTTGATTTTCAAGCATCGCCCGAAACCTATGTTGGCCGCGACATTGAACAGGCATCTTTGGCAGAGTTGCAAGAGTCTGCTGACCGCGTGCTGGATGGAAAGCCGCTACACAGAGAAATTGATCGCGCGCTGCATCATGGCAGCGCCATTGGCGGCGCGCGGCCCAAAGTACTGATTGACGACAATGATAAGAAATATATCGCCAAGTTTTCGTCGAGCGGGGATACCTATAGCGTCGTGAAAGCTGAGTTCATTGCCATGCGCCTTGCCGAGATTGCTGGATTGAATGTTGCGCCAGTAAAGATTGAAAAAGTGGCGCACAAGGACGTGCTTCTGATTGAACGGTTTGATCGCGTAAAAACCGATGCAGGGTGGGCGCGGCGCGCAATGGTGTCCGCGCTGACACTGTTTGGACTTCATGAGCAAATGGCGCGTTACGCCTCTTATGAGGAATTGGCAGATATAATCCGTGCACGCTTCGATGTGCCTCGCGAGACGTTAAGCGAACTCTACGCTCGCATGGTATTCAATATATTGGTTGGAAATGTTGATGATCACGCCCGAAACCATGCAGCTTTTTGGGATGGCGAAATGCTCAGCCTAACGCCGGCTTATGACATTTGCCCACAGGCCAGGACTGGACGTGAAGCGTCACAGGCTATGCTCGTGAATGGAACGCGCAATGCAAGCCAATTGACTGAGTGCTTAGAAGCCGCAGGGAAGTTTCATCTTAGCGATGACGACGCGCTGCAAATCATGACGGCGCAGACGACTGTTATACGAGAGCATTGGGACGCCGTTTGCGCGAAAGCTGAGGTCAGCACGGTGGACAAAGCATTGTTCAGGGGCCGTCAGTTCCTAAACCCATTTGCTTTTGAGGGTCTTGAAGATCGTTTTACACAAATGGGTGGCGGATCCTTCACATGAGTAAAATGATCGCTGGTGCCAAAGCAACAAACTAGAATTTGGGCTGTGATTAAGATTGAAATCTGTTAGTTAGCTGCGGAAAGGCAGCGTCGATATCGGTGCGAGGCTGATTTTGACCTACATTTTACCCACAAATTGACCTACATTTTTCGTTGACGAGTCGCCTAACTCATTGTAATTTAATGAAATTAAGGGCAAATATGCGACTTCTCGGCCGCACCAATTATTTCCCTTGATAATGGACACGTAAGTCCTAGCAATGACAATTGTGATGTACCCCTAGCTATGTAGACACCTTGTTCCTTCAGGCGCTTCCTAAGTCATCGGGTTGTGGCTTTCATATTCCGTTTTTTTGGACAACAACATCGAGAACAGTGCCTTCATCATCTGCAGCTCGCCAAAGATAATCCATTTTGCCATTTATTTTTGGTATAGACCCCATCCAGATGTTAAACAGGTGAGGGTTTTCTGATCTCGATTTTATCCATTTTGTATAATGTGATCCCAACCTCTCAACCTATCGCCTAATAGTTACGCGTGACACATTCGCGCTGCGTTCGGGCATTAGCTGCTCGACATCTTAAAAACTCATATTGTATTGGAAATATATTCAGATGGCGCGCCGAATAACATCCGTACGGGAGCGATAACGAGAGTAGGTAGGGGTTTTGATGGCCAGCTCTTAGCGCATTGGTTGAAAGCAGGCATTAAAGTAACGAAGCCGATTCATCAGGGGAGGGTGCTGCCAAAATCGGCAGGAACCAATAAGAAAAACTAAGCGGTAATTTTAGCTACATAAGAATTTATACTTGCATGTGGCAGAATCAGATGCTAATAAAACAAAAAATGTAAACGATTACATTCCCTGTTAATGTAAACGTTTACAAATAATAATAAGCAAGTATCGTCACAAAGGGGAATACCATGAATAAAAGATCGATGGATAAATTATGCCTTCGTTTACTTAGCGCGACGTCTGTTGTCTCGCTTCTCGCGGGGCAGGCGTGGGCGCAAGATACACAACCGATGGATGAGATTGTCGTTGTCGGTGTACGAGCTGCCCAAGAGGCCGCCATCGACGTTAAACGTTCCAAATCCGAAGTGGTGGACTCAATTATAGCTGAAGATATTGGTAAGTTACCGGATACGACTATTACAGATGCGCTACAACGTATCACAGGCATACAAATCGACCGAGATGCGGGCGAAGGCTCTTCATTGGCAATTCGTGGGCAACGTTCAGTGCTTGCTACTTTAAATGGTGAGCGGTTTATCACTGCTGAAACTCTATTGGAAACGAATGCGGCATTTCAGGATATTCCAGCGAGTTTAGTGTCGGGCGTGGATGTTTATAAATCGACCAGCGCCGGAAATCTGTCAGGTGGAACAGGCGGTATCGTTGACATCCGCACGCGCCGAGCTCTGAAATTAGACGAAGGACTAACCGCGACTGGATCTATTCAAGGGCGATATGGAAGCATTACTAAGGATGCAGATTGGGCCGTAGAGGGCTTAGTGGGTAAAAACTGGAATGACAGAACGGCCATGTCGCTTTCAGGCTCCTATTCGGACAGCACAAACGCGTCTCCTTTTCAAAATATTGGCACCGACCCAGATTATGTTGATGAATTCAATACTTGGGTCTGTAACGGCGGTGCCTGCGGTGACCTTAATGGTGACGGCGATGACAGAGACTTTTATTTAACGCCAATTGGCTGGAATTCGACGGTGAATAATCGCGAGTTTGAGCGAAAGCGTCTTGGCCTTGCATATAACTTTAACCACCAACTCAACGATGCGTGGGAAGTGTCTGGCGACGCTATCTATAATGAAATGGACGAGCGGCAAAATGGTCAACAAATATTCGTCAATGGTGGCTTCGCCGGTCGCACCGGGTTTGGTCCGAATAATGGTTCGAGCGTTGGAGGGCTTATTGACGCGTCTGATTACGTGGGGCGTTGGCATCCTGACGGGGACGTTCCAATTTCATGGGTCACAGAAGCAACTTTTGATCGTACCGGTTTCAGAGCCGGCGTTGAGTCCGTCCTTCGGGAAACAGAAGCATTAAATACTAACCTTCAATTCGATTATGATAATGGTGGTTTATTCACAGGTTCAATTAGGGGCGTTTATAGCGATGCGACCCGTGATGCTTCTTCAGCATTTGCTGTTGGCCAAACTGATGCCTTGTGTATAGCCAGGTCGCAAATGCAAGCGGATAGCGGCACATGTACGGACCTAAACCCTACCGCAATTTCGGGGGCCTATCAAAACTCAATAGCTCTCGGAGAAGATGAATTCACTTGGACCGTTGACCCAGCGCTCGCGCAACTTGCGGCGTCCCCGGACGCTTGGCGATTACATTCAAATTGGTATGAGAATAATGTTACGACCGCTGATCAATTGGTTTTGCGTGCAGATGGCACTCAGAGATTTGGAGAGAATTTCTCATATGACTTTGGCGTTAGGTTCTCCAAGCGAGGCACATCTGAAACGCGGCAAGATTATTTTAGTCCATCAGGCGTCAATGGGTTACTAAATAAATTCGGTGAGCCAGGATACGCATTAGGTCAAGCAGGGGCCACTGGCGGTACGGCTGAAGGATTAACTTTTGATCCGTTGCCGGCCTACACATTCAACAGCCCTGAACTGGCACCATTCTTGACCAATGTCTCTGACTTCAATGTTAACGGCCTTAACTTGACATTACCGATGCTTGATAGCGCCGCGCTTTTGGACAATTTCACCGGATTCAGGGACGCACTCTACGGCGAAGGACAATTTATTGCTGCGCCTGATCGGTCATATCGCGTTGATGAAGAGCAAATTTCGGCTTACGTGCAATCAAATTTTGAAATCCCATTTTCCGAGGCCTTCTCTTTATCGGGTAACTTTGGTTTGAGGGTTGTAAAAACCACATTTGACGTCACTCAGAATGAAGTCAGTGATCAACTTGATCAACGTATCTTAGCCGGTACTGACCCAAACCATTCAGCGTATGTTGATGCGGGTGATATTGTTACGACCAATTCAAAAACTATACCCCTGCCTTCATTGAATTTGAATGGAGATATCGGCGAAACAATTCGGGTCAAGTTTGCTTGGGAAGAGGCTCAATCCCAGCCTCGATATGAATTCTTAGGTCGCGGTCCAATCACATTCTTCGAAACTGAGCGTCCCGGCGAAAACTTCCAACGCGTAAGCAGCGTTCAACGTTTGGGTAACCCAAATCTTACAGCTGAATTGGCTGAAAAAATCAGTTTAGCTCTTGAGTGGTATCCCACGCAGGGAACGATTCTCACTGCCGGGTATTTCAAAAACGATTTGAAAGACTTCACCTTTACAAGAACAACGCCTATTGCCGCAGTTGACTCAGATGGTGTTCTACGTAACGGGGCAACTCTCCTGGAACGGGTCAATGGAGAAGATGGTGGATATGAAGGGTATGAATTTGCGTTCCAGACCTCATTTGATTACCTGCCAGGCTTCCTTTCAAATACAGGCATAACGGCTAATTATACCTATTCACCCAGTGATGGCGGAACTGATCAGGGCGTTGAGAGAATCCTTGCCGGTGGAGATGATGTACCGCTCGGAAGCACATCTGAACATCAAGCAAACCTGATTGGGTTCTACGAAGATGAGAAGTTTCAATTCCGTCTTGCTGCCAACTACCTAAGTGATCAATTCTCCGGAACAACCGGACATTGGAGCTACGAACAAACGTTCCCGGCCGGTAATTCAGGCTTAGGAGTCTTTACAGATGACCAAATCTATGTGGATATGAGCGCGTCTTATAATATTAACGAGCAATTCCAGGTCTTCGTAAACGGATCTAATATCACGGAAGAGGCACCAAAACAGTATCGCGCCGTTTCTGCGAACCGTAATGTATATAACCAGTTTGAAAGTATCTGGTCTCTTGGCCTGAAGGGTAAATTCTAGGTGTTACAAGTTTAGTTCACTGATACTTTCCCTGTATCAAATGACTGGGGCGACGCTTGCGTTGCCCCTTTTTTAAATGAAATGGTGGATATGTGAAAGATTCTCGTCTTAAGAAAATTGTTATTGTTGGTGGTGGTACAGGTGGCTGGATGACGGCGGCCGCTTTATCGCACCGATTTAAAAACAATAAGTTTACTCAAATTTTCCTCATTGAATCCGAAACCATAGGCACTGTAGGTGTTGGCGAGGCTACAGTTCCGGCTATCCGTGAATTTTTAAAAAAATTAGGTATTAGTGAAGCAGATTTTATCAAAAGAACCAATGCAACCTTCAAACTTGCGATTGAGTTCAACGGATGGAAGCAAGCAAATGAATCGTTCCTACACCCTTTCTCTGATCATGGATTGCCTCTTGCCGGGGTCCCTTTTCTGTCGGCTTGGACAAAGTTGATCCAAAATGGCGATGGTTTATCCATTGATGAGTTCAATTTAGGTTCGCAATTGGCGGCGCAGGGTCGTTTTTCTATCCCCACGCAAAATGACGAGAAGGGCAACAGTCTTTATAATTATGCATTTCATTTTGATGCTAGCCTAGCGGCTAAATATTTTAGGACATGGTCTGAGATGGCAGGAGTCACGCGTAAAGCGGGTGAAGTCATCAACGTAGAACAATGTCCTGAAACGGGTGATGTCATACAGCTAAAACTTAAAGACGGTTCAATGCTCGAAGGTGATTTTTTCATTGATTGTTCTGGTTTCAAAGGCTTGCTTATTAACGAAACGCTAGGTGCTGAGTTTGATGATTGGACGCATTATTTACCTTGTGACCGCGCCGTTACGATAGGGTCAGAAGCTTTGGCTAACTTCCCAAGTTCTACAAGAGCGTTGGCAAAGGCGGGCGGATGGCAGTGGCGAATTCCCCTTCAAAACAGAGTTGGAAACGGGTTTGTCTATTCCAGTAATCATATCAGCGATGAGGTGGCGCTTTTATCGCTTCAATCAGAACTTCCCAGCGCAAAAATCGGAGACCCAAAATTCTTAAAGTTCAGGACTGGGATGCGGCAGAAAACCTGGGACAAAAATGTTTACGCCATAGGTTTATCTGCTGGATTTCTAGAGCCACTAGAGTCGACTGGCATATACCTCATTCAGATAGGAATTAGTCTGCTCTTGAGTAATTTTCCCAGCGTTGACCGAAATCAGGCGTTAATTGATGAGATAAATCGTGGTCAACGGGAGCATTGGCTACGTGTAAGAGATTTCATAATTTTGCACTATTTCTTAAATGGACGAAAAGGTGAGCCTCTATGGGATTATTGCCGCAATATGAAAGTGCCTACAGAGCTATTAGAAAATATTAAACTGTATAGAGAGACAGGTCGGTTACGGCTTCAGCATGCAGACTTCTTTCAAAGAAGTTCATGGGTGTCTATGTTGTCAGGCTTTGGCGTCGTTCCGAGACGTTATCACCCAAGGGTCGATGATTTTCCATATCAAGCTCTTGTAAGTGAGTTAAAAGCGATGTCGGGCTCAATGCACGAAGCAGCGTCTAATGCGCCGCTTCACCGTGATTTCATTATCAAGAACTGCGCGTCGGTGGAACTGACGTTGTAACCGTTAACGACACATTAGACGAATAAATTAGTGCTTCCGCAGTATATTGTTCAAAAACTCACCATGTGGTGATGCGGTCGCGGCAGAACGTAAGAGTCCGATTTTCATGCGTTCCAGATTGTTGATTATACTGTTTTGCTCTAAATCCTCAATGCGGCGGTTAAGGGCGTGCGGCCTTACGCCAAGCCCTTCAAAGAGTGTGATCCAGCTTGCGGGTTCAAATGATTCAAAATCGTGGCTCAATAGCTTGCCGCTAGCTTTGAAAATATCAATTTTCCGGGACAAGCTTTCGGGTATATCCATCGCTGTGACATAGTTCCAAAATTCTGAATCGCGGCGTGAGGACAGTTTATAGTGTAAAATTATAAAGTCCCGAATGCGTATTTGCTCTTTTTGAAATTGTAAATTGGCTTCTTGGGATAAAGTCAAACAGTTATTATTACCGGGAAAATATTCCATCAGAATGGAAAGTGCGCGATGTACGAGGTTGATGCTTGTAGATTCTAAGGGTTCAATAAACCCGCTCGCTAAACCAAGTGAAACACAGTTTTTGCTCCAAAACTGTTTTCGCATACCAGCGGTAAACTTTTGATGATTGGGCGCGCTTAATGGGCTGGATTCCATTTGAGCGCTCAGGATTTCCTCGGCTAAATGATCGGTAGTGAATTCGCTACAATAAACATAGCCGTTCCCGACCAAATCTTGCAGAGGAATTCTCCAACTCCACCCATGTGATTGCGCGGTCGCCACTGTATAAGGCTTGAGGCTCTTACGATTTTTTGGATGGCACTTCATTGCGACTGCGCGATCACAAGGTAGCCAGTGTTTCCAACTCTCATACCCCGTTTTTAAGGCGCCCTCAATTAGCAGTGCTCTAAAGCCTGAACAATCGATAAAAAAGTCCGCTTGCAATGTTCTTCCGGATTCGAGTTTAAGGTTTTTAATCTCCCCCGATTCTGATTTTAAATGAACATCAACAACTAGGTCGTCCATAGATTCAACACCGCGCTCAAGAGCTAAGAGTTTGAGTGACTCTGCATATAGCGTCGCGTTAAAATGATAAGCGTAACCAAAGTCGGATATAGCTGATTGCGCGGGTGCAGGTTGGGCAAAACGATCTTGAAGAGCTATCTGGGTGCTCAAGGAATAGTCTTGGAGGTCGAGATCGGGTTTAGTTTGGCGCGCTTTCAAGAAACAGTCGTAAAAGCTGGCGTCCATCATATCAGCGCCGTAAGCGCCAAATGGATGAAAGAAACTATCTTTGCCATCTTTCCAGTGCTTGAACTGTATTCCAAGCTTAAAAGTCGCTTTTGTTTTCTGAATGAAGCTCAGATCGTCCAGCCCGACATAGGCATTAAAATTGCGTAGATTGGGAATGCTGGCTTCGCCAACGCCAACCGTCGCAATTTTCGAGGATTCAACTAGGATAATTTGAGTGTCAGTATTTTTTAAAAACTGACTCAGACACGCCGCTGCACTCCACCCCGCCGTGCCGCCCCCTACGATGACGATTCTTTCTGGGTAGGGTCTATTCATGTTTGGGTATGCGGGGTGAGGGGAATGAAGCCGGTAATTGTCAGGCGTCCAGACGCCGGATCTTCGCTAAGACTCTCTGGGTGAGGAATGTCCCCGGAATGTAGGTTTGCACCAGAATAAACAACAAGTCGGTTAAATTTATTTTTCGCGCTGAAAATGCGTTCGAATAGAGTGTCATCTTCAGAGAAATATAGCGGTGTATAAGATGATTGCATTTTCTCGCGGATGACGTTCCCCATTGCCGCATTATAACGTGGCGCGCGCTCCAAGGTTATACGTTCATAACCACTCGGTTTGTGGCGAAAGAAATTAGTGCCGCCTAATTGCTCATCACAGAGATAATGAATGAAGGCTAAATAATTCTCATCATTTTCGTCCGTGTGGGGAAAGCACTGGTTTAGTTTAAGTTTATCTGGAGGCGTTGTGACCATAGAAAAAGTGCAATTTTCAAACCCGTCTAAAACGGTGCCGACAAAGACAGGTTCAATTGAGGGAACTAATTTTTCACTGAGAATGCGGAAGTATTCGCTCGGCAGGGAAGCCCGTATGCCGGGATAAACCTCTCCGCCATTGACGAAGAAACTTCCTGCCGCAGTCTGCCGTAGAGACACCGGTTCTGGATAAAAGTCATCATATATAAGTATGGGTGATCGCTCATGACCCATTTCTTGTCTTGAGACCTGTGTGATTGAAGAAATAAAAAGCTCCGCCGCAAAATATTGTAAACGATTACACATATAGATTGTCAAATTGTAATCTAGCAGATGAAACAGAGCAAATCTAGAATGAAAACGATTACATTTTTCCTTTACCTCGTGCCACATTTCCTTGTAAGTTTAGAAAAATGTTTAAGGGGGAGTGGGAATTGAAACCTAAGTTGTAGGCTCTTACTAATTCTCACAATTACTATGAATACTAACTTATTTCAGCGGCGTAAGCAGGCTTTGCTTGAGGCCCATGAAACACATATTTGTAAACCTAACGAAGAAGAGCTGCTCTCCAATGGAATATATTCTCGTTGGCAGAATCCGGTAATTACGCCAGAAAGTGTCCCTCTTAATTGGCGTTATGATTTCTCTGAAACCGATAATCCATTCCTTATGGAACGTTTGGGTATCAATGCTACGTTTAATGCTGGCGCTATTTATTGGCGCGATAAATACATTATCGCGGTGCGTATCGAAGGGAATGATAGAAAATCGTTCTTTGCGATTGCTGAAAGTGAAAACGGCGTTGATAATTTTAATTTCTGGGACGCGCCGATTTTAGTGCCTCAACTCGATGACCCTGATACGAATGCCTATGATATGCGACTGGTTGAGCATGAGGATGGCTATATTTACGGCCTATTTTGTACGGAGCGAAAAGATAAGAGCCAACCGAAAAATCTAGCTGCAGCTATTGCAGAGTGCGGTATCATACGAACGAAAGATCTTAAAACTTGGGAGCGCCTTCCGGATCTCGTGACTCATTCCGGGCAGCAAAGAAATGTGGTGCTGCATCCTGAATTAATTGACGGGAAATATGCTTTCTATACCCGCCCGCAGGATGGTTTCATCAGCGTTGGTGCAGGGGGCGGCATTGGCTGGGGGCTGTCGAAGGAAATTATTGGGGCTGAAATCTTGGATGAACAGGTCGTTGACCATCGCTTTTATCATACAATAAAAGAGACCAAGAATGGATTAGGTCCCGCTCCTATAAAGACAGATGAAGGTTGGCTTCACTTGGCCCATGGCGTTCGAAATACGGCCGCCGGCCTGCGATATGTTCTTTATATGTTTATGACGGATTTGGACAAGCCGTGGGAAATTATCCATGCGCCGGGCGGGCATTTCATTGCGCCCCATGGAGATGAACGTGTAGGCGATGTTTCAAATGTTGTATTTAGCAATGGCTGGATTTGTGAGGAGGACGGCCGGGTCTTAATTTATTACGCGTCGAGCGACACTCGCCTGCATGTTGCGACCTCAACCGTTGATCAACTGGTCGACTACGTCAAAAATACGCCGGAAGACCCGATGTTTAGTCATCTGAGTGTGCAGCAGCGACTAGACCTTATTGAGAAAAATAAACGCCAATTAGCCAATGATGAATAGCGTCGAGACATCTCCGATCCAGCGTTTGAGAGACGAATTCCATCTGGAGTTAGTCGCGATTAAAGACTGGTGGGGGACGTGCGCTATAGATGAGGAGTATGGGGGATTTGCGGGAGAGGTCTCAAATGAAGGTGTTCCTCGGCAAGACGCGAAAAAAGGGGCTGTATTAAACGCGCGGATTTTGTGGTTTTTTTCAGAGGCGAGTCTTTGCCTTAATGATAAAGAGGCAAAAGATTTGGCCCACCGAGCCTATGATGTCCTAAAATCGCAATTTACTGATAAAGTGCATGGTGGGCTATTCTGGTCAATAGAGCCGGATGGTGCTGTGCTTGAGCCGAAAAAGCAAACTTACGCTCAGGCTTTCGGTATATATGCCTATTGCGCATATTATAAGCTAACGGGCGATATAGAGGCGCTGGACTCCGCGAAAACCCTATTTGATATTATCGAAACGCGCTGCACAGACCGCGACAATAATGGATATCATGAAGCATTGAGCCAAAATTGGGCGCCGCTAGACGATGTGAGGTTAAGCGAGTTTGATAGCAATTTTCCATTCTCGATGAACACCCACTTACATGTGCTCGAAGCCTATACCGAATTGCAAAAACACGCGCCAAGTGAGGCTGTCCGAACAGCTCTTGTTAACTTGATTCATATTCATGAGGATAAAATTCTACACGAAGATGGCGCGTATTGTCGCCTGTTTTTTGATCGAAACTGGAATGATAATTCAAATGAAATATCCCACGGCCACGATATTGAGGCGAGTTGGTTAATTCATGAAGCGTGTCTTGCTGTGGACGATCCGGTATTAGCTGCGCAATTGCAAAAGAAAATACTCAAACTGGCTGATACGTGTTTTGAAACCGGATTTGCAAACCGTGAATATGTTTATAATGAAACCGAAATCAATGGTCCGATCGACAAAACTTCGATTTGGTGGGTCCAGGCCGAGGCCATAGTCGGCTTTCTCAATAGTTATGAGATGTGCGGTAAAGAAGAGCATCTGAGTGCCGTCTTTACGATATGGGGCTTCACAAAGCGTCATCACATAGATCGTGAGTATGGCGAGTGGCGTTGGTCAGCTTTAGTGGACGGCGCGGCCAAAATTCGCCCTTATAAATGCGGTATGTGGAAAGCGCCTTATCATAATGGCCGCTCCATGATTCACGGTATTCGATTGATAGATAAAATTCAAAAACACCACACGCAACAAACATTAACGGAACTCCATTCTGAGTCGTCGTTTAACAGGCGAGGGCAACGGGCATGAATTCAGTTCAATTAGCACCACTCGATTTACTCATAATTGGGGGTTACATCGTGATGACTGTCGTCATCGGATTTTTGGTTTCCAAACGCGCGGCTAAAGATACGCGCAGTTACTTTCTCGGCGGTAATAAAATGCCATGGTATGCGCTTGGCTTGTCAAATGCTTCCGGGCAATTCGACATTGGTGGCACAATGTGGATGGTCTATCTCCTCTTCATTTATGGGTTAAAGAGCGCTTACATTCCATGGCTATGGCCAGTCTTTAATCAGATATTCCTGATGGTCTTCATTTCGGCTTGGCTAAGACGGTCAGGGGTGATGACTGGAGCTGAATGGATCACGTTCCGGTTTGGGAACAGCCGGGGTGCGCAGCTTTCACATATCGTAATCGTGGCCTTTGCTTTATTAGTTGTGCTTGGATATCTGGCCTTTAGCTTCGTAGGTATTGGCAAATTTGCGGCCGTTTTCTTGCCTTTCACATTGGCAGCAGATCCTGTTTTAAATGAACAATTATACGGTCTTATCATCGTCTTTTTGACCGCGGTGTATGTTATCAAAGGTGGGATGTATTCCGTTGTGATAACAGAATTGCTACAATTTGTTTTCATGTTCTTTGCCTCAATTGCGATCGGAATTATCGCAATGCGTGCAGTGGCGCCGGATCAGTTGGCCGCTATTGTTCCAGAT
>Ga0209185_1000531_pt1 | contig 44019 bp, 36 predicted proteins | sample SidtaG_2_FD_187425 | JGI IMG/M metagenome (GOLD analysis project Ga0209185, IMG submission 187425) | Marine algal microbial communities from Sidmouth, United Kingdom - Sidmouth_Asex2 metaG (SPAdes) (version 2) | ecosystem: Host-associated > Algae > Red algae > Unclassified | place: Sidmouth... | reverse complement strand
AATATCAATTATTCCCTCCTTAGAATATGTAGGGCTTCGGTTTAAAAATTACTTGTAAACAATAGTAAAGGGCCTATTCTACGGCAACAGTTTAAACAAAAACAATTTTAACCGGACAACAGTAGTTTGTAACTACACCCTTATATCTTTCGTACAACGCAAATACAAAAAATATGAAGGCGTAGATGCAATCTACGCCTAGAGGAGGTGTTGATACAATCTACACCTAGTGAAGGGCTAGTGTAGGTAAAGCCTTTGTGTCATAAAAAAAATTGCATATCTTTATTTTATGGATATTCAAGTAGAAAAATTGAATTTTATTGAGTGGTTGAATAAACAATCGGACAGCAACTTATTCACCGAATTAAAAGAACTTAAACAGCGTTATTTATCAAGCAGCAAAGAAAGTAAAACAACTGATTTAGAAAAGTTACTGGATAAGTCAATGCGTCAATATGAAACTGGGAATGTAATCGACCATGCCCTAGTAAAGGAAGAAATGGAGAAGAAGTACGGCAAGTTGTATTGAAGATTACTTGGACAAAAGTCGCTACCACTACTTATGATAATTATCGATCAACCAAAGCATGCCTTATTACAACCTAAAAAAGTTTCCTAAAACCGAACGCCTAAGAATCACAGATGGTTTACAGCGCCTAGGCGCACAATTAATAAGCGATAAATTCCTAGCTGATTCAATATTCAGATTGTTAATCCTTGGAAAGAAACAGTGATAATGGAACAAAAAATAGAATTTATCTGCGAGTGGTTAACGGGAATTATACGATTACCGAACTTTGCCGAAAAGAGATTACAGGCTTTTCTTCTAAAAATGCTAGCATCTATAAAAAAAGTAGTTTAAATTACATTGAAACTAAGTAAAATGAAAAGAATAATAATTTTGTATGTAGTACTTCTCATTTCCGTTAATGCTATGGCGCAATGTGATTTTTTAAGAACAGTTTCTGCGGGGGGCGAACATGCCTTAGGCATAAGGTCTGATGGAACGCTTTGGACTTGGGGCGGAAATTATAATGGACAATTAGGTAATGGTACTTCGGTCAATAGTAATAGTCCGATTATGATTGACACGGCTACTGATTGGCAATTTGTTTCTGGAGGTAATTCGCATTGTTTAGCAATTAAAAATGGTTCCTTATGGGCTTGGGGCCGAAATCTGTCTTACCAACTGGGAGATGGAACTTTTTTTCAGCGCAACGTTCCAACACTAATTGGAAGCGACACAAATTGGGCTGTAGTTTCAGCAGGTGGTATGCACAGTATGGGTTTAAAAAAAGATGGGACACTTTGGGCTTGGGGCAGTAATGCTTCAGGGCAACTAGGCGATGGAACAAATATAAATAGAACAGTACCTACACAAATTGGTACGGCTACTAATTGGAAAATAATTTCGGCTGGTAATGCGCACAATATGGCCATAAAAACAGATGGCAGTTTGTGGGTATGGGGCGAAAATTTTAATGGTGAATTGGGGGTTGGTAATACGACTGACCTATATACACCAACCCAAATTGGTATAGGTAATACTTGGCAAGATGTTTCAGCCGGCTATGAGCATAGTTTAGCCGTACAAACAAATGGCAATCTATGGAGCTGGGGTGAAAATAATGGCGGCCAGTTGGGTGATAGTACAACTTCAGATAAATTGTTACCAACCTTAATTAGCACATCCAATAATTGGAAACATGTTTCTGCGGGCGACGAACATAGTATGGGCATGCAAATCGATGGAACGATTTATACTTGGGGTAGAAATCAATTTGGTCAACTAGGAGATGGTACGAATGCGTCCCGCCTCGTACCTACTAAAATTATAGGATTGAATAATTTTAATAAAATATCAGCGAGCGTATTTAGTTTTAATTTTGCCCTAAAAAATGATGGTTCGCTTTGGGCTTGGGGATCAAATTTTTCAGGAGAATTGGGCGATAGTTCTGTAATTGGCTCAAATACTCCTAAGTTTATTAAAGATGTTGGTATTTATGGAATAAACAATACCATTGCTCTGGCTAGTACTAATAATGCTACATCCGTTTACAATGCCAATACGACCGCAACGGTTGCACACGACGATGGTTTATCTATCCCATACACAACAAGCAATTGTGAGATAATTTGTGATATCCAAGATGCCGTTGGTGGCAATACGCTTGGCATTGTAACCGCTAAGATTATTACAACAGATACAGCTTATGTGGTTGGCAACCAACCGGCTTCATTACGTTATTACGAAATAAACCCGACAAGCTCGGGACCAGTCAATGCAACAATTTATCAAACTCAAGACGACTTTAACCGATATAACTCCTTAAACACAGTTAGCAACGGAACTTGGGATAAATTACCCACCTCAGGTATTGATGCTTCTGGTATAGCACGTGTACGAGTAACACAAAATAATAGTTCAGGTGGCTCAGCTATAATACCCAATGCAACTTGGTGGGATGGTCTCAATAATCGATGGACTATAAACTTTACCACTTCTCAATTCGGAAATTTTTATGTTCATACTGCCAATCCTTCAAACGCACCGCTAAACTTGACTGAAAACTTTTATGCCACTCGGGTTATTAGCAGCTATCCGAATCCAGTTTATGATAGATTGCATATGCAATTGCAATCTTCTAATCATCCCGTAGTGATTAAATTAGTTGATATTACGGGTAGAGCCGTTATTACAAAACAATCCATGGGAGTAAACGAATTGCAATTAGAAGTGGGCAAATTATCCAATGGTATTTATCACTTAGTTGTTTTTGAAAGTGATTCGGTAATCTATCGAACTAAAATTCTTAAGCAATAGATATTGATTTAGACTTATACCCCTGCGTATGTCATCTTTATCCGTAGATCAAAGTAGCAAATTTTTCGAATTCGGTAATACACCCCTAAGCTGATTGTTGCTTGTAGTTTGATCCTGGCTGTCAGCTTGCCTGGCTTGCCCCCCCAGCTAATTGACGTTTGGCTAATAGGAGTTTATCACGCTTTGCGTGAGCTAATACAATTTCCTAATTATTCTAATGCCGTTACAAACGGCGCAAACTTTGTATTTCAAATCTATATTCTTTAAAAGAAGCGATTGCAGTTACGCTGCGCTAAACTACAATCATCGGGGGGCTATGGTGTGGAATTGAAAGCTTAAGGAAACGCAATGTCCAGACACATAAATGTGTCGGAGACGATTACTATGAAAATATTTGGAGACGTTGACGGGAAAAAGTAAAATGTTTTTCTATCGTATAGATTTTGCAACCTCAATAATTTTAGATCGCAACACAGAGTCTAAGTCTTCTCCGAATAAATGAACCTCTCTTTGTTCAGAATTGATATCCTCAATGATTATATCAATGTCACCCTTTATCGTCAATGGAGGCTCTAAGGTCCAAATATTTCTTCTATTGTTGGTAAAAAGTTCCACAGTTAATGAGTCTATTTTTGGTGGGATTAATTGTTCCTTTTCATAATCATACCTTTGATATGCCTTTACATTTTCGGAATACACTTTATAGAATTTGCCAAGCTCAACCTTTTTATTTTTTGGAATGGAAGATTCTTTAGATTTATTAAGTTCTCTATCGACCATGCTGCCTTTTAGCTCATCTGGAATGCTAGGGTGACCTCCTAGGTATATCCCAAAGGTAACGGAGTCTTCAGTCACAACATTATACACCGTAAAATCAATTCCCTGAGAATTTGTAACAGTCCACCGATTTGGAATTGAAAATTTGAAACTACCCAACCTGTATATGTTGTTTGGGTCTCCATTAGTAAACGGTTTTATTACTTCCAGTTCGTCAGCTGTGTTTGATATCTCATTCGCTGATGTATTAAATTGAATATATATCAAAATCGAAATTGCAACAATAGTCCCTAACAAAAGAAACCCTATTTTTTGCTTTGCGCTGTTCACTATTTCTTGACTACTTTCTTCCACCTTTAAAAATGTATCACGGGTTTGTCAAACGAACCATGTAGTTTGATTGATTTACATTGCTAAGTTAATCTGTAATAGATATATTATACTGCCATTTCTTAGCAACGTCTCACTTTGCCTGCAATTTGACCTTGCGTTTATGGTATAAAATTGATACCTTAAGGAAACGCAACGTCCAGACACATAAATGTGTCGGAGACGATTGCTATGAAAATATTATTGGAGATGTTGACGGGAAAAAAGGCGAAATTAAATTGGATCTAGTACTCTTGTCATGCTGAACTTGTTTCAGCATCCTCGGTCAAAAATGGAAAGTGCAATAGCCGTTACAAACGGCCAATAATAGTACACTTCGTTATAAACGTTGTAAATACAGATTGAAGTTGCACACGCATTCGCGTTTTAAACTCCAATCAGCCCAAATGTCAATCAGCGGGGATTATTCTTTTACTATTTTCTGGATATAAACATTATCAGAATTTTCGATCAACAATAGATAAACTCCCGTTGGTTGGCTCGAAATATTTATAGTTTCTCTACTTAGTAAATTTTCTTTTCTAATAATGGTGTATCCATGAATTGATCTTAATTCAAAATTGTATTTCTTATTATCAGTGTTGTTGATTTCTAAATCAAACTTACCAGATGTAGGATTAGGGTAAATATTAAATAAATTTTCGGATACAGTATTGTTAGTTAGTCCTACACCAGTTATACTGTAACATAAAGACGTGTCAATGCAACCGTTTTTTGTAACAATAACTGCACATGAAATATTACTACTTACAACAAAAGTTTGATTAGTTGCACCAATTATAATAGAACTATCGCTGCAATTAATCCATTGATAATTTGCTGATGGTTCATTTGAGGTTAAAGTAAATCCAGATTGGGTAACTGAAGTATCAATAACATTTATTGTCAAGTCTAAAATTAAAATGCTATCACAAGTTGTTGAACTACTTAGTGGTTGTGAATACATTCCAGTTGAAGAGTAATTAATCCCATTTATTACTATAGAATTACATGCAGTTGTGGTAATAGTATCAAATAGAGGTGGGCATTGGCTCATTTTATGAATATAAATATCCCATCCACCATTACCATTAATGAAAGATGTTGCCGTATCTGTATCAAAATCCACAAGTCCTGTAAAAACACCGGTTACATATATGGATCCTTTTTTATCTAGTGCAATTGAAGCGCCCTGAGAACCTGACCCTGAACTACCTTCGATATTTTTAGCCCAACGGAAATCTCCATTAGAATTAATTTTTGAAATGTATACGTCATAAGAAGAATTTAAAGTGAGATTATGAACGCCGGGGCCAGGGTCAAAATCTACTGGTGAAGATTGGTAAAAACCTGTGGTATAAATATTATTGAACGAATCTAAAGTAAGAGAGATTGGGTTTTCCTCAAATATTCCGCCTATTTGTTTCGCCCAAATAAAATGACCACTAGAATCTAGTTTTAAAATCACAATATCACTATACCCAATTGAACCATTTGCTGTAAGATTATAATTCAGTACTGTGTCAGGGTTCATATCAGCCACTCCTCTGAATTTGCCTGTAAAATAGATATTACTCTGCTGGTCAGTCTCTAGCGAACCGCTTGTCTCATGTAAAGGTCCTCCTAGTTGCTTTGCCCAAATGAAATTACCACTTGAGTCTAGTTTGATAATGAATATATCCCGCATTCCAAATGATGTCATTTTAAACGAGTCAACGCCAGGGTTAAAGTCGCCAGAATCGGTGAAGTTTCCTGTAGCATAAATCATTCCAGCTAAATCTATACTCATTGAGGCAGGATCGAAATTTAAATCTCCACCAATGTGTTTTACCCAGTTAAAATTCCCCAAAGGGTCTAATTTTAATATGAAAACATCTCTGCCAATATCCGCATTCTGCATAGAACTGTTTAATCCAGGGTCAAAATCTACACTATCAGAAAAGTTACCTAAGACATAAGCATTCAATTGTTGGTCAAGTTTGATTGACCTAGGTCTAATCCAATTGCTTCCCGAAACTTGCTTAGCCCATAAATAATCTCCGATACTATCAAGTTTAACGATGAAAAGATCACGGACTCCTCCGTATGTCATATTATTAGTATTTACTCCTGGGTCAAAGTCAACCGTACCTGTAAAAGTTCCTGTTATGTAAATCGATCCGAATGCATCTGTAGTTAGTGAGGCTGCATTACTCCAATCACCAGCTCCGGTTCCGGCAAATTCTTTGGCCCAGATAAGCTGCCCCGTTGAATCTAATTTTTGTATGAACGCATGAGAGCCAGATATCGTTCCTAAATTATAAACTGCAGGACCTGGGTCAAAATCTACAATCCCTTCAAAATAACCAATTGTGTAAACATTTCCTTGAGCGTCTGTTTTGATACTAAATCCTGCATCGTGAGTTGTACCGCCCATAGTTTTTGCCCATTGAAAATAAGGAGATTGCGCATTCAAGACTAGAGAAGACATAGTTAAGAAAACGAGGTAAAATACACACTTCTTTAGATTCATAACGAAAGCTTTTTTCAAAAGCACTTAGATACCATTGCGCTAATGACTTACTCGTAAAATTACATTTTTTCTGATTAATGTACAAGGTTATTTTTTTTGACCCTCTAGCGAAAGTTTGAGGTTGAGGTATTAGCGGAAGCAAATGTGCGTACTTCTAGAGCCAAAGCACAAGAACCCCACGCAAAATGCTAGGCGGCACCTGCCTGCCGGCAGGCAGGTTCTTGCGCTAGCCACGAGTACCAAAACAGATAAACTCTATAAACTTCATAAACCCTCCAAACGATTTATCTTCGCCTCGTGCAAAAAAACATAGAAGTTCGCGGAGCGAGAATGCATAACCTTAAGGATATTGATGTAGACATCCCGAAGAATAAACTCACGGTGATTACGGGTATTAGCGGCAGCGGAAAAAGTTCGTTGGCTTTTGATACCATTCATGCTGAGGGGCAGCGCCGCTATATGGAAAGTTTTAGTGCCTATGCGCGGCAGTTTATTGGCAATATGGAGCGGCCGGATGTGGATTTGGTTCGCGGGCTGAGCCCCGTGATTAGCATTGAGCAAAAAACGACGAGTAAAAATCCACGCTCTACGGTAGGCACGATTACCGAGATTTATGATTTTTTTAGATTGTTGTATGCGCGCGCCGGCACGGCTTATAGTTATAACACCAACAAGCCCATGGTGCAGTATAGCGAGGAGGAAATTGTAAAAACGGTCAAGCAAAAGTTCAAGGGTAAAAAGATTGGGATCTTGGCGCCCATTATCCAAGGGCGCAAGGGGCACTACCGCGAGTTGTTTGAGCAGTTGCGCAAGCAAGGGCATGTAAGAGTGCGGGTAGATGGCAAGCTAGAAGAGCTAAAACCCAAAATGCAACTAGACCGTTTTAAAATTCATGATATAGAAATCGTCATTGACCGACTGACGGCTGATGCTAAAAACGCGGTGCGCATTAGCCAAAGTATTGAAACGGCTTTGCGTCAAGCCAAGGGTACAATTATTATTATGGACTTGGAGGAAGAGAAGAGCTTGCCACGCCATGGCGTGGATACGCTGTATTCTAAAAACTTAGTCTGTGCCGAAACGGGTATTTCGTATATGGAGCCGTCGCCCAATACGTTTTCGTATAATTCGCCTTATGGTTATTGTCCTACTTGCAAGGGTTTGGGCGTGCAGACCAAGGTAGATTTAAAACTTGTGATGCCTGATAAAACGCTTTCGATTAATGAGGGCGGTATAAAACCCTTGGGTAAAAAAAGAGATGCGCATGCTTTTAATCAAATAAAAGTAGTGGCGCGCGAAAACAAAATAAAACTTACGGTACCCGTTTCTAAACTGACGCAGAAACAATTGAATGTGATTTTATACGGCCAAGTAGATGGCGAAAATGAGATTGATTATAACGGGAACTTCTCGCGCGATTTTGAGGGCGTGGTCAATATGGTCAAACGTTGGTATCATAACAGCACCAGCATTATGGTAAAACGTTGGGCAGAAGAATATATGCAAGTCATGCCTTGCGAAACTTGTGAGGGCGCCCGACTAAAACAAGAAGCACTTTGGTTTAAAGTAGCGGATAAAAATATTGCAGAAATTAGCGCATGGAATTTAGACCAACTAGGAGCATGGACTGCTAAACTTCCTAAACACCTCAACAAAAAACAACAAACTATTGCCAAAGAAATCCTGAAAGAAATTAATGAGCGCATTGGTTTTATGTTGGGTGTGGGTTTGCACTACCTCGCTTTGGATAGACCCAGTGGTAGTTTGAGCGGTGGTGAAAGTCAGCGCATCCGATTGGCTACGCAAATTGGTAGCAAGCTAAAAGGCATTACCTACATTTTGGACGAGCCCAGTATCGGCCTGCACCAGCGCGATAATCAGCGATTGATAACTGCGCTCAAAGAACTGCGCGATGTGGGTAATACCGTCATCGTAGTAGAGCATGATAAAGACATTATGCTAGAAGCAGATTATTTAATTGACATTGGTCCTGGCGCGGGAACGCGTGGTGGCGCATTAGTAGGAGAGGGCACACCGAAGAAATTTTTGAAGAATAAAGGAACAACAGCAGAGTATATTATCGGTAAGCAGAAAATAGAAGTTCCTGCCGAAAGACGCAAAGGCAACGGTAAAAAAATAACGCTCAAAGGTGTAAGCGGAAACAACTTAAAAAACATTGATGTGAGTTTTCCGCTAGGGAAATTTATTTGTGTGACAGGTGTAAGCGGTAGTGGAAAATCTACTTTGATAAACAATACGTTTTATCCAATTATATCGAAGCACGTTTATAAAAGCAAGCGAAAAATCATGCCGTATAAATCGGTAACAGGTTTAAAGCATTTGGATAAAGTGGTGGAGATTGATCAATCACCCATTGGTAGAACTCCGCGTTCGAATCCTGCTACTTATTGTGGTTTTTATACGGACATTCGTACGCTCTTCGCAGAAATCCCGGAGAGTAAAATACGAGGGTATAAACCGGGTCGTTTTTCTTTTAATGTTAAAACAGGTCGTTGTGAAATTTGTGAAGGTGCTGGTGTAAAAACAATTGAAATGAATTTCTTGCCAGACGTGCACGTGCATTGCGAAAAGTGCGGCGGCAAACGTTTTAATAAAGAAACCCTAGAAATAAAATATAAAGGAAAAACAATCAGCGACGTGCTAGACATGACGGTAGATGAAGCGGTAGATTTCTTTGAGCCTGTATTCTATATCCATAGAAAAATAAAAACTTTGCAAGATGTAGGCTTAGGCTATATTACCCTTGGGCAAAGCTCCGTAACCCTTAGCGGCGGAGAAGCACAACGTGTAAAACTAAGTAGCGAGCTAGCCAAAAAAGCTACAGGGCAAACCATTTACATACTAGACGAACCAACAACAGGCCTACACTTCCAAGATATAAAAATGCTCATAGCCGTATTAGACGCCTTAGTAGAAAAAGGAAATACAGTCTTAGTAATAGAGCACAATTTAGACGTAGTAAAAGTAGCCGACCACATCATAGACCTAGGCCCAGAAGGTGGCGACGGCGGCGGAGAAATCATAGCAGAAGGAACACCTGAGGAAGTAGCGAAGAATAAGAAAAGTATTACCGGGAAGTTTTTGAAGTTGGAGTTGAACTAAGACAAGGATTGAATCTGGGACTCATTCTAAGATTTGCCAGGAGCGAAGCAATTTTAGATATCGTACTATTAAGACTGCTTCGTTTCTCGCAGAGCACAGATAGAGTGCTGGCTCCGATTATTCACTATGTTTTATTGATTTTAATGCAGAGCTTTTTATTTTCGTAAAATGAAAATACTAATGACCTGCCTAGGCAACATTTGCCGCTCACCCATGGCAGAAGGTATATTACAAAAACTAGCTGATGAAAAAGGCTTGAGCTGGACAGTACACAGCGCTGGAACCAATGGTTTGCATACAGGCGAACCGCCACATAAAAGTTCTCAAAAGGTTTGTAAAGAAAACGGCATTAGTATTTCAGGACAACGCTCCATGGAGTTTGAAGCAAAGCATTTTGATGAGTATGATAAGATTTATGTATTTGCCGCAGACGTTATGCGCGTTGTGAAATCTATCGCGGGTGATCAATTTGACGAAAGTAAAATAGACTATTTTTTAAATGAATTATACCCTGGTAAAAACATGAATGTAATTGATCCTTGGTACGGTGGTGAAGACGGTTATTATGATGTTTTTAAGCAAATCTATAAAGGCTGCGAAGCCATATTGAATTCCTATACCTAGCTTAAACAAAAAAATCTTATATTAGTAACTAAAGGCAATCCCCTATAAACCTTCCTTATGATTTTACGCAGAATTATATTACACAGTATTACTATAATCCTTCTCCTCACTTGCTCTTCGTATGGTCGTGCTCAGACTCTTGTAGTCAATGCTCCAAGTTTACACTTTGGTGTAGATACTACTGAGAAACTTATTCTTGTGCAAATTGAGGATATAAAAATCTATGACGATCTGTCCATGTATACCGCTGTAGAGCTAGTACTAAATCAGGACACTTTTAATTTTACACCACGCCCTAGTCGTTTTGATTTTACTTCTTCTTATGCGGTAAAGCACCTTGCGAAGAAAGATAAATATTCTCTATACTTTACGGATTTGCCTATCATTAAAATTCAGGCTCAAGATAGTATTGTTGATGAGCCGAAACGACTAGCTACTTTTTCTTATGCGGATAAAGAACAGGCTATAAAATCTAATATAGGCATTGAAATTCGGGGAGGACATTCGCAGGGGTTTCCTAAAAAAACGTATGACTTAGAATTTTGGGATGATACGACTGGAGAGGACAAAAGAAACGTGCAGTTTGGTAATCTGCGATCGGATGACGATTGGATTTTAGACGCTATGTATAACGAACCGCTCAGGCTGCGTAGTTTTTTCGCACATAAGTTATGGCTAAGCATGCATACGCCTTACTATCAATCTCAAGAACCTAAGGCTAAATCTGGAGCCGATGTAGCCTATGTGGAGTTGTTCATGAATGATAAGTATACTGGAGTTTATACCTTGTCGGAAGAAATAGATAGGAAGCTCTTGCAATTAAAGAAGCCGAAGGCACAAGCAAGAGGAGAACTTTACAAAGGAACTTATTGGGATGATCCTGTTTTACTCTCTGGACTCTTTGGCTACAATAATGAGAATGTATACTGGGGAGGTTTCGAGTACAAATATCCCAAGCCAACAATTCCAAAGGATTGGTTCAATTTATATGCATTTATTCAATTAGTTACGGAAAAGAAGGATTTTGATTTTATATTAAAAATTTGGAATCAGTTTGATAAAGAAAATTTTGTCGATTATTATTTATTTCTAAATTTATTACGAGCTACAGATAATAGGGGTAAGAATATTTATGTAGCAAAATATAACACGGGTGAACCTTATTTCTATGTCCCTTGGGATTTAGATGGTTGCTTCGGGACATTATGGGATGGCACTGATGCAAATATTACTAATGATATATTGACCAATGGTTTATTTAAAAGAGTGAACGAGCTTAACATGCAAACGTATCACCGTACGCTAGCCCAACAATGGTTTGCTTATCGAAGCAGTATTTTATCCGAAACTGTTTTACTCACTACTTTGGAAAATCAGTATGCCCGATTTCTAAATCATAAGATTTATGAGCGAGAAAGTATTGCATTTACTGAATTTAAGCTTGATACGACTGATATAATTTATCTAAAAAATTGGTTGCAAAAGAGATTGACCTACTTGGATTCTTATTTCAATGAATTACAGGATAATTATGTGCCTAACAAACCCGACAGTAAACTAATACCCTATCCAAACCCTACAAGAGGAGAAATAAGTATTAAAAACTTTAATGAACAAATGGATAAGGACTATATTGTTTATACAAGTTGGGGGGGCGTGGCTTTGCGAGGTACGCTAGAGCACGATAAAATTAATCTGAAAGACTTAGATCCGGGTGTTTATTACATTAGTTTAAATCGTCAAGTAATTTCCATTGTAGTAAAGTAAGAGAACAATTCCAAGGGTAGTTTTATAGTAGTAGAATAAGCTTGTAAAGATAATAAATTGAAGCTTGTCTAGAAATTATTTCAAAATATCCCGAATAATTTTCAAATGATGTTCTGTATGAATTTTCAGAAATTTTTTGCTGTCCTTGAGATGCAACGTACCAAATAAGGGATGGTTAAAATGACTTTTGGCTGGAAGGGCATTTAGTTTTGCTAAGAGTTTAGTAGCATTTTGTACTTGCTTCTCTATTTCTTCTATAGTCGGTTGTTCGGTTGCTATAGTGTTTTTGGGAGCCTTTGCTTTTCCTCTTGGGAATTTCTGGACTAAAAAAATATAGCTTTTCAAAAGGTTAAATTTCCATTTGTAGTCTTCTTTTTTAGAACGCAGGAGTGTCAAGCAAACACCGTTGATTACACTAAGTACATGATTTATCTGCCAGCCAACGCTTGCTTGTGAAACAGTCTCTTTTTTTTCTTGAAGTTTATCTAAGTAGGATGTTATTTCTAATAATTTGGTCTCCATTATTCTTTGTTTTTATATCTTGGGTGATGCATGGCTATCGTTTCACGTAAAAAGCTCTTGTCAAGATGCGTATAAATTTCGGTAGTGGTGATACTCTCATGTCCCAGCATTTCTTGTACGGCTCTAAGGTCTGCACCGCCTTCTATTAAATGCGTAGCAAATGAGTGACGGAAGCTATGGGGATACACATTCTTTTCAATGCCCGCTTTTTTTGCTGTGTCTTTGATAATATAAAATAACATAGTGCGCGAAAGGGCCTTACCTCTTTTACTCAAAAATAAAGAGTCGTTATAATCTTTTTTTGCTACGATTTTGTTTCGATAATTATCTAAGTATAGGTTGACAAATTTTATGGCTTGCGAACCAATCGGTACCAAGCGTTCTTTATTTCCTTTCCCAATAACTCTTATAAAACCCGCGTCAGCATAAAAATTAGAAATAAGTAAATCACTTACTTCGCTTATGCGCAAGCCACAGCTATAAAGCGTTTCGCAAATCGCTTTGTCTCGGGTACCTTTTTCGGTACTTACATCTATGCTAGTTAGAAATTTATCTACATCCGCAATACTTAACACCTCAGGAAGTTTCCGCGATAATTTTGGGGCTTCCAAAAATTCAGCTGGGGAAGCAGAAATTTCTTCTTCTTGTAAAAGATAATAGAAAAAACTTTTTAAACCAGAAATGATTCTTGCTTGGCTGCCAGCCGCTAAGCCCAATTCATTCAAATATTGTAGAAACTGTTGTAAATCGTCAAGTTCAATTTGTCCTAAAGAAGGACTGCTATCTTTTAAAATGAAAAACGAAATCAACTTTTTGACATCGCGTAAATAGGCATCAATAGAATTTTTACTCAAAGATCGCTCCAGAGAAAGAAAAGCTTTATATCCTTTTAATTGGCTTTGCCACATTGATTAGCAAAGATTCGTATTTTTACCTTGTGAAAAAAATCGGTATTTTAAATGGTCCTAATTTAAATCAATTAGGTACAAGAGAACCTGAAATTTATGGTTCAAAAACATTCGAAGATTTTTTTGGCGAGCTAGAAAATCGCTTTGAGAATAGTGAGTTTTCTTATAAGCAGTCTAATGAGGAAGGAGAACTAATCAATCAATTACAAAATTGGGAAAAAACACAGGATGCTATAATCATAAATTTAGCGGGCTACTCTCACACTTCTGTTTCCCTTGCTGATACGCTTAAGGCCATTTCGCTGCCGGTTATTGAGGTGCACATTAGCAATATATACGCTCGAGAAGAATTTAGACATCGTTCGCTGACGGCGTCTTATTGTCAGGGTTGTATTATGGGGTTGGGATTAGAAGGCTATGCACTAGCAACACAGTTTTTACTTAACGATCACAATTGATCTAGTTTTTACTTCATTACTCTCATTGCCGGCCTCATCTTTTACAAATACTTTGTATTGAACTGTATCCGTTAATTTGTGTATCGTGGTGTCATCCCTAGCAATAAAGATATTGGGATTGACTCGAACTACAAATGATCCTCGGATACCGTCATCGGTTACCACGGGTTCAGGAATCGGAGGGAAATCATAGAAATCTTTAGTGCTGTCTCGGCTGTCGATAAACGTAATATTTTGCAAAGGAAAGGGGTCACCAATGGGACCAATGTCCGCATCGCCGTCTTGAAAATCAAAAAGGAAGGTAATCTCCTCAAACTCACCCCGACCACTATCGGCAACTTCCGTTTGCGATTGACTTATAAAAACAATCTCTGGGATAGGGGACATTTCATTTTTATAACATCCCCATACCGTAATGGTCACCAATAAGAATGCTAGTATCTTTGCCCAACGCATAGATTCAAAGTTAATTTTTTTTCTTGTCAATTATTGATTCGCCATATCATATCTTCTCCCTAGAACGCAAAGATTTTCTTAATGCTGCGCTTGAAACCTTTCAGTATCAAGCGGCGAATTGTGAAATTTACAAACAGTATATTCAGCAAATTGGTGTTTTGGTGGATAAGGTAAAAACAGTAGTAGACATACCATTTTTACCCATACAGTTTTTTAAAACGCATAAAGTAGTCAGCACTCAGCAGGAGAACTATTTGTTATTTGAAAGTAGTGCCACCACCTCTCAAACGCCATCTAAACATTTTGTAGCCGACAAGGAACTTTATGAACGTAGCCTGCTAGCATCCTTTGAAAGTGCTTTCGGGCCGCTCAAGGGAAAAGTGATTTTAGGCTTGTTGCCTCATTATTTAGACCGAAAAAATAGTTCACTCATATATATGGTGGATTATCTAATGAGAAATTCTGGGCAAAACAAGGATGGATTTTTCCTAGACAAAGAAAAGGAGTTGTTTCAATTGCTTCAAAATTTAGAAAGACAGCAACAAGAAGTGATTTTATTTGGAGTGACTTTTGCCTTGCTGGACTTTGCCAAAAAGTTTTCCCTGCCGCTGAAATACACTCGTATCGTAGAAACAGGCGGTATGAAAGGGAGAAAACAAGAGCTAACGCGAGAAACGATTCATTCTGAATTGCAGACAGCTTTTGGCACGCAAGCTATTTTTTCGGAATATGGTATGGCGGAATTACTTTCTCAATCCTATTATCTAGAAAATAAAAAATTTGTGCCGCCCAGCTGGAAACAAGCCTTAATTCGAGATGTGTATGATCCGTTTGACGTGCAAAAAATGGGCAAAGGGGTTTTGAATATTATCGATTTGGCCAATCGAGATTCCTGTAGTTTTATAGCCACCGATGACTTAGGAGTGGTAGATATCCATGGAAATTTTGATGTGTTGGGTCGTTTAGACGCAAGCGAAATTAGGGGGTGTAACTTGCTCTTGAATGAGTGAGAAAGGTTCTTGATGTAACTTCGTTTATTAGGTAAGCAATGCTCAGTTTGAAAAAATGATATATCATTGCAAACTGAATTGTAATTAAAGAAGGAGAAGAATGGCAAAAAATTTAGTAATTGTGGAGTCGCCAGCTAAGGCGAAAACAATCGAAAAAATTCTTGGGAAGGACTTTAAAGTCACCTCTTGTTTTGGGCATGTGCGTGATTTAGAAAAAGCCAATATGGGCATTGATATTGATAATGGCTTTGCTCCAAAATATAAAGTAGCGGATGACAAAAAGAAAGTTGTCAAAGAGATGAAGTCCTTAATGAAAGATGCGGAACATGTATGGCTCGCAACGGATGAGGATCGTGAGGGTGAAGCGATTTCATGGCATTTGTGCGAGGTGCTGGATTTAGATCCGCTAAAAACAAAGCGAATTGTTTTTCATGAGATTACTAAAAATGCAATTAAAAGTGCAGTGGATAATCCACGGACGGTGAACCTTGATTTAGTCAATGCTCAGCAAGCGCGAAGAATTTTAGATCGGATTGTGGGGTTTGAAATTTCTCCTATTCTATGGCGTAAAATTAGCATGAAAAATAACTTATCAGCCGGTCGAGTACAATCGGTTGCGGTGAGATTACTAGCTGAGCGCGAAAGAGAAATCCAAGCGTTTACTCCAACGAGTAGTTTTAAAATTGTAGGTCAGTTTGCCGCTGAAAATTCGGCAAAAAAAATGCAGGGTTTCAAAGCGAATTATGCCAAGAAAAAAGATTCAGCTTCTGATGCTAAATCATTTTTAGAATCTTGCAAAGGAGCAAATTATAAAATTAGCGACATTCAAGTCAAGCCTGCTAAGAAAACACCGGCAGGGCCATTTACTACTTCTACTTTGCAACAAGAGGCTAGTAGAAAACTAGGTTATTCTGTTGCTAAAACAATGTTAGTAGCTCAGCGCCTGTATGAAGCCGGGAAGATTACTTACATGAGAACGGATTCTATGAACCTTTCTGAAACGGCGCTAGAAGATATTAAAAAAGTGGTGACGGATAAGTATGGTGCTGAATATAATGAACTTCGAAAATTTAAATCGAAGAATGACAGCGCGCAAGAAGCTCACGAAGCGATTCGCCCTACGAGTATGGGAGAAGAAGATATTAGCAATGCGGACCAACAGCGTTTATATACCTTAATTTGGCAACGCACAATGGCCAGTCAAATGGCAGACGCTCAATTGGAAAAAACAACGGCTACCATTACTATCTCTACAAATAATGAAAATTTAGTAGCGAGAGGAGAAATGGTGAAATTTGATGGTTTCTTACGACTCTATTTAGAAGGAACGGATGAGGAAGACGACGACGATGCAGTAGATGGGATGTTGCCAAAGTTAGAAGTAGGACAAGAAGTAGACCTGAAAGACTTGATAGCCACGCAACGTTTTACGCGGCACCCCGCAAGATTTACAGAGGCGGCACTCGTAAAAAAATTAGAGGAGCTAGGAATTGGAAGACCTTCGACCTATGCACCAACGATTAGTACCATTCAAAATAGAAAGTATGTAGAAAAAACAGAACGTCAAGGTAAGGAAAGAGAATATGATGTGTTGACACTCACACCTGATGATAAATTAGAACAAGTTACCGAAACTGAAATAACCGGTGCTGAAAAGAACAAATTGTTCCCAACCGACTTGGGACTTTTGGTAACTGACTTTTTGAAGAAACACTTCAAGCAAGTGATGGACTATAAATTCACCGCTAGGATTGAAGAAGAGTTTGACGAAGTAGCCGATGGTAAAAAAGTTTGGAATAAAGTGTTGGATGAATTTTATCATCCGTTTCATGAGCGTGTAGAAGATACGCTTGAAAACGCTGAAAATGAAAGTGGTGAACGTGCCTTAGGTACACACCCCGAGACTGGCTTACCTATAATTGCCCGTATGGGGCGCTACGGTCCTATGGTTCAGATGGGGAAACAGCAGCAGACTGACGAAGACCCAAAGCCCAAATATGCGAAGCTGCAACAAGGACAAAGCATAGAAACCATTAGTTTAGAAGAATCTCTAGTTTTGTTTTTACTACCTAGAGAATTAGGTCTCTTAGAAGAGAAGCCTATTGTAATCAATATTGGTCGTTTTGGTCCTTACGCACAGCACGATGGTTTGTTTTATAGCTTAGGCAAAGAACGGGATCCATACACCATAGAGTTTGAAGAGGCTAAAAAGCTGGTAATAGAAAAGCGAGAGGAGAAACGAAAAAGTACGCTGAAGATTTTTGAGAAAGAAAAAATAAAAATATTGATAGGTCCTTATGGCCCTTATATCAAAAAAGGATTGCGTAATTATCGTATACCGAAAGATCGTCATGAAGATGCGGCTAACATAACCTTGGAAGAAGCATTACACATGATGGAGGAGCATATGAAAAACCCTCGGGGGCGTAAGAAAAAAGCAGCTTCAAAAAAGGCAACGCCCACTAAGAAGAAAGCAGCAGCTAAAAAGAAAAAAAAGAAAGCTACTAAAAAGAAAACGGCTACTAAGAAGAAGGCAGCTGTAAAGAAGGCGGCCGCTAAAAAGAAAGAATAATGTCAAATCAAAACCATAACTCAAGAGAGCCGCGTAAGCCGATTGGTATGGGTACTTATTACCATATTGGGGCGGGCGCAATTTATCTTTTTGCAGCCTTTATGTTGTATACGCGAGCACCAGAATCTTGGAATAACGGAGTGGCGCAGGGTGTAGCGATTGTTGCTGCTTTATACGGTGCCTTTCGTGTGGGGCGAGGAGTTATGAATATCCTCCGAAAGTAATTTTAATTTTTTCTTAGGATTGACACAATACGATTTTTAAGGACATTTCGTTAAGAAATAGTATAATTGTATTCCTATGAGCAGATTTTATTTATTGTCGGTTAGTCTTATTTTTTTATTAGGAAGTTGTAATACGGGCACACAGTCTAACGACACGCAAACAGCGGGCTACATTCAAGTGAGTGTAGATGAGACCTATCAGCCCGTAATGGAACAGGCTATTAAAGTATTCGAAGCACGATATCCCGAGGCTCATATTCAAGTGGAGTACAAGCCAGAAGCTGATTGTTTCAGAGATTATTTAGAAGATTCCACACGCGTAATTTTCGTAAGTAGAAAATTAACGGAAGAGGAAAACGCATATGCAGAGCAAAATAAAATTGTAAGCAGAAGTTTGCCGCTCGCTCGTGATGCGCTAGCTTTTGTGGTGGCAAAGGACGCAAAGCGAAATAATTTTTCTAAAAAGCAAATCAAAGACATTCTTGTTGGAAATAGCAATGCGGGAGATTTTCAATTGGTATTTGATAATAAAAATTCGAGTACTGTAAGAAATATTATGGATTCTGTGATTCCGGGTCAGGAGCTTTCTGAAAATTTATACGCCGCCAATGGTTCTGAGGACGTGATTGATTATGTAGCCAAAAATCCAAGGGCCATTGGAGTAGTTGGTGTGCCGTGGGTAGCGGATACAAGAGATACCAATACGATTGATTTTTTATCAAAAGTACAGGTGGCAGGCATTTTGCCTGATTCGGGTCAAGAGTTTCTTCGGCCCTATCAGGCGTATATAGGGCTGAATACCTATCCCTTTACTCGAAATTTGTATTTCATTTCTAAAGAAACTTGGGTAGGTTTGGGCACTGGCTTAGTAAACTTTTTAAGCAGGGATGGTCAGTTGATTTTTAAACAGTCTAAGTTGTTTCCTTTGCAGGTAAATGTGCTTTTGAAGCAGACGCAAATAAAGAATAATTAACGAATTGTTCTAAACGATTCTTCTTGTACTCCGTCTAAAACATATAACTTCGAATTTCCATGATTAAAAAAATAAGTATATTACTAGTAGCAATCGCTTTTAGCTTGAACACCTTCGCTCAGGATAAGAAGCAAGGGATTAAATTTTACAGATACGAGAAATATCAATCTGCCATAAAGCAACTAGAGCCGTTAGCCGCTGAAGATAAAACAGCAAATTACTACCTCGGCCTAAGTTATTTGGCGTTAGAAGATGTTGAGAAGGCAAAAGCTACATTTCAAAAATATGCAACGCATCCTGCGAACATGTCAGGATTGGCAAGAGTATTATTTATTGAAAAGAAAGATGCAGAAGCGAAAGCCATGCTAGAAAGTGTGATTCGAAAGACATCTAGAAAGAATAAATCAGCTTATATGTATGCTGCCAATGCTATTACTTATACTGATGGTGGAGATTTGAACAAAGCCATTACTTGGTACGATTACTATTTGGATTGGAGAAATTCTGCTAAGGTTTTAATCCATAAAGGAGATGCCTTACGCAGAATGCAAAAAGGTGGCCCTGCTATGACAGCTTATCAAACAGCGTATAAAATGGATGGTTATCAATCGCTGGCTAGTTATAAACAAGGAAATTTGTGGTACGCTTCAAAAACCTACGATAGCGCCTTGGCGAATTATCAACGAGCGGCCGATGCCGATCCTGAGAATCCATTACCATATTATGACTTATCTATGGCATACTACAATATCAATAAGTATGACCGTGCAAAGAAAGAGATTGAAAAGTATCTGAAGTACTCAGACAATACGCCTGAAGATAAAATGCAATATGCAAATATTTTATACTTATCGAAAGACTATGATGGTGCGATTAACAAAATGAATGATTTATTAAATTCTGGAACTGAGCGCTCATATATGTACAGAGTATTAGGATATAGTTATTTGGAGAAAGGAAACTTAGAAGAAGCCACCAAGAATATGGACTTGCTCTTTCAAAAGCATCCCAAGGATAAATTACTAGCGCGTGATTACTTTACGTATGGCAAGATTTTAAAAAAGGATTCTGTTAGAAGTGGAGAGGCTATGAAGTATTTCAATCAAGGAATTGAGGTGGATACAGCAAAGGATAAAGTTGCTTTATATCGTGAGCTTGCTGAAAATTTCAAAGACGAAAATGATTGGGCTGGTGCTGCGAAGTGGTATCAAAAAATTACAGAAACTAATTCGCCTGACAAAGAAGTATTAGATTATTGGTGGGCCGGTAGATCTTACTTTCAAGTGAGTGACTATGAAAACTCTAAAAAAATGTTTGAAGGGATGACAGTTGAAAGTCCAAACGAACCCATTGGTCATTATTGGTTAGCTCGAGTTGCCGCGGCTCAAGATCCGGATTATAAAACCGGTGGAGCAGTAGACCTATTTAAAAAATATCTACCAATGGTAGAAGGTAATGAAGAAAAGAAAGATAAAATTGTAACGGCAAAAACCTACCTATCAGTTGTGGCCTACAATAAAAAGGACTTTGTGGCTGCTAAAAAGTATTCTAACGAATTAATGCAATTGGATCCAAGCAATTCAACAGCCAAGCAAATTTTAGCTGGGATTGCTTCAATGAAAAAGTAATAACAAGAATAATCTAAGAAGATAGAAGTGAAAGCGTCATGCCTTAGGTGTGACGCTTTTTTTGTAGGTTGTTCAATGTTATTTTAGAAAATACCAAGCTAAACCAACGATAGCCACAACCCAACAATAATAGGAGAAGTATCGAAGTTTACTCTGTTTTACAATGGCGATCATCCATTGGCAAGCGAAAATGCCCACCACAAATGCACTAATAAAAGCAATTGCTAAAAAGGAGACACTCAAATCACCAATTCCGTCTGTGCGAATGTCCATGAAATCTTTAGCGGCAGCTCCTAAAATAACCGGTAGAACCATTAAGAAAGAAAACTTAGCAGCTTTGGAACGCTCGACACCTAGTAATACAGAACTACCAATGGTTGAGCCTGAGCGGCTAATTCCTGGTAGAATGGCAATGGCTTGAATGACACCCACTATAAAAGCTTTTACACCGGTTACATTTCCCGTTGGATTTTTAGCTTGGTCACTCCAAAAAAGTACAATTCCCGTCACGAAAAGCATAGCGCATACTAGAGGAACATTTGCATTAAACAGTTGCTCAATGTCGTCTTTAAATAACAAGCCCACTAAGACGGCAGGAACCATAGATAACACGATATACCATGAGAATTTTGTTTCTTCATTCCATGTAAACTGGAACAAACCTTTAAAAATTTCTACGATATCCTTTCTAAAAATTACTACTGTACTAAGGGCGGTGGCTAGATGTAAGGTAAGCGAAAGGGTTAAGCCTTCTTTGATTTCATTGCCAAACAATGCTTTGACGAGCTCAATATGGCCACTACTGCTCACAGGGAGAAACTCAGTTAATCCCTGAACGATACCCAAAATGAGGGCCTCTAACCATTCCATAATTACTGAGCGCTCGGTTTTTTAAGAATAGCGTATCCTTCCACGGCGAAGCCTAGTAAAACTAATATAGGTGCCAAGGTAATTCTACGAAAACTGTATAGCGCATCAGCATCGAATATATTGGGGTCAGGATTACGACCACCGGCCATTAATACAAAGCCTAGTAAGATAAGAACAATACCGGCGCCCATGAGTACATAGTTTTCTTTTTGAAAAAGCATAGCGTTCGTTTGAACGCTTGAGGATGTTTTCGGAAGCACTTTCTCAGTTTCTGTAACTACAGATGGTACCTCTTTTTGAGTGTCTTGAAGTTTTTCTTTCAAATTCTTTTTCTTAGCCATAATAAGTAGATTGTAAATTTAATATAAATCGTCCAATTGAGTCTTTAAATATTTCACAACAGACCGACTGGTACTGATATAGGAAATCAATACACCCAGCAGAATAATTCCCAAACAAAGAAGGAACAACTGAGTATTATTGGAAATCGCTTTTAACTCTGGAATCCAGTTCTCAACCGTAGCTCGAATCCCTAAAATAGCCAATGCCGCTAAAACTCCACTGATTACTCCATTGAGTACGCTGCGTTTGATAAACGGTTTGGTAATAAACTTTCGGGTTGCCCCCACCATTTGCATGGTTTTAATCAAGAAACGATTACTGAACATAGCCAGTCTGATTGTATTGTCGATTAAGAAAACAACGGCAAAAATCAGCAAGAGCGAAATAAGTAGCAGTACAATGCTTATTTTTTGAACGTTGCTCACCATAGCGTCTACTAGGTTTTTTTGATAGTTTACCTCACGCACAATGTTGCTCTGCTCTAAGAAACGCTTAATTTTTATTAAGCTGTCCGTGTTGACATATTCTGCATTGAGATGAACATTGACCGAACTATATAGTGGGTTGTACTCCAGCAGTTGTATCATATCTTCACCAAAGTCTTTCTTATAAATTTCTGCTGCTTCTGCTTTTGAGATGTATTCACTTGATTTTGTAAATGCCTGGCCGTCTACAATCGCTTTTAATTTTTGTGCTTTGGTTTCTTCCGTAGCGTCGTTAAAAATGACTTGTAGCTCGATGTTCTCTTTCAAGGCATTGGTTAGCTTGGTCGCATAGATTACTATCCAGCCCAACACCCCTAGGAGAAACAGTACCAAGGCTACTCCAATGATAGAGTAGAGGTAGTTTGCTTTTCCTCGTTTTTTATTTCGTAAACGGCTCGTTTTTGCCATAAGGCGTAAAAATAATGTCTTTGACTAAGAGTAGAAACAAAGCGCTCTCTTTTTTATTTTGGCAGGTATGATTCATTATTTTTACCAAAATAGATATTGTGAAGAAGATTGACATACACACGCATATCATGCCCGAGAAAATGCCCAATTGGTTTGAAAAATTTGGCTACGGAGATTTTATTTGGCTGGAACATCACAAACCGTGCTGTGCTAAAATGATGAAAGGCGACAAGTTTTTCAGAGAAATTGATAGCAATTGTTGGGAGCCGAAAGACAGGATTATTGATATGGATAAAACCGATGTGGATGTACAAGTACTTTCTACGATTCCAGTATTATTCAATTATTGGGCGAAGCCACAGCATGGAAATGATACGGCTCGTTTTTTAAATGATCATATAGCCCAGTGTGTAGAGTTACACCCTAATCGCTTTATGGGACTAGGCACTTTACCCATGCAAGACATTGATATGGCGGTATCCGAAATGGAGCGGGTGGTTAAAGATTTAAAACTACCAGGGATAGAAATCGGTTCGAATATTAATCAAGTCAATTTAAATGATCCTCGGTTTTACCCAATTTGGGAAAAGGCCCAAGAATTGGATTGTAGCATTTTTGTTCATCCTTGGGAAATGATGGGTAGCGAACATGTAGAACGGTATTGGTTGCCATGGCTCGTAGGGATGCCAGCCGAAACGAGTAGAGCTATTAGCTCTTTGATTTTTGGGGGTGTATTCGAAAAATTTCCGAATGTAAAATTTGCCTTTGCTCATGGTGGCGGTGAGTTTCCTGCAACGATTGGTCGGTTGCAACATGGTTTTGATGTGCGCCCCGATTTATGTGCGATTGATAATGATAAAAGCCCACGGCACTACCTCGGTCATTTTTGGGTGGATAGTTTGGTGCACGATCGTGATTCTTTTGACTTATTAGTTAAAGTCATAGGTGAGGATAAAATATGTTGTGGAAGTGATTATCCTTTCCCGCTAGGGGAGCATCACCCAGGCAAGTTAATAGAGCAGCTAGCAGTGAATGATGCGCAGAAAGAACTTTTTCTAAGTGCGAATGCACTAGAATGGCTCGGTATAAAATAAGGTTGAGTTATAAATATTAATAGTAATATTAAGTGAGTAGCGGATCTTTAAAATTATTTTGTGAGAGAATAACCACTTCTTTTCCTGAACCAGTCTCTGATTGCACAGAATTTCAAAGCAATTAAGTTCTAATTTCATTTTGACTTACTTTCGTGATTCAGTATGGAAAATTTAAACCTAGCCAAGCTCAATGAAACGGTAGCCTACTTAAAAAACAAAATTACCCACAGGCCGAAGGTAGGGATTATCCTAGGCAGTGGCCTAGGAGAATTAGTAGAGGAAGTGAATATTGAACATTCTATTGAGTATGGTGAGATTCCGAACTTCCCTGTCTCAACGGTAGAAGGTCATGGAGGTAAATTGATTTTCGGAACGATTCAAGGTGTTCAAGTTGTTTTATTGAGTGGTCGATTTCATTTTTACGAAGGCTATACTATGCAAGAAGTTACCTTTCCTGTGAGAGTGATGAATCAGTTAGGTGCTAATCTTTTGGTGGTTAGCAATGCGGCGGGTGGCATGCATCCAGATTTTCAAGTGGGTGATTTAATGATAATCAATGATCATATAAATTTATTTCCTGAGCATCCACTCCGTGGTAAAAATGAAGCGAGCATTGGACCCCGTTTTCCAGATATGACCGAACCCTACGACCTAGACCTGATTAAAAATGTAAAGCAAATCGCTACCGATAAAAACGTAAAACTTTACGAAGGGGTTTACATAGGATTGCAAGGGCCAACCTACGAAACAAAAGCTGAGTACAAATGGCTCCGTAAGATTGGCGGGGATGCTGTGGGCATGAGTACTGTACCAGAGGTGATCGTAGGTAAACATTGTGGCATGAAAGTTTTTGGAATGAGCGTAATCACAGATTTGGGGATTCGTGAAGCCATGAATGAAATTACGCATGAAGAAGTGTTAGAAGCTGCTAATGCTGCGGCGCCAATAATGGCGGGCCTGGTAACTGATTTATTAGCTTCACTGGAGTCTAATTTTTTTGATTAAAAGCCAAAATCATTGGCTTAAATTTTAATAGGGATTCAGCGGATTCTAGTATGCTCCGACTACATTTGTGCTATATGTCTCGCTCGTTATATGCTTTTTTGCTAATACTTACCTTTTGTTTTCTAGGACATGGTAGCCTGTATGCGCAAGTGTATAATAATACTTCGGGGCAGGATAAATCCATAGTTGGCGATCAAAAAATAAAGTCGGATAGTAATGCAGGTTTCGCAGAAAAAGGCTTGGATTATTCTGTGACTATTTATTCAATAAATGGCAAAGGGGAGCGAGCCGAGTACGATACAACCATTGATAAAGTGCATCGATTGGGTCTATTATCCAATTGGGAATTAAGTTTGGGTAATGCGGGTTCGGCCTATCAATCTTTAAAAGCCGATGCTTATCTTTCCGCAAATTATTCACTACTACCATCACGGTGGACGGCCTATAGTTATGATGAAGAAGATCTTGTTTATTATAATACCACAAAGCCTTTTTCCGAAGTGCGCTATTCGGCAGGCTCACAGCAGGAGCAAGTGTTGGAATTGATTCATACCCAAAATATTACACCTCGCTGGAATTTTAGTACGGCTTATCGTAAAATAAATTCGTTAGGATTTTTCAAAGGGCAGCGTAGCAATATTGATAACTTCCAATTTGTATCAGGCTATCAATCTAAAAATGATCGGTATAAAGCTTCGGGAGCATTTCTGTATAATAAAATTCAACAAGATGAAAACTTAGGAATCTTGTCTGATTCCTTTTTGACCAATCCTCAATTTTCAAATCGTAGTATTGTGCCGGTTGGAATTTTAATTTCGTCTACAGCTACGCGTTCTCCTTTACTAAATTACAGACGCTCACTTGGGGTAAGCTTTCGGCAAGAGTACGGCCTTGGCAAAACTGAATCTTATTATACAAAAGACAGTGTAAAAAAGAATCGCTTCAAACCGTTCTTGACTTTCGGGAATAAAGTGTTCTATCAATCGGGCCGCTATTGTTTTCAAAATGCTGAGCCTGACTCTGTATTTCAAGCGCGATATTTTCCGCTGTCGTATGAATTACAAGATACTTTACTCCTTCAGTATGATAATGACCGAATTGGGACTTCCTTCTCCGCAGAGGGGAATATTTATATAAAAGAAAAAGTATTTAGCCTATTGGCTGGCCTGGGCTTGGAGTATCAAAAAATAGGTGGTTTGTCATCTTCGCGCGACGGGGTCAATAATTTTGTATTTGGTCAATTGACTAACAAAAAAAGTAAGGACTCTTCTTTTGTGTTACACGCCGATTTAAAATTGTTTTACACTGGATTAGCAAGAGGCAATTTAAATTTTAATGGATTAATAAGCAAGGCGTTGCCTAAAAATATTGGCACCATTGGGGTAAAGGCAGCACAGTATGTACAGCAAGCTTTTTATGTGGCAGAGTCTATACAAATTGACTCTGCGTTGAATCAACAAAGTTTAAAGGCTCAAATCAATACCTCTCTCGGTGGATTTTATAAAAACGAAAAACTTAAACTGGGAATAAGCCTTTCTTCTTTACTGTTTAATAATTTAATTTTTAGTAATGGTTTGCAACCTGACTATCAAAATTTTTCGCGAGCGATTAGTATTCAACAATTGCAATTAGATAAAGGATTTGTTTTTAAAAGGTGGCATATTGAAAATTCAATTCTCTTGCAGATAAGCACAAATAATACGCCTTTGAATATTCCATTTTTTGCTTCCTTCCATCGCTTTGCCTACCATGACTATCTTTTTAAGAATAAGTTGCAGGTCAGTACGGGAATGGATGTTTCTTATAACACGCCTTATTTTAATGATCAATATCAGCCGATTTTTCAGTCATTCTCTCCTCAGCAGTCTATCAAAAAAACAGTGATTCCTCGCTTGCATCCTTTCTTCAATTTTAAGATCAAACGGTTTCGCGCCAGTCTAAGCGTTGATCAAGCACAACACTTTTTTATTAAGAATAATATAAACTATTTAGGGTATCCTGCTCAGGGTCCTTTAGTTCGTTTCGGACTTCGTTGGATCTTTATCAATTAGGCCACCCTTCCGAGTCAAGCTCTGTTTACCTGATTTAATCGTGTCTGTCTGTTTTTTATACATGATTAAATATGAAACTGTGTAAAGGGTGACATACGAAAGTGCTAGCACTACGAGCGCAATATGATTGTCATAAAACTGAATGGCAATCAAATTATTAATTAAGACGAACGGCAGAATAATTAGAGTGGTAAGTGGATTGTTTTTGTTCGCTAGATAAATAAAAATGAATTGATGAATGTGATAAGGGTCGGGCTGAAAAGGAGATTCTTTTTCGATAACTGCTTTTCTAAAAAATGAAAAAATTACCTCCCATACAGGATGAATTAAAGTACATAGCACAAACCAGGGAGAAATATTTGTTCCATTCTCAGCACTGTTTTTATTTAGTAAAATAGCGACTACGGCTAGCATAAATCCAATGAAATAAGCGCCACCGTCGCCTAAGAAAATTTTTCCTTTTGGATAATTAAAAACGAAAAATCCAAGAAGGGCAAAAACGCAAATGACACTGATAAACTCAATATCTACATCGCCTACAATGCGGCTGATAAAAAAGTAAGTGGTAAATATGATGATAGAAATCCCTGAGGAAAGACCATTAATTCCGTCAATGAGATTGGTACCATTAATCATACCAATGATGGCAACAATGGTTATCACCACACCGATTTCAAGAGGAACTTTAAAAAAGGTAAAATCAGTAACAACTACTCCGAGTAAATAGATAGCCATAACAGCTGAGACTAGCATGATAATAAGTCTTCTGCTTGGAGTGATTTTCGCAAATAAATCCTCTAAAAAGCCAGATACAAATGCCGGAACCGACGCCAACATAAGAAATAAGCCAATTTCAGTATTGACCATAAGAAAAAAGCAACCGATAAAAATTCCTAAGCCACCAATCCGTGGAGTAGGGGCTGTGTGAAACTTTTGGGGCAGATCGCTTAGGTTATCATCGATAAAAAGTCCTTTTTTATACGATAGGTCTATCACAAGGTACTGCAGCATAAAACTCGTAAAAAAAGCTCCAAATAGATAGAAATAAAAATTATCAATCATACCAATCCTCGTGAAAGCAAATATAGCGTAAACCGTTGCAATTTTTAAATAGTAGATACGAACACTTCTGCGTGGGTTTTGGGTATTTTTGTCGGTAAGGATGAGTATGAAGAATGCAAATACAATTGTGGCGCAAGCCACGCCGCCGGGTGTAGGTGCTATTGGTGTGGTGCGCCTTTCTGGTCAAGAATCAATCAAAATTGCCGACAAAATTTTCTGGGGAAAGAAACTAGCGAAGCAAGAAAGTCACACTTTGCATTTTGGATTAATCAAAGATGGTGAGGAGGTGATTGACGAAGTATTGGTATCGCTTTTTAAAAATCCAAATTCTTTCACGGGGGAAAATAGTATAGAAATCTCTGCGCACGGATCGCCTTATGTATTGCAGCAGATTATAAGTCTTTGTATAAAAAATGGAGCTCGATTAGCCACGGCAGGGGAGTTTACCCAAAGAGCTTTTATGAACGGCAAGCTAGATTTAAGCCAAGCAGAAAGTGTGGCGGATATAATTGCTGCCGAAAGTAAGGGGCAACATGAATTAGCCATAAAGCAAATGCGCGGCGGCTACTCGGAGCAAATGGAAAGCCTTCGCCAAGAGTTGATAGACTTTACCGCACTCATAGAATTAGAATTAGACTTTAGCGAAGAGGATGTAGAATTTGCAGATAGAGAAAAATTCTTTGCGCTCATTACGAAAACGAATGGCGTGATTGAAAACCTCATTCAGTCTTTTCAATATGGGAATGTATTAAAAAATGGTGTGCCCGTAGCCATCGTAGGAGAACCCAATGTTGGAAAATCTACCTTGCTTAATGCTTTACTCAATGAAGAAAAAGCCATCGTTAGCGACATTGCTGGAACCACTCGTGATTTTATTGAAGATGAACTCACAATAGAAGGCATTGCATTTCGATTTGTAGACACCGCTGGGATTCGAGTAACGGTAGATATTTTAGAATCGAAAGGCATAGAACGTTCGTTTCAAAAGTTGAAAGATGCGAGCATTGTTTTATACCTAGCAGATATTAATAAGCCGCACAAAGAAATTGCACAAGATGTAAAAGAGATAGAATTTGCCAGCGAGCAAGATGTAATCGTGCTCCTCAATAAATCCGACCAAATGGATAGTAACTGCAGTGCGTATGATGTGGAAGAAGCTGTATCCGTATTGACCAATTTTAAGGCTTTAGAAATATCGGCCTCTACTAAACGTAATCTAGACAAATTAAAAAAACTCTTGGTCGCTACTATAGAAAAACGAAAAGTTCAAACTGATATACAAGTTAGTAATGCGCGTCATTTACAAGCCTTACAAACCGCCCGAGAATCTCTACAAAAAGTAGAAAGCGGTTTGAAAAATAATATTAGTGGTGAGTTTATATCCATTGATGCCCGTGTGGCTTTGGACGCGCTAGGGAGCATTACGGGTAAGATTACGAATGAGGATGTTTTGAGTTCGGTGTTTTCGAGATTTTGTATCGGGAAGTAATTACCTTTCTTTTATTTACCAATCCCTTGTTATTGTTAGCTTTTAGAGTGTTTTTCTTGTTCTTATTTGTTGCCAAATAGCACTTATTTTCTTATATTTGTTGTCCAGTCGTTGCCTAAGTAACAAATTTGTTGCCCAAATCAATTGCCTCAAACAAGTGGCAATATCATGCACCAAACAGCACCACTTAGCAACAAGGAGCAACACAAAGCAACAAAGTGAGTAGCAATCTAAAAATACCAAAAGTCTGTCAGCAATGTGGCAATTCATTTGTTGCCAAGACAACAGTTACAAAATATTGTAGTACACTTTGTGCCAGCAGAGCTTGCAAGAAAAGAAAGCGCGAAGAGAAAATCCAAGCTGCTTTAAATGAAACCAAAGCTGAATTGCAAGGAGCGCAAACTTTGCAAAGTTTGCAAACTGACAATATTCAATCCAAACAATTTTTATCGGTTAAAGAAGCTTCTCAGCTTTTGGGTGCCAGCCGTTGGACCATTCAAAGAATGATTCAACGTCAACAAATCAAAGTTGGCAAACTTGGTAGAAGAACTATAATTCCAAGAACAGAAATCGACAATCTTTTTAAATAATAGCATTATGAAAGTAACACTCCGTCAAAGAAAAAAAGGCAGTAAAATAACCCTCTATTTAGACTATTACGAGAAAGGGAAAAGAGAATATGAGCACCTGGGCTTATATCTAAAACCGCCACCCGAAAAAGGTGTTTTATCTAAAGCCGATAAAGACGAAAATAAAAAAATACTTGCCCTGGCAGAAAGCATTCGTTCAAAGCGTCATTTAGAATTGCAGAATAATATTTATGGCTTTCGTGATAAGGAGAAATTGAAAGGAAGTTTTTTAACTTACTTCTCTTCAATCGTCGAGCAGAAAAATGAGAGTCACGGAAATTATGGCAATTGGAATAGTGTACATAAACACCTAAATATTTACTGCCCGAAGGATGTAAGTTTTGATAGATTGGATAGAGCTTGGGTACAAGGTTTCAAAGAATATCTAGATAAGCAAGCGCGAACCAAGCAAGATGAGGGGCTATCGCTAAATTCTAAATACTCTTACTTCAATAAACTTCGCGCGGCCTTAAAGCAAGCCGTGAGAGAAGATGTAATTAAGTACAATCCTTCGGAGCAAGTGCAACCCTTTCCGCAAGACGATGTACAAAGAGAGTTTTTAACCTTGGACGAATTAAAGGCAATGTCAAAAGCCTTTTGTAAAAGTGATGTTTTGAGAAAAATGTTTTTGTTTTCCTGTCTTACTGGCTTGCGTTGGTCTGATATCGAAAAGCTACTTTGGTCTGAAGTGCAACATTCAAAAGAGCTTGGTTATTACCTGCGCTTTAGACAAGCCAAAACAAACGGCATAGAAACACAACCAATTTCCGAAGAAGCAAGAGCATTGTTAGGTGATGTAGGGCAACCGGAGAAGAAAGTTTTTACAGGTTTGAAATATGGCAATTGGAATAAAACACTTTTAAAAGATTGGTTGTTGGAGGCGGGTATCCCAAAACGAATCACTTTCCATTGTGCCCGTCATACTTACGCTACGCTCCAGTTGACGTTGGGTACCGATATTTATACTGTGAGCAAATTATTGGGCCATAAAAACCTAAAAACGACCGAAATTTACGCCAAGGTTATAAACGAAAAGAAAGTAGAAGCCGCTAATAAAATTAAAATAGATTTGTAGCAATGGAGATTCCAATATTTCATAGCATCCTATTTGGTGAACTAAAGCCCTGGTTAGAAAAGAATCGGGATAATAAATTCTTTGGTGCTAATCTTAGTCAGCAGTTTGTGTCACCCAATGGGTCAATTAATAATTATTATCAAGAGCTAAAGAATATCTATCCGAAATGCAAAGAGTTATTTACAGAATCGGGATTAGAAATTTATTTATTGCAACCAAGCAATGACTCAGACACCGAAATTACATTGCCCCTTGTGAAGTTAAACTTACCTTTTTTAACTCCAAGAAGTGCGATAGAGCGCTTTTATTTCGCTTTAATTCAAAATGAATCAATACGAGTAAGCAACAATATTTTTCAAGCTGTTGGACGAAAGATTGATAATGTTGATCGAGTTTATATTGTGAATACTTACAAATCGTATTTAGTATCACTATTAAAAAACATTGCAGATATAAAAGCTGTTCTTAACCAAGATGACCCAAATTCCATAATTATTATTGAAAAACTCAAGCAAACCGTTGTTCGTCTTATTGCTGAAATGCGTGAGTTGTATGCGCAGTATGATAAAGGAGTTCCAATAGATAAGAATCAAATATTTGCCGAGTTACTGAATGAGGAAATCCCTGACGGTGATTTATATAAGAAAGGCTCCGAAATGAATAACCTTTTACACATTTTAAAAGAAGTAAAAACAGGCTTGCCTTTGAAAAAAAGAGTGCCTGACAATGCGTTCTCTTTCAAAGTAAATTGCAAGCGAAATCTGCTACGAGAGGCAATCTTAGACTTAAACGATCATGTAAATTTGCTCAATCTCAAAACGGATACTGATACTTTATTGGAGGTGCTAACAACGGAAGACCTAAGTGGAAATGCGACTCCTATATTTTTAGCTTGTTCAACAAAATCTTTTGCGTATATAATTAAAGGATTGAAACCACATTTCTCAAATCTCAACCCAAAAACTATTGAGGATTCTACGCTATTCAGAAGTAAAGACCACCCAGAGAAAATTTTAAAAGCACAGACTTTATACTCTAGTAATACCAAACTTGACTTTCCAGAAAAGGAAGCTATAAACAAAATTCTCAAGAAACTGCAATAAAGAACATTGAGATGATTGAGTTTTCACATTGAGATATGAACGTCTCAATGTTTTCGCATGGCCTATACGGTTCTTTTGTTTTCAGAAACAAATAAAAACGTAAAGCCATGAGCAACGAAAATTTAATCTTAGAAAAGCTCTCACAGTTAGAGCAAAAAATTGACCAGCAAGCACTACTAAAGAAAGAAGTACTCAACTTCAATGACGCTTGCCTTTATTTAGATATAAGCGCTTCGCACTTATACAAACTCACCTCGCAAAAGCTGGTACCGCATTTTTGCCCACAGGGCAAAAAATTGTACTTCAATCGTACAGAGTTAGATGATTGGTTACAGCGTAACCGACAAAGTTCGGCAGACGAAATAGAGCGAGAAGCTGCGAACTATATCATTAAAAATTCAAGAAAGTAATTATGGGTTTCTATTCACAAGCCGACGAAAAGTTGGAGAAGATAGAAGAACGCCTCAATGAGTTAATTCTGCTTCTCAAAGAAAAACAGCGCACGAACCCGGAGGAAGTCTTTTTTGATAATCAAGAGTTCCTACAAGTAATGAATGTGAGCAAACGCACGGCACAGCATTGGCGGGATGCGGGACTAATTGGCTATTGCCAAGTGGGTAATAAACTATACTACCGCTTATCAGATATAATGGTTTTTCTTGATAAACATTTCCAAACACCAATCCAATAAATCTCCAATCCAAAATTTTAAATAATGGCAATTTCAACAATATTCAAAAACTTCATACAAGTAGTAGAGGATAAATCCTTAATCCTAATCACTAAAGACATTGCTAATGGTGTTTATAAAGATCAGATTGAGGCAATAAGGAAATTCAAAAAAGAAGGCAATCAAGACAAAGTGGACCAGCTCAAAAAAGAACTTTATGCTTTTACGCCTTCGGCGACTTTTGAAGGAGGGCGCACAATGAAAAATCTTAAACGGTACAGTGGTTTTGTTCACCTCGATTTTGATAAGCTGAGTTCTGCTGATTTGGCTAAGGCCAAATTGCGCAATCAGCAAATGCCGACCACTTTTGCTTGTTTCACAAGCCCAAGTGGTAACGGTCTAAAAATATTTGTGGAAGTAACTACGGGTATAGAGCATCATACAGAGGCATATAAGCAAGTACAAGCTTTTTATGAAAAAGAACTTGGTATAAAAGCCGATGCAAAATGTAAAGACATTACTCGTCTCTGTTTCGTTTCGGACGATGCCGAAACTTACAGAAACATTGCGAACGAAAAATTTGAAGTACTCATTCATAAAGAAATTGAAGAAGTGCAATCACTGGGCAAAGAAGAAAAATTAACTCCTGAGTATAGTAACGAAATTCAAGAAAAGTTATATCAAGATTGTGTAGAGTTTACGAATAAAAAAATATCCTACCACGATGGCGACCGTAACAATTACGTTTATCTATTAGCGTGTAATTGCAATCGCAGAGGATTACCTTTTGACCAAGCACTATCATTTATTCAAAATGATTTTGACCTTAATGAAGAAGAAATACAAGCTTCGGTGCGGAGCGCATATAAACACAATGCACCGCAATTTGCTTCTTTGGCACAAGCGCCAAAATCAGCCATTGCTCCCGAATACGATCAACAGGACTTTCTAAAGGCTACGCCTACATTTGAAGATTTTTTATTTGACGGATTGCCCGAAATATTATCTATTGGAGCCAGTTCATTTTCTGATACTCGCGAACGTGATGTATTCTTAACGGGTGCTTTATCTATTCTCAGTGGTTGTTTGCCAAAGGTCAAAGGAGTATATCGACAAGAAACAGTTTATCCCAATTTGTTTTCTTTTATAATAGCACCTGCCGCAAGCGGCAAGGGTGCATTGAAGTTTGCTAAAAAGCTAGGAGATAAATATCAAGATAGTTTGTTGGAATCCAGTAAACAATCTAAAATTTCCTATGAAACAGAATTGGCTGAATATAAAGCAGCTTTACGCCAATTAAAAAAGGGTGAAGTCTTTGACCAAGAAGAACCCGAAAAGCCACCATTTCAAGTAGCATTCATTCCTGCAAATAGTAGTTGCGCCAAAATTTTATCTCACATTCAACAAAACGATGGTGCGGGTATAATTGCCGAAACAGAGGCGGACTCTATGGGGAATGTCTTCAAACAAGAGTGGGGAGGCTATAGCGATATGTTGCGTAAAGCATTTCACCACGAAACGATTAGTCTCTCGCGCAAAACCAATGATGAATATATTGAGATTAAAGAACCAAAATTGTCTGTGGCCCTATCGGGCACACCAGGACAAGTAACCAATTTAATTTCCTCTTCAGAAGATGGTTTGTTCAGTCGATTTTTATTTTATGCTTTTAACGTAGACCAAGTTTGGCAGGATGTGTCACCTTATGGCAATCCTGTTAATCTGAATGATAGATTTGATTTATTATCAACACAAGTATTAGGTATGGTAGAGTTTTTTCAGCAATCAAATACAACGGTTTCTTTATCAAGAGAGCAATGGGGTAGAGTAAACACAACAGGACAAAAGTGGCTAACTGAATTAACCATGTTTACGGCAGAGGAAGCTGGAAGTATTGCCAAGCGTTTAGGTTTAGTCTTATTTAGAATTGCCATGATATTTACTGCGATGCGCAAATTTGAAAATGCAGAGACTACTACCGAAATGCTTTGCAAAGATGAAGATTTTGATATTGCATTAAGTATTGTAAACACCTTCATTGATCATAGTGTTCTTATGTTCAATAATCTTCCTAAGCAAGAGAAGGTACAAGTGTTTAAAGGAGGAGATAATAAGAGAATGTTCTACGAGAAGCTTCCTAAAAAATTTAAAAGGGACGAGGCAGTAAGATTAGGCGAATCCTTAAAAATGAAAGTACGCACTATTGATAATCTTCTAAAGAAATTATGTGAGCAAGATATGTTGTCAAAACCTGAGTACGGTCTTTATGCAAAGTCATAGTTTGCAAACTTTGCAAGTTTTGCAACTTTTACACATGTGTATACACTGGGTGTTTTCTTGTTCTTGTTTATTTTATATTTGTCAATATCCATAATAGCTAGACATTAATGAATTTATTCGCACATATTAAAAAGGTTTTAGAGCAAGAAGAGAATTACTGTAAGGATGGTAAACTCTTTAAAAATGTAGTGGTAGAAGCTGCCTTAAAATTAGACCCTGCATTGCTCAAACTTTTACTCAAGGATAAAGATGCTAAAAAGCACTTTTTTGTAGAGATTGAAGGTGTGGCTGTTTTCGATAAGATTAAGTTTCAAAAATTTGTATCTAATAAAAAGTTTTTGCCAGATAGTTTTACTGCCTATAGCAATAAGATTGGCTTAACGGCTAATGGCGAATACCTGACTGAAGCTAATGAGGTAGTGTTAGATTTTCCGTATAAAGATTGTGTGCTAGAAGGTGGACAAACAAAAGAAGAGCAAAAGCGCCAAGAAGTATTTTGGAATGAAACCTTAGCGCCCGATGAGATTGATAGACTTTTTGAACCCAAGGTATTTACTAATTGGAAACGCTTTGATAATAAAGGTGAGCATGCCGTAAAAAGTATTAGTAAAACAGATAACCTAATCATAAAAGGTAATAATCTATTAGCGCTCCATAGTTTGTTGGATAGGTACAAAGGGGAAGTCAAACTCATTTACATTGACCCACCATATAATACGGGGAGTGATGGGTTTGACTACAATGATAGTTTTAATCATTCTACTTGGCTAACATTTATTAGAAATAGACTTGTAGTAGCGAAAAAAATGTTGTGTAAGGAAGGCACTATAGCAATTTCCATTGATCACAATGAGCTTCCCTATCTATTGCTTTTAGCAGACGAAATTTTTGGCAAAGAAAATCTAAAGAATATTATTACAGTTAAAAGAGGGTCGGTTACGGGCGCAAAAGTTATTAATCCAGGAGTTGTAAATATTTCGGATTATGTAGTGCTCTATTCACGGCAATCTAATAAATGGAGTCCGAATAGAGTTTATATGACTAAGGATTGGGATAGGCGATATAATGGCTTTATATTAAATTATGAAGCTGGTACGGAGAAATGGGAGTTTACTACATTACTACAAGCTTTTGCAGATTTTATAGGATGTCAAAAATCAAAATTGAAAAAGCAACTTGGTGAAGATTACGAGTTTAAGCTTGAAGAATTCTTTTATAAAAATTCTGAGAAAATAATACAATTGGCCACTCTTGACGACAATAGTATAAGTAACGAAGCAATTGATTTAAAATTAAAGTCTCAAAAAAATCCTAGTAAAGTTTTTATAATGGATCGTGAAGGCAAAAGTTCTTATTATGTTTATAATGGCAAGCTAATTCTTTTTGCGAAGGATAGGATGAATTATATCGACGGGAAAGAGACTTTCTCACAACCAGCAACGGATATTTGGGATGACGTTTTACCTAATGATTTACATAACGAAGGAGGCGTAGCGCTTAGAAAAGGTAAAAAACCTGAAAAGCTAATAGCACGATTAATAGAGCTATGTACAAATGATAACGATTTAGTTTTAGATTTTTTTGTTGGTTCGGGAACAACAGGTGCTGTAGCTCTGAAGTTAAATAGACAATTTATTGTTTGTGAACAATTAGATTATACAGACACTTTGCCGGTGAATCGAATGGTCAATACAATAAACGGTGAGCAATCAGGTATTTCTAAATCGGTTAATTGGAAAGGAGGCGGTTCATTTGTATATGCCGAGCTTGCCAAAGACAATGCAACCTATATTGATACGATTGAAAAAGCTAAAAATACTAAGGCCTTACTCAAAATTTGGGATGCCCTAAAGGGTGAGGCATTCATTAGTTACAAAGTAAAACCAGAGGATATTGATAGCAGTATTTCGGACTTTAAGGCCTTATCGCTTGACAATCAAAAGAAACTATTAGTATCATTACTTGATAAAAATCAGTTATATGTAAACTATTGTGATATTGACGATAAAACACATAAAATCAGCAAAGAAGATAAAACATTAAACCAAAAATTTTATAACCTTTGATTAGAATCTTTAACATTTCGCCTACACAAAATAATACTTCGGTTAACATAATTGTAAAACCGTTTTACTACATTTGTACTAACCGTACCCAATCTGCTTCCCGTAAGATCAGCAATTGGGTCTTCTTTTTTTTAGGAAAAACTATTGATAGTGGGCTATCAATTTTGTTTTTTTCCAATCTTCATTTCGGTAGATTTTCTGCAATAGTTCTTATACACCCTTCAACCTTTAAAGAATCTTTTAATGGCTAAACCAGCAAAAAACGTACAAGAGCAAATAAGTCTGTTGCAGGAAAGGGGTATGGATTTTCGTAGCATTGCAGATGCTCCTCATTTTCTAACTAACATTAGCTATTACCGCCTCAAAGGTTATTGGTGGGAAATGCAAGCGGATAAGGTTGAGCATATTTTTGAGGATAATACTTTTTTTGAAGATGTTATTGACCTCTATAATTTTGATAGAAATTTTCGATTAATAGTATTTAATGCAATTGAGAGAATTGAAATTGCCATAAGAACAAAACTCATTTATCACTTGTCATTAGGGCATGGGCCTAATTGGTTTATTAAACAGCCAATATTTGAAGACCCTTTTCATCATGCGACTTTTCTATCAAAACTTAATAAAGATATGAAATATAGTAGTGAAGAATTTATGAAAAAGCATTTCAAAAACCATGGCAATGAAATGCCTGAATCATGGAAGGCGTTAGAAGTTATAACATTGGGTACACTTTCAAAAGTCTATCAAAACCTAAATCACCAACTCCCAGAAAAATCGATTATAGCAAATGAATTTGGTTTGAATAATCAAAAATATTTAGCTAGTTGGTTATTAAGTGTAACCTATATTAGAAATATAGTAGCCCATCATAGCAGGTTATGGAACAGAGTAATTATTAATAAGTATGATTGGCCAAAGAGCACTAAAGAACCTTTGCTTAGTTACGAACCCAATCAGCACCAACGCCGAAAGATATTTCCTTTACTTTCTGCAATGCTTTATATGAATAATAAAATTAGCCCAGGGCATCACTTAAAAGAAGAGCTATTTCAACTATTTAATGATTTTCCTAACACACCACTCTATAAGATGGGTTTTCCCAAAGATTGGCAAAAAGAACCAATATGGCAGTAGAACAAACGCTTGAGCAAAAAATAAGTGCAGGTATCAATATGAATTTTATTCCTATTGAAGTGCCAAATTATATTTCAACTAATCTGAATACTAACTTTGCTTTGCGCCCTTATCAGGGCGAAGCATTTGCACGTTTTATTTATTATACTACTGCCTATCCGCAGCGTATAAAGCCTAGTCAATTACTTTTTCATATGGCTACAGGTAGCGGAAAAACACTGATTATGGCTGGAAGTATATTGCATTTGTATCAATTGGGGTATCGCAATTTTATATTTTTTGTAAATAGCTCTACTATAATAGAAAAAACCAAGGACAATTTTTTAAATACACTTTCCTCCAAATATTTATTTGCACAAACTGTTTCAATAGCCAACCAGCAAATTCAAATCAAAGAAGTTGATAATTTTGCGGGTGTGAATGCTGATGATATAAATATTGTATTCACGACCATACATGGCTTGCATAGTCGCCTAAATACTCCTAAAGAAAATAGTATTACTTACGAAGACTTCGAGGATAAAAAAATAGTCTTAATTTCTGACGAGGCGCATCACATAAATGCTGAAACCAAGAAAGGAAAACTTAATAAATCTGAGAAAGAAGATATATCAAGTTGGGAGTACACAGTTACAAAATTGTTTAATGCCAATATTGATAACTACCTATTGGAGTTTACAGCTACAGCCGATTTGCAAAACCCTTTAATAAGTGAAAAGTATACTGATAAGCTAATATTTGATTATCCATTAGCACAATTTAGAAAAGATAAATATTCAAAAGAAGTAAAAGTTTTACAGGCAGAATTAGAACAGTTTCCAAGGGCATTGCAGGCTGTTATCTTAAATCAGTATCGCCGTAAGGTTTTTGAAAAAAACGGCTTGCATATCAAGCCAGTTATTTTGTTTAAATCTAAAACTATTGCGGAAAGTCAAGCTTTCTATTTAGAGTTTGTAAGTAAGATAGAAAAACTAAAGGCAAAAGAAATAACGGATATTAAGGCTATCAACACCAATAATGTATTGGCAGAAGCTTTTGATTATTTCAAAGCAAATAAAATAACTACTGCGAATCTAATCACAGAGTTGAAAGAAGAATTTTCGGAGTATAAATGTATAGCTGTCGATAGCAAGTCTGACAATGAAGAAAAACAGTTAATTATTAATAGTCTAGAGGACGAAAATAATGAGTACCGGGCGGTATTTGCGGTTGATAAACTAAATGAGGGCTGGGATGTATTAAATCTTTTTGATATAGTGCGTCTCTATAACACAAGGGATGCCGACCATAAAAGTGGTAAAGTTGGAAAAACCACTATGTCTGAAGCGCAGTTAATAGGTCGCGGTGCAAGATATTGTCCTTTTGTAATTTCCCAGGATCAATTATTATATCAAAGAAAGTATGATGAAGATATAAATAATCCGATGCGCGTTTGTGAAGAATTGTATTATCATGCAGCTTATAATCCCAAATATATTTCTGAGCTAAATAAGGCATTAGAACAAATTGGTATCAAGGATAGCAAAGCAAGAGAGTTATCATTATTTGTAAAAGATGAATTTAAGCAGACTGATTTCTATAAAAATGGTTTTGTATATCTGAATAATCGAGTAGTCAATGAACGGGAAGATATAAAAGAGCTAGCTCTCAGTATTCGTGATAAGGAAAGACAAGCAGCATTGACTACTGGATATACGACTATTTCCACAGCATTCGATAATCAATCTAGTATTACACAGGCTACAAAACAAAAGCTCCATTTATTCAAAGACTTTTCAATGTCAATTAAGAAGAAGGCATTGAATAGTCTAAAGTTCTACCGTTTCAATAATCTGTTACGTTATTTTCCTCATTTAGATTCTATCAACGAATTAATTACGAGTGATAAATATTTAAATTCAGTAAAAATTCAATTTAGTGGTACAGCTGAGCAAATCAAATCGCCTTCTCCCGAAATGATATTAAAGGCAACCATTAAGGCCTTAGATGAAATTGGCAGAGAGATTCAGGCAGGGGCGGTAGAGTATAAAGGCACTAAGAAATTCAAACCTCAAGGTATCGCCTATACTTTCAATGATAAGTCTATGAACATTGTTGTTAACGAGGACGGAGATGCTGAGTATGGCATTGCTCAATCAGAAACTACGAATACAAAACTGAATATTGACCTATCCAAAGTCGATTGGTATGTGTTTAACGACAATTACGGCACAGACCAAGAGAAATACTTAGTGAAGTACATTGAACAGGCCTATGAGAGTTTAAAGGACAAATACGAGGATATCTATCTAATTAGAAATGAGAAGCATTTTAAACTGTACACATTTGATGATGGTCGGCCGCTGGAGCCTGACTTTGTTTTAATGCTCAAAGAGGTTAAAAAGAAGGAGTCATTAATTTACCAATTATTTATTGAGCCAAAAGGTCAACAATTAATTGCTACTGATAGTTGGAAAGAAGATTTTTTGAAGCAAATAGAACAAGAGCATAAACTAGATGTAGTATTTGAAAACAAAGATTTCAAATTGGTGGGAATGCCATTCTATAATGAGCAACTAAAGAAAACAGAATTTGATAATAAGCTAAAGAGTTTATTGTCCATTTAAATGTTGGATAGAAATGAGTACATGAATTTCAATAGAAAAAGATATATATAGAAATAGCCTTACATAAGAATATTACTGAATTAGAAGGACAAAAGAAAACGAGAACAATAAATAGCAAGCTTATGCAGACCCTCCAAATAAATACAATACCCTTTAAGCACACAATTGATACAAAGATATTTGGCTTTGTAAGAGAAAAAAGAGTGGGAGATTTTCCTGTGCATAGATCTAATTTGCCCAGATACTTTTGGGATAATCATAAACACGATGTGCTGGAGGAGCAGAAATATCTCTACACCAACTTTACGGATACTGCCAACTGTGATTTTGTAGTAGAGGTTGATTTTAAAGAAGGAGATAACAAATTTGTAAAGCATTATTACTCCCAGTTAATCCTGGAATATTTCAAGGATATAGTGGACGTGGTAGGTTACAATTTTGTAAACGATGTAGAGGTTTGGTTTAAGGACTCCTCATTGTCTAATGCGCTGTACAACGCTTATCAAAAGTTTACGATCAAAGTTCATTTTTCGTTCTTAGCCAAAGGGCCTGCACTATGTGTTTCGTTTGATGGAGTCACCAGAGTAACAACCCAAAATTTAGCAGATTTAAATATCCCGACTGATGATATCAAAACGGTTATTTATCAAGGGCAACAATATAGCTATAAGTTTTTACCCGATGAGGCCAAGCAAAACTTAGAGGAATGCTATCTTTTACTTAGCAGAACCTTAGCAGAATTATTAAACATAGAGTTACCTGAACATATTCGAGTAAAAAATAAATACCCAAGTTACTATAAAAAGATAAATCACCTTTTTATAAAATATTTGAATACGCCTGATTTCATAAGCATAATTGATATTTCAAATAAAGGGTTTATAAAAGTAGAAGATGAGCATTGTGGTAATACAGTACCCGAATCCAATGTATTGCGCTTTTATGACAATACGCATACAGACCCAAAAGAGGGAATGAAAACAATCGGTCCGTACAAACCTGCTAAGCAAGAGAATGTGCGCTTTTTCTTTATCTATCACGAGCCTGATAGAGACGAATATGTAACCAAATTATATAACTGTTTCAAAGATGGTTTGCCGCCTTATGTGCCTTCGCTCAATAGAATTATCAAGCAGCCTTTCTTTATAGATGAAGGTACAAGCCTTGGTTTTTCTGCTTTAGAAACAGCTTTGTCAGAATTAAAGGTTCATTTGCGCGATTTAGAAAAAGTGCCGAATACCAAATACCTGGCCATTTACATTAGCCCGATTGATAAGTTTGAAAGAAAAAACCATGAGGTTTATTATCAAATTAAGGAGGAGCTATTGAAATATGAGATAAATTCTCAGGTAGTATTTAAAGATAAAATCAATGATGATTATTTAGGATTGTATATCTATACAATGGCTCCGGCTATTTTAGCAAAGCTTGGCGGTGTGCCATGGCGCTTAGATAGAGAGCCTTCTACCGACCTTGTAATAGGTGTGGGCGCGTTTAATTCTCATCGTATCAATCAGCGCTACTTAGGGAGTGCCTTTTGTTTTAACAATGATGGGGAGTTTAAGGGCTTTGATTGTTTATTAGAAAACGAATTGGATTTACTGGCAGGTGCCATAGGCAAACAAATACTTCAATACAAGCAAGATTATGGACAACAAGCCAGTAGATTAATAATTCATTACTACAAACAAATTAGTAAAAGAGAAATAGACCCAATTATAAGTACCCTTGAAAAACTGGGCTTAGATATTCCCGTAGTTGTCGTAACAATCAATAAGACAGAATCCAATGATTTTGTTGCCTTTGATGCCAGCGATAAAAATCTGATGCCTTACAGCGGTTCCTATATCAAAATATTTCGCAATCAATATTTATTGTTCAATAATGCTCGTTATACGAGTGCAGATAATAATTTATTAGCTTATCCCTTTCCTATAAAACTAAAACTATTTTGTACGGACGAATATTACTTTGATAGTAGCGATAATGTAGATGCGGTTATTGACCAGGTATATCAGTTTAGCCGAATGTATTGGAAATCGAATAGACAACAAAATATGCCCGTAACGATTAAATATCCTGAAATGGTCGCAGAAATGTTTGCTCACTTTGAAAGCAATGCTCTTTCAGGTTTCGCTAAGAATAATCTTTGGTTTTTGTAAGGAAGTATATCAGGATTATTGCTTGGGTTATTTCAATTACAGCATGAAAAAATAATCCAAAAACTAAGTGAAAATTATGGGCTTGAAAATATTGTATCAGAATTACAAGAAATTTGATATACTTTTGCTCCATTAAATGAAAACATTCGCATTCATATTATCCCTTTACATTTTGGCACTATCTATAGTGCCATGTGGCGATGGTATGTTGCACGGCGAGGAAGAACATAATCATACAACAGAAGTTGCTACAGGTGATAATGAGCATAATCATTCAGAACACAAAGACCATTGTACACCTTTTTGTGTGTGCGCTTGCTGTGGTACTATGATAGCCATGCCCACGATACATGCTGTTTCATTTACCAAAGAAATTCAAACGGCTAACGCCTTTCAGTTTCATTACACATTCAATTATTCTTTTGATTTTAGCAAAGGTATTTGGCACCCGCCAAGTCTTAGTTAGGCCTTTTTCCTTGGGACTACTATGCCCTTTTAATACATAGTTTAGGTTTAACTTTTACAAAATCAAATTTTAATGTTCGATAATATAATCGCTTATTCGGTTAAGAATAAGTTTGTCATAGGGCTATTTGTAGCAGCCCTAATAGTTTGGGGATTATTTTCCCTCAAACAGCTACCAATAGATGCTGTACCTGATATTACTAATAATCAGGTACAAATAATTACTATTTCACCTACACTTGCTACGCAAGAAGTAGAGCAATTTATAACTAC
>Ga0209185_1000527_pt1 | contig 44045 bp, 37 predicted proteins | sample SidtaG_2_FD_187425 | JGI IMG/M metagenome (GOLD analysis project Ga0209185, IMG submission 187425) | Marine algal microbial communities from Sidmouth, United Kingdom - Sidmouth_Asex2 metaG (SPAdes) (version 2) | ecosystem: Host-associated > Algae > Red algae > Unclassified | place: Sidmouth... | reverse complement strand
GACTATTGCTAAGGCCTTAGAACTTGCTGGTGGCTTAGATGACCAAGCTTCAGATATCGGATACTTAGTAAGACAGAGCCTGAGTAACAGTAATAAAAAATCGTATATAAGGATCAATCTTGTTGAGTCAATTAATACACCAAATGGAAAATCGAATATTAGATTGCAACCAGATGATCAAATCTTAGCCTACAAAAATTCCGAAATCTCGGATCAATTATATGTATCTACCAAAGGTGCATTCAGAAATAATGTAGAACTGTATTACGATCCAAATCTAAGTATAGAAAATATTATAGAATTGAGTTCTGGATTTACGCAAGATGCTTCACGTAGAATAGATGTCTATAGATTAGAATTACTGGGAGATGTGCCATCAAGAGTTGTGGTGGCGTCCCTATCAGTGGACGAGAACAATAAAGTTATCACAGGTGACACCAACTTCGAGATAAAGCCTAATGATGAATTCGTTGCACGAGTGGCTGCTGATATTGATAAGCATACGTTTGTAAAAATACAAGGAGAAGTAAATTATCCTGGGCCTTATGCACTGACAATAAAGAATGAAAATCTTAAGTCAATTATCGAAAAAGCTGGAGGACTAACCAATGAAGCTTTCATAGATGGAATAAAACTATATCGAAGTAATGGAGATTCTTTACTTACGCCTATAGTGATTAGAGATGAAGAACTTACTAATGGGAAATTTAACATTCTTCTTAAGTCGAGAGATAGTATTGTGATACCTAAGTTAAACGATGTGATCAGAATACAATTGACACAAACTAAAATTTATGAACTCAATCCTTCAAAGTACCCCACTAAGATAATGGGCGTACATTATCAAAGTGGTAAGAAAGCAAATTGGTATATTGATAATTACGCTGGAGGATTCGGCTCTAAGGCCAACAAATCTGTTGTTATTGTAGAATACCCTAATGGAAAGGTTAAGAAAACAAAGAAATTTTTATTTTTCAAAAAGTACCCTGAGGTAAAGAAAGGATCAATGATCTATATAGAAGAGAAGAAGGTAAAGCCTATTATGTCTTCCGAGAAGAGTAACGGATTCAAAATACCAAAAACAGTGCAAGGTGTCGTGATATATGAAAATGGAATAATTGAAAATAAAGCTAAAGAGTACGATAACGAAGAAAAAAAAGTATTAAAGGAAAATACATCTGAGAACGATATAAAGAAGCCATAAGATTGGATAAGATAAATTTAACTACCAAATAAATTACAGGCATTGGATAAGAATGATAACAAGCTGAATGACAATCATCATTACTACGATGATGAAATAACTCTTAAGGAGCTTATCCTCAAAATCATAGAGTTTTGGAAGGAATTGTTAAGTCGTTTTTTGATCATTATAATTTTCGGAATCATCGGTGCAATCTTAGCGTTTGTACTCACATTAAATAATCAGAATACTTATACATCCGAGGTCAGCTTTTTGCTTAACGAAGAAGGTGCTAACAATTCCAATGACGCCATAGCTGCAATACTAGGTGTCAGTTCCAATATCCCATTAAATAAGGTTACAGAAATTGTAAAATCTGCGAGGGTCATCCATAATGTTATTTTGGCCAAGGTTATCGTAGATAATAAACCGGATTATGTTGGCAATCACATTATCAATCTGCATAATCTTCACGACGAGTGGAATCAAGTGGAGGTTTCCGAAAAGGCAGAAGAATTTGATTTGACAGATTTTTACTTTTCAGGAAATCAAATTCAAGACTTTTCAACTAAAGATTTAAGAGCTATTTCTATCATTCACAAAATGATATTAAAAAATAATCTCGCCATTAGTTATAATGACAAAACTGACATTTTCAATCTTTCGGTTACAAGTCTCAATTCAGAATTAACTTCAGAAATGTTAAATGCTACTTATCAAGAGTTGATAAAGTTTTATACCTATCAGACAGTAGGCAGACCTCTGGAAAATTTTGAAGTCTTAGCAGAAAGAGAAGATTCATTATTTCAAGTTGTCAAACGCTTACAGAGTCAAATAGCATATGCAGAAGATCGAACTGTAGGACTTCAATTTCAAAGTTCTAAATTGAGTACAATGGATCTTAAAAGAGCTTTTACATCGACTTCAGAACTCTACAATAAGGTGAGAAAAAACAAAGAGGAATTAGAATATATGCTCAAAAATAAATCTCCAGAATTTCAGATTTTAGATCGGACATTTATTCCAGTCACCAATGCCACATCAAGGTTAAAACAAATTGCAATTGGCATATTCTTAGGACTCTTTCTTGCTGTGATTTATATAATTGGTGCTAAGATTATTAGAGATGCTCTTAATGAATAAATTCAATTTTTGAATGAAGCATTTTTCCTCATCTCTTTAATAGTAACCTTAGCTGATCCACAGACAGTTTTAATATTCAATCTTGCCTTTTTAGCTTTCGGAATATTTAATAAATTAGATTCTTGATCTAACTGAACTATAGGTGTCTTCATTAAAAATTGTCCAGTTGTCCACCACATATAAACTTTAGTATCTGTCTCATAAGTTTCGATGTCTAATTGAATCTTACCTTTCAGGTTAATGTAGCCCCAAAGAATACAGCTATCATTATTATATGAATGAACTAAGAATTCATTAGTAGATATCTGGCTGCAAGAATTATCGGCATCAGTAATAAAGCTATAACTATCGACCTCCTCACTAATACTGAATGAGGTAAAAATTATGAAAATCGCCAGAATTGAAATTAGGTTCGTTTTGTTGTTGGTCATGACTCAAGAGTTTAGGGTGTGGTTAGAATTGCTGTTAACACTTCTTGTAATAAAATTATTCCAATCATTAGTAATTTCAAAACTTTAACTTTCCTCAACTGATTATCGGTAGGTTTTAGATGATTATCGGTAAATATTTTCGGCAGTCATTCAACTTTAACATTTGGGATAGCTTTTATAAATTTTTGGGATGGCTATAAGTAAGTAGTCTGTTTAGGGGATTCAATAACTATATAAATAGGGATGTTCAGAAGTAACCTATTCTCCTTTCACTCAGTTTATTGCGATATCATAAATTACATCCAATACTCAGTGTTTGATAAAATACAGACAATAAGGGGTTCACATGCGTATCAGATTTGTCATGATTTTTGTAAAAATCAAGCCAAATCCCCTCAAACTTTGTATCCTAAACCCTGCAATTCTTGAAGGACTAATGTAATGTAATCCCTCTGGGATTATAACTTCTTAATCTGAATAACTATATATATTGAAAAGCAAAATTTATAGCATTATTCAATATAATATTATAGCATTCCATCACGAAAAAGGGTGATCCTTTTGAGGGAGCTTAGCCAAAGGATGTGTAGACTGATTTAGGACATCCAATTCTGAAATACTATTGATCGAATGCACAATTTCTATTGCCGGTAAAGCATCACTAATTGAAAATCCAGACCCAATCAATATAGCCTCATAACTTTCTTTGTGAAGGTCTGCAAATGTATTCGAAAAACTAAATACCTCATCCTCAATTTGTAAACATCTAATAGAATTGTTTTTATTAGGTAAGTCTTCAATGACCAAATCATCTTCAATGCTTAAAAACCACTCCACATTCACGGATTCAAATTTCAAGGAACCCACTGCCCTGCTATGATTATTTACGTACACACTTATTGATTCTGGGGGACCAAAAAGTGACAATAAAAGGTCAAACATATGCACACCAATATTAGTAACTATTCCGCCAGATTTGGATCTATCCCCTTTCCAACTGGCATGATACCAATGTCCACGAGGCGCAACATAACTCAAGATTAATTTTCCTTTATTTTCGTTAGAATATTGCTGAATGTAGTTTTTTATTTTTTGAATTTCAGGATGTAATCTCATTTGGAGAATGTTGTAGACTTTCTTGTCAGTCTCTTTCTCTAAATTCTGCAAAGATTCCACATTCCAAGGATTGAGCACCAATGGCTTCTCACATATGACATCAGCTCCATGCTTAAGTCCAAATCTAATATGTGCATCATGCAAGTGATTAGGAGAGCAAATGACAAAGTAATCTATTACGACTCCCTGTGCTTTGACTTTCTCAATATATCGATCAAGTCGTTCTATCTCTGTAAAGAAGTATGCTGAGGGAAAATAACTATCTATCACACCAACAGAATCATTGGGGTCCATCGCAGCAATTAAGGTATGATTCAGTTCATGGATCGCCCTTAAGTGCCTTACAGCTACAAAGCCTGCTACGCCAATAATGATAAAATTTTTACTCCTCATTAATTCAATTTAACTTTCCCATTTCTCAAGATATATGACTCTTTACTCTCATAACATACCGCTTTATTATTCTCGAAATGAAGCCTTATTCCTGACTTACTAATCCATCCTATCTGAATCCCAGGATTTCCTACAATCAATGCATAATCAGCGACGTCGCTAACCACTACAGCACCAGCGCCTATCATGGCATATGCTCCTATACTATTCCCACATATAATCGTTGCGTTAGCTCCTATAGTAGCACCTTTTTTTATTATCGTTTTTCTGTATTCATTTTTTCTTTCTATCCTACTCCGTGGATTGATCACATTAGTAAATACCGCAGATGGACCGATAAAGACATCGTCTTCACAAATAACGCCCTCATAAACAGATACATTATTCTGAATTTTCACTTTGTTACCAATGTGGACATTGTTACCAATAAAAACATTCTGACCAAGAACGCAATTATTCCCTATAATTGCATTATTCATGATATGACAAAAATGCCATACTGAAGTCCCATTACCTACAACAGCACCTGCATCTACAATACTTGTATGATGTACAAAAGTATTATCCATGAATATTAAAATAATTATGAATTTCTTCTATGATATAATCTTGATCCTCACTTTTTAGTTCTGGGCAGATGGGAAGTGAAAGTACAGTATCACATAATTTTTCAGTGATCGGTAATGCAAAATCAGCCTTAAAGTATTGAGCATATGCTTTTTGCTTGTAGAGAGGTACTGGATAATATATCATACTTGGTATTCCACATTTAGATAAGTGTTCTTTGAGTTGATCTCTGTGTCCATCCTTCAGCTTGATTGTATACTGATGGAATACATGCGACGAGAATTCAGCTCTATAAGGCAGTTTTATTGCACCAATTGACTTAAGTCCTAAGTCGTACCGTTCAGCTACTTTTCCTCTCAGAGTAATATAATTATCTAAATGACCAAGTTTAATATCCAAAATTGCCGCTTGTATAGCATCCAACCTGCTATTACACCCTACGATATCATGATAATATTTTTGTGACTGGCCATGATTAGCTATACTTCTTAGTTTAGCTGCGAGCTCATCATCATCAGTGAGTATGGCACCTCCATCACCATAGGCTCCTAAATTCTTAGATGGATAGAAAGAGAGTGTGCCTATATCACCTATTGTTCCTGTCTTTTTTTCTTTCTTATTATCATAAATGTAATTAGCACCTATTGATTGAGCATTATCTTCTACAACATAAATCCCTTTCTTTCTAGCGTTGTCCATTAATGCCTTCATATCTGAAGATTGGCCAAATAAATGGACTGGAATGATCACCTTAGTCTTATCAGTAATATAGGGTTCTATAATATCGTAGCTTACGTTAAAATGATCAGGATCGACATCTATAATCACTGGAGTTAAACCTAATAATGCGATAACTTCAGCGGTTGCCACGTATGTAAATGCAGGTACGATAATCTCATCACCTGGAAAAAGATCTAAAGCCATTAGGGCGATTTGCAGAGCATCAGTCCCATTCCCACATGCGATCACATGCTTAACATCTAAGTACAGGCTCAAATTAGCTTCAAACTGCTTAACTGTAGTCCCTCCTATAAAATGCCCTTTAGACATGATCTGATCGAGGGAATGATTTACCTCATCTTTAATTCTTTGATACTGAGTCTGTAAATCTACCATTTGAATGTTCCGCATAACACCTTGATTATATATCGTTAGATAAAGCTAATAAGATTATTTAAGTAAATAAACTATGAACCGCTTAACGTCAGAATTCGTAATATTGCACAAATTTTAATATGAAAATAGCTGTAATAGGTACTGGATATGTAGGACTGGTATCTGGAACTTGTTTTGCTGAGACGGGCAACAATGTTGTGTGCATAGATATAGATTCTGCCAAAGTTCAGAAAATGCAGAATGGGCAAATTCCAATCTATGAGCCAGGCTTAGAAGTTCTTTTTGAAAGAAATATAAATCAAGGTCGACTGCATTTTACGACTGATCTTAAAGAAGGTATTAAGGATTCCGAGATAATATTCTTAGCCTTGCCTACCCCGCCTGGAGAAGATGGATCAGCCGATCTTTCCTATGTCTTAGGCGTAGCAGATGACTTATCGAAGATTATTACTGATTATAAGGTTATTGTTGATAAGAGTACAGTGCCAGTAGGTACAGCAGAAAAAGTAGAGTATGCCTTATTACAGAATTTGGATCACAAGCTGTTTGATGTTGTCTCTAACCCTGAATTTCTAAGAGAAGGTGTTGCGGTGCAAGATTTCATGAAGCCCGAGAGAGTGGTTATAGGGACATCATCCGAAAAAGCTCAAAGCATTATGAAGCGTCTCTATGATCCATTTGTACGTCAAGGCAATCCGGTCATCTTTATGGATGAGAGATCTGCAGAATTGACTAAGTATGCTGCTAATTCTTTCTTAGCAACTAAGATTTCATTTATGAATGAGATCGCTAACTTATGTGAGAAAGTAGGTGCAGATGTAGATATGGTCAGAAAAGGTATGGGAACAGACAGTCGGATTGGTAAGCGATTTCTTTTTCCTGGTGTAGGATATGGTGGATCTTGTTTTCCCAAAGATGTTCAAGCATTGGCAAGGACCAGCAACAAGAATGATTATGATTTTAAGATATTGGATGCCGTCATGGATGTCAATGCCAAGCAAAAACTTAAAATAGCAGAAAGAGTTATAGCACGATTATCTCCGCCTAAAACCATAGCCATCTGGGGGCTTGCTTTCAAGCCAAACACAGATGATATCAGAGAAGCTCCTGCATTATACACCATAGATCTATTATTGAGCAAAGGATATAGCATAAGAGCATATGATCCTGAGGCGATGGAAAACATTGCTAATATCTATGGAGATAAAATAACCGTATGTAATGATATGTATGATGCTTTGGATGGTGCTGATGCCTTGGCTATTATGACTGAATGGAATGTATTCCGTACACCAGATTTTGACAAGATTTCAAATTCACTTAATGAGAAACTAATTTTTGACGGACGTAATCTATATGATTTGTCTGCAATAGAATCATTAGGTTTTGAGTACTATTCTATAGGTAGAAAAGATATAAAATAATCCCATGAAACGAGTTTTAATAACAGGTGCTGCCGGATTTTTAGGCTCTCACCTTTCTGACAAATTTATATCTGAAGGATATGATGTGATCGGCATGGATAATCTGCTAACGGGTAGTATGGATAATATAGCCCACTTAATGCCGCATCAGCATTTTAATTTCTATCACCATGATGTGACTAAGTATGTTCATATTCCTGGAGAGTTAGACTATGTACTACATTTTGCCTCTCCTGCTTCTCCGATTGATTATCTTAAGATGCCTATCCAAACATTAAAAGTTGGATCCCTTGGAACACATAATTTATTAGGCTTATCTAAGGCAAAAAATGCTCGGATGCTTATCGCCTCAACATCAGAAGTATATGGAGATCCACTTGTGCACCCGCAGACAGAAGAATACTGGGGCAATGTAAATCCTATAGGACCAAGAGGCGTATATGATGAAGCTAAAAGATTCATGGAAGCAATGACGATGGCATATCATACATTCCATAATGTAGAGACGAGGATCGTGAGAATATTTAACACGTATGGACCTCGGATGAGAGTGAATGATGGTAGAGCCTTACCTGCCTTCTTTTCTCAAGCAATCAGAGGTGATGATATTACAGTTTTTGGAGATGGGACGCAGACGAGATCATTCTGCTATGTTAGTGATCTTGTAGATGGGATATACAAGTTACTTCTAAGTGAATATACACTGCCCGTAAACATAGGTAACCCTAATGAAATAACCATAAAAGCAGCCGCTGAAGAAGTCATTAGACTTACTAATACTTCTTCTAAAATAATACATACAGAATTGCCTAAAGATGACCCAAAAGTTAGGCAACCTGATATCACAAAAGCCAAGAAAATACTCGATTGGAGTCCAAAAGTAGATAGAAAGGATGGTTTCGCTCTGACTTATGATTATTTCAAGGGAGTTGTTTCATGCAATAATTAGTGACAATCTTCTTTCGATTGTAAAAGATGTTAAACCTTTATTAATCAACACAATTAATTGCTATTTCTTAATACTATCTTTGTTTTAAATTAGAACAAAACTTCCAATAATTATGAATTGCATTAAGATTGCAGTATTTCTTATTCTGAGCCTAACAATAGGGTCACAAGTATCAGGACAGAGCTTATACTCCCGTACAGGCCATATAAATGTCCTTTCTAAAAATAAAATTAAAAAAGTAGAAGCTGACAACTATCAAGTATATAGCACAGTCGATCTGACAACAGGAGATGTGGTATTCGAAGGTTTGCTTAAGTCTTTTGAATTTAAATTAGGGGCAGCGGATAGAGTTTTTAGTAGTGATAAGGTCAATGTAAAGCAATATCCAAAGATCAAATTTGAAGGAAAGATTCCGCCTACTCAAATTGACCTCAACGAGTATGGCGAAACTGAAGTAGAAGTAGACGGCACCTTGTATCTATGGGACGAAAAACGTAGAACGAAAGCCAAAGTAAAAATCACAAGTATAGGAGATGGGAAGCAAGTATTTGCCTATTCTTCATTCCTAATGAGAATCGAAGAAGCATCAATGGCAAAACTGAATCAAATCATGAAAGATAAACTTCCAAGTGTAATTAACATTAGTACAGAAACACTTGGTGTCAGCAGAGATATTATTGTAAATTTAGATGCTACTTACAAAGTCAAATAACGATAGCAATGAAAAAATTACTTTACATACTTATCACTCTATTGGTGATCGCTGTTATTGGATATTTCATACTTCTGAATCTTCCTAAAGCAAGCTCAAAAAATAAAGACGCAAGTTTCAAAATAGAAGCCGCAGATTTATACAGTGAATTTCAAGCTAATGAAGTCTTAGCCAATAAAAAATACATTGGAAAAACCATTCAGGTCACAGGTACTATTATGGACTTAGATAAGGATAAGCAAGGAGCTACAGTCCTATATGTTGATGCAGATGCTGGTATAAATGGATTGCTGTGTACCATGGAAATGAATCAAAAAGCAAAATTCGAAGTAGGTCAGGAGGTTACGTTAAAAGGTCTATGCTCTGGATACCTTCAAGATGTTGTACTCAACAAGTGTGTTTTAATCCAATAATATTATTTTTGTACATTTAATATAGATTAAATGAATATACTTATTACAGGAGGTGCTGGTTTTATTGGCTCTCACGTTGTCCGCCTTTTCTGCTCAAAATACCCTGATTATAATATCTATAACTTGGATAAGTTAACTTATGCAGGGAATCTTGATAATATTTCTGACATATCCCATTCTTCTAATTACAAATTTATTAAGGGTGATATAAGAGATTTAGAACAAGTCAGAGCAATTTTCAAATCTTACAAAATAGATAAGGTTATACACCTTGCTGCGGAATCACACGTAGATAGATCAATTTCCGATCCCTTAGTTTTCGTTTCCACCAATATACTTGGAACTGCAACCCTATTACAAGTATGCAAAGAATATTGGAAAGATGATCTTACTGATAAATTATTTTATCATGTATCAACCGATGAAGTATTTGGTTCACTTTCTGATGAAGGGTTTTTCTATGAAGATACGCCATATGACCCTCGAAGCCCCTATTCCGCGAGCAAGGCAAGTAGCGATCACTTAGTCCGTGCTTTTTATCACACTTACGGTCTACCAGTTGTGATTTCTAATTGTTCTAACAACTACGGTCCATATCAATTCCCAGAGAAGCTTATCCCTCTATTTATAAATAATATTGTTGATCAAAAGCCACTTCCTGTGTATGGAAAAGGTATTAATATAAGAGATTGGCTGTATGTTGAGGACCATGCCATAGCTATAGATAATGTACTTCATAATGGTAGACATGGTCAGACGTATAATATAGGCGGACATAATGAATGGAAGAATATTGATTTAATAGAATTACTTATCAAACTAACTGATGAAAAGTTGGGGAGGCAAGAAGGTCATTCTAAATCTCTAATCACATTTGTTACAGATAGAGCTGGGCATGACATGCGTTATGCAATAGATGCGAAGAAAATAAAAAAAGAATTAGGCTGGGTACCTTTGCTACAATTTGAGGAAGGACTATCCAAAACGATAGATTGGTACTTAAATAATGTAATTTGGCTTCAAAATGTTACAAGTGGAGATTATCAAAAGTACTACGAACAGCATTATAACTAAAGTGTAGATGGAAGTACTCCAAAAAGATTTGGACGGGGTTGTATTATTAAAACCTAACGTATTCAAAGATGAAAGAGGATATTTTTTCGAATCATTTAATTCAAATGAGTTCAAGAAAAAATTAAATTTAGATATTGATTTTATTCAAGATAATGAATCCCTGTCCAAGTTTGGCACTTTAAGAGGTTTTCATTTTCAGAAATTGCCACATTCTCAATCTAAATTAGTAAGAGTAACTAAAGGTAAAGTTCAAGACGTTGTTATCGACTTAAGACCTAATTCTAAATATTTTGGAAAACACAAAAGTTATATTCTATCAGAAGAAAACAAGCATCAACTGTTTATTCCAAAAGAATTCGCTCATGCTTTTTTAGTATTAAGTGAGTCCGCTATATTTAGCTATAAGGTTGATTATCCTTACATGCCAAATTATGATTCAGGTTTGATTTGGGATGACCCAGATATTAATGTCAAATGGGAACTCAGCCGCGATACCATAGCTTCATCTTCAAAAGATCTGATATTACCTAATTTCAAAAATTACAAAAAAGGAGATTAATAAATTATGAAAGGAATCATTCTTGCTGGAGGATCTGGAACTAGGTTGTTCCCGATCACCAAAGCTATATCAAAGCAACTCATGCCTATCTATGATAAGCCAATGATCTATTATCCATTATCGATCTTGATGTTATCGGGAATCAAGGACATACTTATAATAACAACTCCTCAAGATAGCGAGTCATTCCAACGACTTTTAGGTGATGGAATTCAGTTAGGTTGCAACTTCCAATATGCAGTACAAGAAGTACCTAATGGATTAGCTCAAGCATTTGTAATCGGTGAAAAATTTATCGATGGAGATGCTGCGAGTCTTATATTAGGTGATAATATATTCTATGGTTCTGGACTCTCTACATTGTTACAAGAAAGCAGTAAATTAGACAGTGGTGCTAAGGTCTTCGCATACCCTGTACACGATCCAGAAAGATATGGTGTTGTAGAATTTGATGACAATAATAAAGTCATCTCTATAGAAGAAAAACCTGACCAACCAAAATCCAATTATGCTGTTCCAGGATTATATTACTATGACAATAAAGTCTGCGATATAGCTAAAAACTTAGAACCTTCGGCAAGAGGTGAATATGAAATAACGGACCTCAATAGAAAGTACTTAGAACTCGGTGAACTATCCGTAGGCATTATGCAAAGAGGAACTGCATGGTTAGATACGGGTACATTCGAATCTTTAGCAGCTGCTTCAGAATTTATAAGAGTCATAGAACAGCGACAGGATTATAAGATCGGATGTATAGAAGAGGTCGCTTACCGAATGGGATATATTAATGCTGAGCAATTAGAGAAGATTGCGACACCTCTTAGAAAATCTGGCTATGGAGAATACTTAATGAGATTAATTAGTTAGAACCTTTTTAATTATTTATACAATCATCAATAGTGGCCTCGAATACAGCTCCTGCTTGTACTTCAAAGCCTGCCTTAAGCTCTATTGTTTGTCCTGCATTAAATATTGAATTCTCTCCTGTCATCAACATGCCGCCGGAATTAAGTTGTGTCTGTGCATGATAACTTGAGTCACTAATCATTCCATTTACATTAAGCACTACTCCATCACACGGAGTGCATTGATCAAAGACTTCTACCCTGAAACTACAAATTGATTGATTACCACAATTATCCGCAAAAATATAGATAACTTCTGTTTCTCCTATAGTAAAACTACTACCAGGAATATAATTAGCTGATACAAGCGTATTAGATGTACAATTATCTATCGCAGAAGGCAAGTCAAAATCATATACAAATACACAATTCAAGTCCGAACCGACTAATGTATCATTAGGACATGTAAGGATCTGAGGTCCTTCTACATCATCTAATTCTATAAGTTGATTACAACTCTCTGTATTACCAGCAATACTCGTAGCAACCCATGTTCGTTGTATGTCTACATCACAATCTGTATATGTGATAATATCGGTGTAAGTAATCTGGGCATTACTTATTGTTGAGATGGCCTCGCTTGTGATTGTGACATTACCGTCGATATTGGGGTCGCAGGTCTTATTACCTATATAATTATTTGGACATGTAATATCAATTGTACAAGCGTCGGTGACATTAATGTCAAAGCTGCAAGTACTACTATTATTACAATTGTCAGAAATCGTATATGTTACTGGAGTTGTACCTAATGGGAAAACAGTATTCGGTGTATGTGTCGAATTAAGTGTCAAATTATTATCACAATTATCAGTTCCGTATGGTGCATTCCAACTTATTTGTGCTGTACAATTATTATCAGAATCCACTGTAATATCATCTGGACAATATGTGATTACTGGTGCATCCACATCAGACAAGTCTATAACTTGGTTACAAGAACTACTATTACCATTAGCATCTGTGGCTACCCACACTCTGTCTATCAGCACATCACATAAAGTTGTAGATATATCATCTGCATAGGAAATCGAAGCGCCAGAAGTGATACTTGTAGCTGAGCCAGTACTAATGGGATCATAGTCTGAAGCTGTACAGTGATTACTATCTACCACATTATCAGGACAGCTTATCTCTACTGTTGTACTTGATGTATCAGCACCATATATAAATTCCCAATTAAAGTCACTGGTACTCCATCTGCTATCCCACTCTATATAATAGGTCTCTCCAGCACTTACACTCTGATCGATAATTTCGCTTGCATAGTTACCACCATTTCCAACATTACAATCGTCATCACTATAATTCTGATATACTAAATTAGAACAACTGCCAGAGTACAGCCAAATTCTAGTATCCACTCCTTCTCCACAAGAACGAATGGTTACAATACCATTTGTATCTGGTTCGAAAACAAACCAATCTGCGTGATTTGCGTTATTCATAGTGGCTCCGTTACCGTTATTAGGATGTGCATAATAAGTTCCACTTTCCGTTATCTCAGTGGCATCTGCACAGGTTGCATTATCACATTTACAAGAACTATGTTTCTGTCTAATGAGGTTTCCTGGCTGGCTGCCAAAGCCTTGAGTGAATGATATGCCTTCTGGCTGTGTATGGCAATAACTCATAATGGTTCCGCCGGCTGAAGGGATTATTGGATTGGAAGGATTGTAACAACTTCCACCACTTCCTGATGCAAGACTACCACAATCATCTATTTGCTCATCATTATTAGGACCCCAAACACACTCATGTGTATGACGTGATCCTAATACATGTCCTATCTCATGAGTTGTCACTTGTACATCCCAGCTGTATGTAGGATAGAGGCTATAAGAATTAACTATATCTGCATATGCAAATGGGAATGATCCACACAATTGATTGACATAAGCGATACCTCCATTGTTACCTGGATCATTAGTCAGTAGCAATCCGACATCTCCATTATATCCATTAGCAATAAGATCATCTTTAAAGTCATACAAACCACTGGAATTATCTGAGTAGTTATCATTAGTTGTCCACACAACTACTTGAGATATCGATATTGGTATGTTCTCGTTGTTATAAAGCGTGTAGACCTCATTCATCATATCAGTAACGTAGTCTGTTACTGTAGTTACGTTAGAATTAAGATTCTGATACATGTGATAATCACATTCTATGTAGATCTCTATAGCGTTACTACAAGTACTTGTATTCTTTACGGGAGCATATGGCAACTGAACCTTATGGTCATGTAGGTCTATACTCTCACAATGGAATGGAATTTCTTCTTTTAAGTTTTTGACTTCGTATACAATGTGATAGGTAGAATTATGATAGACGCCGATGTTGTATACCTTATCATCTATTCTGATGATTCCTGATATTTTATTTTTGTAAATACTAATTGTTACTTGTGAGTTATCTTCCCCTCTTACCTTTCCTCCAAAGTACTTGCCTGGAGTATAATCATTTTTAGATTCCTTTCTATGTTTTCCTCTTTCGACAACAGTAAAGTCATCAGAGAATATGTTTCGCTCAGAGAGAACAACTTGTAATGAAACATCCTTTGAAACAGGAATACTCAATCGTATTTCTTTAAAACTTTTTTGTACTAATTCGGTAAGTGGCTTCTCTTCTAATTTAAACAATATAGCTTCTTCAAGATCTGGAAGCTTAGAGCTTACGCTTGCGGGAGAGATGACAAGTTCTTGTGCATAGCATAGCACAGGAATCACCAAAGTGATAATGAGAAGGATGTATCGATTCACAGTTTCAGTTCTAAGTCTACGAGATATTTGACTTTAACCTCCTTATATAGTTCTGATACAATATTCCGTATCGAAAAACTATATAATGCTGATAAGATTTTTTAATCTACTCACAACTGTAAGCATCATATTAAAAAACCATCATCAGGCATTAGACATAATTCCTGAAACTCTAAAACCCATGAAACTCAGATTAATCCGAGCGGTATTCTATTCTATATAAATGTAAGTACAAATTGCAAAATGAAAGATTTAACATTCTAATGTGACTGATAGCTTACATTATCTCTTATAAATATTGACCTTAACACTATCTATACCTAATAAAAAAAATGGTGATCAATCTAAACTGATCACCATAAAAAGGTAAAGGTATTTTACTTCTTCGTACTATGAGCCACACATCAGACAGCCATCATCCATCGTACAGACTTCTCCATCGACGATTTCTGCTTCTTCTGGCTTCTTAGCTGTATCATCCATATCTACATCCATCACTTCTTGGTCACTGCTGTACTTTTCTTTATATCCAGCTGATAATGAGAACTTGATAGGATCTACTGCTGATTTAGATCTTAGGTAATACATACCTGTCTTAAGTCCCTGCTTCCATGCGTAGAAGTGCATAGACGTTAACTTAGCTAAACTTGGGTTCTCCATAAATATATTAAGACTCTGACTCTGACATATAAATGCTCCTCTGTCTGCACTCATGTCTATCAATACTTTTTGCTTGATCTCCCATACCGTCTTGTATAGGTCTTTAATATCTCGGGGAATCTCATCGATATTCTGGATACTACCATTAGCAGCCATGAGTCTTTCTTTCATAGAATGATCCCATAGCCCTAATCTTACTAGATCCTTGAGTAAATGCTTATTGACTACGACATACTCTCCTGATAATGTTCTACGTGAATAGATGTTAGAAGTATATGGCTCGAAGCACTCATTATTTCCTAATATCTGAGATGTAGAAGCGGTAGGCATAGGTGCTAATAACAGACTATTTCTAACGCCGTTTTCTTTGATTTTACTTTTTAGATCAGTCCAGTCCCATCTATCTGATGGTGTGACATTCCACATATCATATTGCAGAATTCCTTGGCTTACAGGGCTACCTTCATATGTCTGATAAGCGCCTTCCTTCTCTGCTATTGCATTAGATTCTGTCAGTGCTGCAAAGTATATGGTCTCGAATATATCTTTATTAAGCTGCTTAGCTTCTGGACTATCAAATGGCATTCTCATTTTAATAAATGCATCAGCTAATCCTTGTACGCCGATTCCTATAGGACGATGTCTCATATTAGAATTCTCAGCTTCTATGACTGGATAGTAATTGACATCTATTACTTTATTGAGATTTCTTGTGACCACTCTGGATACTTCATAGAGCTTCTGGAAGTCATAGCTATTGTCAGTATCATTGACAAATTTTCCAAGAGATATAGATGCTAAGTTACATACAGCCACCTCATCTGGAGAAGTATATTCTATGATTTCAGTACATAAGTTACTTGACTTAATGGTACCGAGGTTTTTCTGATTAGACTTTGCATTAGCAGCGTCTTTGTATAATATATAAGGAGTACCTGTCTCTATCTGAGATTCCATGATAGATCCCCACAGGTCTCTTGCACTGACAGTTTTTCTTGCTTTACCTTCGGCTTCGTATCGAGTATATAGCTTCACGAATTCTTCTCCATGACAATCTTCTAATCCTGGAGATTCGTTAGGACAGAACAGAGACCACTCAGCGTTACTTTCCACTCTTTCCATAAATAAATCAGAAATCCACATCGCATAGAAAAGATCTCTCGCTCTCATCTCTTCCTTACCATGGTTCTTCTTGAGATCTAAGAAGTACTCTATATCAGCATGCCATGGCTCTAAGTACATTGCAAATGCTCCTTTTCTCTTCCCTCCACCTTGATCCACATATCGTGCAGTATCATTAAATACTCTAAGCATAGGAATGATTCCATTAGAAGTACCACCTGTACCTTTAATATAACTGCCTTGTGCTCTTATATTGTGTATGCTTAGTCCAATTCCTCCTGCAGATTGTGAGATCTTAGCACATCTTGTTAATGTCTCAAAAATTCCAGAGATACTATCATCAGTCATTGTCAATAAGAAACAAGATGATAATTGTGGCTTAGGTGTAGATGCATTAAATAGTGTCGGTGTCGCATGGATAAACCACTGCTCAGACATAAAGTTATAAGTCTCTATCACTGAATCTATATCTTCTCCGTGGATCCCTACAGCCGCTCTCATGAGTAAATGCTGCGGTCTCTCCACTACTTTTCCATCCATTCTTAGCAGGTAGGATCTTTCTAATGTCTTAAATCCAAAATAATCAAAGTTATAATCACGATCATAGATTATAGCGGAGTCAAGCCTATTAGCATTGTCTTCCATTATCTGAATATACTTATCTGCTATCAGTCCTGCTTTCTGTCCTGTCTTAGGATCTACATATTCATATAGATCTCTCATCGTCTTAGTGAATGACTTCTTAGTGTTTTTGTGAAGATTAGATATCGCTATTCTTGCAGCTAATCTCGCATAATCCGGATGCTCAGTGGCAAGTGAAGCTGACGTCTCCGCTGCAAGATTATCTAATTCTGTAGTTGTGACACCATCGTATAGACCTTGTATTACCTTCTTAGATATGGTAATATGATCTACATAATTGTTATTGAGGCTATAACAAAGCTTCTTTACTCTTGCTGTTATTTTGTCGAAGCTTACGTCTTGTTTCGTACCTGATCTTTTGACTACTTGCATGTATTTTAAAAACTATTTTAAGAGGATTTAATAATAAAGAGACCTCAGGTTTGGGTTAGTGTAGTTGGTTATTGTAAATAGTATAGTCTTCAATTAGTAACACTGAAGACTATACAAAAACGGAATTGGGATTATTGGCTTTTGGGAATATTAAAAGTCCTCATCTAATGAGAAAATTTGTTTGTCTTTATCTGCCATTACTCCAGCTTTCTGATACTCGCCTACTCTCTTTTCGAAGAAGTTAGTTTTTCCTTGTATAGATATAAGATCCATCCATGGGAATGGATTAGCTGTATTATATACTTTATCGTTGCCTAAGTCAACTAACAATCTGTCTGCCACACACTCGATATACTCACACATTGTCTCAGCATTCATACCTATCAGTCTTACAGGTATTGCATCTGATACAAATTCTTTTTCTATCTCTACTGCATCACAGATAATCGTCTGGATCGTTTCTTTAGATAATTTGTTCTGGATATGAGAGTTGTATAGAAGGCAAGCAAAGTCACAATGCATTCCTTCATCTCTAGAGATCAACTCATTAGAGAATGCAAGACCTGGCATAAGGCCTCTCTTCTTGAGCCAAAATATAGAACAGAATGATCCAGAGAAGAAGATACCTTCTACCGCTGCAAATGCAATCAGTCTCTCAGCAAAACTTGCATCATCTATCCACTTTAATGCCCAGTCGGCTTTCTTCTTGACACAAGGAAGATTCTCTATGGCATTAAATAAGTAATCTTTCTCTTTTGTATCCTTAATGTATGTATCTATAAGTAGTGAGTAAGTCTCAGAATGTATATTTTCCATCATTATCTGAAAACCATAGAAGAACTTCGCTTCTGTATATTGTACTTCACTCACCATGTTCTCAGCAAGGTTCTCATTTACGATACCATCACTTGCTGCAAAAAATGCCAAGACATGCTTTATAAAATGTTTCTCATCGTCATTAAGCCTATTCTCCCAATCTGAAAGATCTTGGTGTAAGTCTATCTCTTCTGCTGTCCAGAAACTCGCTTCTGATTTTTTATAAAATGACCAAATATCATCATGCTCTATTGGGAATAAAACAAATTTGCTGGGGTTATCTGTTAATAAAGGTTCGTTCTGGTTCTCCATATCTGACTGGTATAGTTGTGTTAAATGAGTTAGAAAAACAAATTATGAAAAATAATATATATAAAAAAAAATAATATGAACTTTAAGATATAATATCGTCGATAGATGCCTGTCTCTTCATTTCCTTTGGATAAGATGGCGGTGGATCAACTCAGTATATTATGGCTTGGTATCAGTTCCCTGATGTACGATGAGTGTTACTCTTATAGTACTCGACAACTGGAAGACAAAATAAATAAGAAAAAAAGATAATATGTTTGGGATTTACTAACAAGCTGTGGATAACTAAATGAGAACATATTAAACTTTAACATAATATGAAATTTAGTTATTTCAAGATGTTTTATAACCCATTCATAATCAATAATATCAGCTCTCGAAAATGGAAATTCTTACTTAAATATTTTGATATTGACTTGTCTAAAAGACATATCCGAATTGGAAAAAAATAAAAAGAATCGTCAAGAAGTTAACAGTACTGAAATGTGGGAAATCTTATCTCTTACTACCCTTCTTACCTAACACCCAGATGAGTACAAAACCCAAGACAACTGAGGTAATGATCAATCCATAGAAGGTAAATGGGCTATCTTGAAACGGAAGGTGCTTAAGATTCATCCCATAGAAACTGGCTACTAAGGTCGGCACCATTAGTATGATCGTGATGATGGTCAATCGATGGATGAATATATTAAGATTATTAGATACGATAGAAGCATATGCTTCCATGGTTCCACTCAAGATATTCGTATATACATTAGACATCTCCAAGGCTTGACCATTATCGATGATAATATCTTCGAAGAGGTCTTCATGAGGATCTTTGTCTCTGACCTTAAGGAAGTCTATTCGCTTCATCTTTAGCATCAGAAGATCATTAGCACTTAGTGAGTTCACGAAGTAGACCAGACTCTTTTCTATCTTAAGCAACTGGCGTAGTTCTTCATTTCTACTGGAATTATATAGCTCTTGCTCTATCAGGTTTCGCTTAAGGTTAAGCTTCTTAAGACATTCCAGAAACCAAAATGTATTCTGCTCGAAGAGATGTAAGACAAATAACGACTGATCCCGAGGATTAAAATTTCTAACCTTATTGTCTGCTATCTTAGCTATAATAGGATTGTCAGCTGGCGTCACAGTGATTAGCTGATCACCAGTGCTCACGATACCTAATGGCACAGTAACGTAGATGGCTTCGTTTTCCTTCTGAGACTGATTGACTATAGGAGTATTAATCAATATAAGCTTTCCTTCATCTTCTATCTCATATCGAGATCTCTCATCTATATCTAAGGAATCGGTAATAAAATCTAAAGGAATGCCAAAATCATTAGCATGTCTTTCTTTTTCCCCATCCTCAAAAGGAGGACACACATGTATCCAAGCAGCTTGCTCCAGCCCCTGTACAGGCACAACTTGTCGACCTTGGAAAGTGTAATATTGGATCATGATCTCTGGGGTCCATTTATTAATTCAAATGAGGAATATATAATTATTTACTAGGTGCAAATATTAATCCATTTATAGAATTCTAATAACAAGATCGCAGATTACTGAAAACGGAGAATATCTATGGGTTTTATTTTAGTTACCAGATACGTCGGTATGATCATAACAATGATGGTAATGAGGATAGTCGCAAGGTTAATACCAACTATAGCCCACAGATCAAATCTAATAGGTACCTCTGAAAGATAATAGTTAGCCTCATCGAGCTTAATCATTCCTGTAGACTGTTGCAATAGTCCCAGACCAATTCCTAATATATTACCTATCACCAGAGAGAACACGGATATCCAGAGTGACACATAGATGAATACTTTTCTAAGATTCCAGTTGCTAAGACCGATCGACTTAAGTACACCGATCATCGTCGACCTCTCTAGTATAAATATCAATAAGGCCGTACACATATTAATAAGCGCAACCAATGTCATCAGAAAGAGTAGAAGTATCCCATTAATATCCTGCATCTTGATCCAATCAAACATCGAAGCGAACTTTTCCTTAATCGTTTCAGCATATAAGTTGGGAGGCAAAATATCTTCATAGATATAATCTGCAATCGGGATCACATCATCTATATCGTCTATGAATACCTCAAAACCTGCCACCTTATCCTTCTCCCATTCTAATACCTGCTGTATGACCGCCATATCTATGAATCCTACCTTCTTGTCATACTCCTCTAAGCCCGTTTTATATAAGCCGCTTATTTTAAATGCACGCTTGACAGGTTCTTGATCTTTGAGAAAATATATGATGACCTTCTCTCCTACCCTGACCCTCATCCGCTTGCTGGTCTGTTGTGATAGCATGATTTCTCGGGATGGTTTTCCTTTTTCTATGACAGGATAACTGCCTTCCTTAAGATACTGACCGAAGCGATCCCAATTATATTCTTCATTGACTCCTTTAAGTAGTACAGCTTCCATTGCATCGTCCTTACTATTTACAATAGCAGGAACAATTATATATGGCACGACGTCGTAGACTCCCCCGCTGGTCTCTCGCTCATCGATCTTTCCTGACACATGAGATATGGTAGAATAATATAATTTCTCTATCGCTAAGATCGAGTCTTTAAGAGCCTTATCATTTGTCACTGGTGATATCTCAAATGATCGAGACATTCTCGTATCGGTGATATGAATATGTCCCCAGAAACCGAAGACCTTCTCAGATATGCCTTCTCGAAATCCTAATAATACTGCTGTACTCAGCAGCATGATCGCCATGCTAAGGGAAATAGATAATATGGCAATCTTAATTATAGTACCTGAAATTCCAGTTGTAGAAGACTTAGAGATACGTCGGGCGATATAGTATGAGATATTCAATTATTAGATCTGGTGCTGCAAAGTTACATATTTAGCTTATGATAGATTTAGCTTATGATAGAAATACACATCGAATGAAGCTCTAATAATCCAATCGCTTCCACACCATCCCATCAGGATATAACATTATGCGATCTGTAGAATCTTTTATTTCTACTCTCAATATATTCTTAGACCTTGTCGCTTTAACTTCATCATTTTCATAATTGATAAATCCAATATTGTTACGCCAAAACCAATTTCCGTATTGCTTAAATGCCACCGTAATGGTATCTTCTGTCTTCACGACACTAAATGAATCCTGCAGGGTGGCAGGATTGTATTGACTATATTCTACGATATTAGATCTCACTTCTTCTGATCCGAATATTTCTAATGCTTCTATAAATGTCTCCGCCCCATTATCATGATAATCAGCATATAGAAATAATCCAAGATAGTTATCCGGTAGCGTAAGTAATCTGACCTCGCCATTATCATACCACTCATACGTACTGATGAGTCCGTCTATTAATTGACCTGCTTCCTGGCACTTCTTGACATTCAAAATTCCAAAGTAAATGTGGGCTAAAAATACAATAGCGACCAAGACATACCGTAATATCTTAGGTAATGAAAATAGTAGAAGAAATATAAATGGATAGAAAAACATGCTGGCAAAAAAACCATATCTATCATTCTGAAATGGCATAATGTACATGAAGTACAAATTGACTATTGGTACCAATGCCATGAAGAACATAATTAGAAATACCGCCGATAACCAAAGGTTATTATTTCTATAAATCTGATTTCTGAGTAAGAATATTATCAAAGCAATTGCAGCAAATATCCCTCCGATGACTTGGATACTTGTCAGCGATTGGTAGAACACTTCACGAGACTTAAAGCTCCAAAAATGCACCAATCCAAGATACTTAAAGAAATAACTGAATCCATTAGATACGATAAGCTTAGCATCCATATTAAAGTGTTTTTCTACACCATAATGACCTACCCAATCTCCGAGTAAGAACTTGTTAGCTGCAAAATATAGTACTATAATAATAAAATGGGGTACGAAAAACTTAATCAGATAATCCTTCATCGACCAGTCATCGGTTCTCATACAAGCGATACTCAGAGCCATCAAAACAAATGGTGTCACTAAGTTAATCTCCAATGTCAATAATGAAGCTATAAAAAGAATGTGATGCAAGACGATCATGTAACGACCTCTGCCATTCCACATATGTGACATCAGACATCTTAGAGCGAGAAGAAAAAACATCGCTGATAATATGTAATGCATACATGCCTTCCATGTAACTGTCTCCGTCTGATAAGGACCTATCATAAAACAAACTGAGGCCAGCAAAGCAATGAGCCATGCCTGACTAATATGAAACTTTCTGAAAATCTCATGCAAAGTGGAAAACAAAAGAAAACTGGTCAGGCCTTGCAAAAGTGCAAAAACAATACACCAACTTAATTGGTCTGGACCGAAGACTCTAAATGTTCCGTAATTAATGATATGAAAGATGGGATGTAGACCATAATATCCGAAGCCAGTCCACACGTCTGACCAGCTACCATTCTGATACTTTATAATCCATCCTAAGAAATCATGCACCATCCCATATCTCTGCGTAGGCAAATAGTACAAGACACTTGCGATCAGAAAAGCACAGAGTTGGAATATCTTATTGCCAAGCAATGTCTTCAATACGGGCACTTTGAGAAATTTTTAAAATAGATTTTTCTTTCTTACTCTCTTGCATAACTATACCTTTCCACTGGTTGCCACAGTCATTGTGTAAGCGTGCATTCTCATTAAGCATCAGCTGTCCACCTGGCTCTATGATTACCTCAGCGTCTTGTGGTAATGAGAGTCTACAATGTACAGTCAGTTGCCCACCTTTCGTTATAATGACATGAGAGTTTATATCACGTTCTCCATACCAGTGTTCTATATCAGATATAATAATGTTCTTACTTGTATCTAAGTCACACCATTCTCTCACGACAAGCTTTCTCTTACGTGATCCACTCATAGTCAGAGACTTATGCATTGTTCCGAGTTGACAAGGAGATATAGCCATCTGACTATTGTTGTAGTCCATCATGTTATTAGAGATCGGTCCTTCGCAGCCTTTCTTACGTTTATTTTCTTCCCAGCAGTTAGGATTCTTAGGCGTGTCATCACAGCCGTCATTGTAATTCCATGAGTGACGTAATCCCAGAGAGTGACCCACCTCATGATTAAGCAAAGTAGCAAATGCCCAAGGCTTAACTTGTTCTTCTACCATACCTGCGATCTTAAGACTATTGCCTAATGCGATGCCGGTTCCATGTCCCTGATAAGTCTTACTTTTAATACTATCTTTATGGTGAGGCATTACGAATACGTTCAGTATAGAATCCTCTCCGACAGAATACTTCTTTATAACATCTCGATTATAATTATTCCGATTTCTCCCTTTATTCACAAACCAGCAATACTCGTCATCATAATGCCAATAGAATCCACTCTTATCCGGGCCAGTAGAGGGGACTACATATTGATACTTCGGAGCGAGTGCAGGTGAGGAATTATTCTCAGGAAGATTCATCTTATGATTCTCTCTTAATCTCTTATTGGCATTCTTAATAAGGAATCGCATATAATCTAAGCCTTTTTTTTTCCTAAACCCATAGAGGCTATCTTCAGAATTCATGAAGTGAACACTTAGTCTTACCTTCTTCTGCAAGAAGTTCTCGTCTGGCACGTAGGATAATACATCACTGCAACTCAGTGCTTGCGGGAATACCTCATCGACTCGATATGCTGCAAACAGGTCTTCACTGCCTAGCATCTTCACCTTCTTAGTCGACTTACAGGATGAGATATAAAAACCGAAACTAAGTACAAGAACAAAATAGATTAGATATTTAGACCCCATATTAATTATTTGTCTCAAGGTATAGAAATGAGAAATTTATCAAGACAAGATTACAATTTTCTTAGTTGATTTCCAGCTTTTTCGAGTAGGTCTTCTGTCTTAGCGTAACACAAACGGATGACTTTATTATCCATCCCATTACTGTAGAATACCGATATAGGGATACTTGCCACTCCATATTCAGTAGTTATCCTAACTGCAAAATCGACGTCGCTCTCAGCACTAATAGCACTATAATCGAACAGCTGGAAATAGGTGCCAGCAGACTTATATGGCATCAGTGATGACCCATGCATAGAATCATTAAAAAAATCTCTCTTATTTTGGTAGAAAGATGGAAGGTTCTCGTAAGTATCAGGATCAGTTAAGTACTCGGCCAGCGCATACTGCAAGAAAGAATTGACACTGAATACGATCCACTGATGCTGTCTTCTCACTTCACTCATGAGCCTCTCTGGACCGACGCAGTAACCCATCTTCCATCCAGTACTATGGAATGTCTTACCAAAAGAATAGACAGCCATACATTGCTCATACAGATCAGGATATCTCATGACACTCTCATGCCTTGCCTCGTCATAGATAACATGCTCATAGACTTCATCGCTGAGCAGTATAATGTTCTTATCAGATATCAATCGCGATAATGCCACAAGGTCATCTGAGCTAAGAATAGTACCAGTGGGATTATGAGGTGTATTAACAATGATCATTCTTGTCCAATCAGTTATCAGACCTGACATCACTTCCCAATCAATAGTAAATTCTGGCCCTTCTAATCTATATGGCACGACCACCCCACCAGTCATCTCGATCGATGGATTGTATGAATCATAAGCGGGCTCTATGATAATCACCTCATCTCCACGATGTACAAAAGCATTGATTATAGAATATATGGCTTGGGTGGCACCAGCGGTAATAGTGATTTCCGTATTAGGATCTACTTCCTTGTCATAGCATCGTCTAATCTTATCTGCTATTGCTTGTCTTAATTCCAAGACTCCAGCAGATGGCGCATATTGGTTCTTTCCTTGATTGAGATACTTAGATATCAGCTCTCTGAGCCTCGGATCACAATCAAAATTAGGGAACCCTTGTCCCAAGTTGATAGCATTATGCTTAGCAGAAAGGGTTGACATCTTAGAGAATATGGTCTCCCCACTATCTGACAACTTAGATTTATATTCTATCATACTTAGTACTTACTTTATAATGATAAGCATAATTTACAATTATCTCCAGGTCCAGAATATAATTGGCATAAATCAATGGATATCGGGATAATGATATGTCTTAAGAAAAATCGATTTATGGAGTAAATTTTTGATTTAATCTTTAGGTCTTATAAAAATAGAGCATATATTTGCAGTCCTTTAGAAAATGAGGACCGGTTAGCTCAGCTGGTAGAGCAACGCCCTTTTAAGGCGTGGGCCCTGGGTTCGAGCCCCAGACCGGTCACTTTCGAAGTAGAGAAGTTCATTTATTTGAGCTTCTCTTTTTTTATGCTCCAGTATTGTCCCGATAGAAGCGAAGCGAATAATCGGGAAGCCCCAGACCGGTCAATTTCGAAGTAGAGAAGTTCATTTATTTGAGTCCCGATAGAAGCAACGCGAATAATCGGGAAGCCCCAGACCGGTCACTTTATAGTCAGAGAAGTTCATTTATTTGAGCTTCTCTTTTTTATGCTCCAGTATTGTCCCGATAGAAGCGAAGCGAATAATCGGGAAGCCCCAGACCGGTCACTATATAATCAAAGAAGTCCATTTATTTGAGTCCCGATAGAAGCAACGCGAATAATCGGGAAGCCCCAGACCGGTCACTTTATAATCAGAGAAGTTCATTTATTTGAGCTTCTCTTTTTTTTATGCCTTTATCATAGAATTGGTTTTATATTTTAGATCGAGATAAGGTCCTGTCTTGTGTTTGTATCTATTATTATTAAAAGACTGAAATAGAGCTCATCTTGTTAATATAAAAAATCTCACTGTGAAATATCAGCAGACATGCAATCCCTATAATTGTTTCCATGAAAAAAATGCTATTAGATGAGGAATAGTATATCTGTATCGAAATACAACTTTTATGAAGACTGATGAACTTAGAAAATAGCTTACACTTGATTTTGTAATGTCTTTATTATTTGGCCTAATCCATTCTGGAGATCCTATATAATCCGATTTTCGTCTTCTCTAATTACAAAAATTTAGAATTTTTACCATTAAAATTAAATTCCCTATAATTAAGTAAAAACCTAATCTATTGATACTGAACAAATTCTAAATTATTATAAATTAAAGTTCAAAATCTCAATAATTTTTATACTCTAAAAAGAAACTTTTCATCTACCTTTTGCGTATGAAATCGAGTTATAAATAATCCAACAATAATGACTGAATCTAAGATTGTTCTACCTGATAATTTTGAGGCTCATAAGCACTGGTATCCAAAGGCACTAAATGCCACCATTCATCCTATGATCAATTTCTTTTTGAACCTTGGTCAGGATAGAATTATCACGAGATATTGTCATATGCATCCTACCGTAGACAAGGATAAATTGACCGAGATTCTGAATCATAAGGCAAAGTATTTTCTTTGGGGTGGAGCCGATCTTCTTAATGTTACATCAGCCACTGGAAAAAGACAGATGGTTGTATTAGAGAATAACTCTTGTCCATCTGGACAGAAATCTATGCCTCTAATGGACGATAATGAAGAGCAAGGTAGTTATAAGTTAATGGTAGAGCGGACATTCAAACCCAGCTTAAAAAATCTAAGAAACAGGATAAAGGGTGGTCTCGCTGTATTGTATGACAAGAACCCTATGGAAGTTTCTGGTTATGCTGAAGTCATAGCAGATGTTATGCAAGAGCCAGTGCATTATGTCAGTTTTTATAAAGATGAGGACGAGCCATCAGCTAAGTTTATAGATAGTGTATTACATGTATTTTCTGATGATGAATGGATTCCAATAAGAGCGGCATTTAGATACGTGACTCAGAAGCCATGGAATAGGATACCTGTCAATTCTAAAACAAAAATTATAAATCCAACTATAGCCTGCCTTGCTGGAGGTAGAAATAAAATGGTTGCCGCTAAAGCCTATGATATATTTAATGCGGAAATACAACAATATGGCCTCAAGATCAATATCCCAGAAACAATCTGGGACGTCAGTAAAAATGAAATCCCAATATGGGTCAGAAAAATGGGTGGCCATGCAGTCATTAAAGTACCCTATAGTAATGCTGGACAAGGTGTATATACCATTGTTACGGAAGAGGAATTAGATGCCTTCATGGAGATGGAATTTGATTACGACTTATTTATAGTCCAGAGCCTGATAGGTAATTCTAACTGGAGTAGTACGACATCTGCAGGTAAGCTTTATCATGTAGGCACAATTCCTGATAATAAAAATCAAACTTTCGTTGCAGACATTCGGATGATGGTAAGCTCGACCCAAAATGGAATAAGGCCTCTATGTACCTATGCCAGGAGAGCTGAAAAACCTTTAGTAGATAACATTACAAGTGGTACTGATAGTTGGTCCATGCTCGGTACTAATTTGTCTATAAAAAATGATGACGGAACCTGGGATAGTGACACAAATAGACTAGTACTAATGGATAGACGTGATTTTAACAAACTAGGAGTGGGCTTGGATGATTTGATCGAAGCATATATACAAACCGTTCTATCGTTAGTAGCTATCGATAAGATGGCTCAGACCTTGGTCAACAAGCAGGGGCGATTTAGAATGAAATTATTTAAGAGCTTGAATGATGACCAAAGTCTGCTTGATGAAATAATGGTTGACTAGAATGAAAGTACTAATACTAACCGACCACAGTGGTCACTCGTCAGAAAATTCTCTTTACGAACTTGCGAGCAAATTAATAGCTCACAAAGCTATAGATGTTGTAGATATAGCTAGTCGAAAAACTGTCTCAAATACACCATTCTTTGGCTGCCAGAAAATTACGGACATTTACACAACGACTATTGATTCTTCTTTTCAGTTTGATTCTACAGATCATCCTTTAGACAAAAATATAAAGCAAAATCTAATATCTCAATATGACTTTATATGGTTGAGATTACCACCGCCACTGAGCAAAGAGTTTCTCGATTATCTTGACAAAGCATTTTCAGGTAGCGTTATTATTAATAACCCTATGGCTATATATGAAACAGGCAGTAAGGCTTTTTTGATGAATTTTGAAACAGTCAGCCCTCCTATGCGAACTTGCAAGTCATTGGATGACATTCTCGATTTTAGTCAGAATTTTCCAATTGTACTTAAGCCATTTAGAGAATATGGTGGTAGAGGAATAGTGAAGATAGAGGGCAATAAGGTTTCTAATGGAAAGACGAGTATGTCACTACAAGAATTCGCTGATAATTATGAGAGCTCACCGATAGATTATCTCGCTGTTAAGTATCTTGAGAATGTAAAGAAAGGTGATAAAAGAATAGTTGTAATAGATGGAGTAATTATGGGTGCATCTTTGAGATTACCTCCACAGGATTCATGGATATGTAATGTGGCGATGGGTGGAACTTCTAACCATTCCGACGTGACCCCTGAAGAAATCGAAATTGTAAATACCATAGATCCCATACTCTCTGCTAAAGGAATTGTGATGTATGGGGTGGATACACTTGTGGATGATAATAATCAAAGGATACTATCAGAAATAAATACGACTAGTATAGGTGGTCTGCCTCAAATTGCCAAACACTCTAATAAACCATTGGTAGAAAGAGGCGTTGACCTAATTATAAAATATGTTTTAAAAAGATTGTAATGCAAAAAGTTATAGATATAGATTCACTAGACCTGGCATCACTTCCAAGTGGTGTCATATCGCGATGCTATCTACATGTCGTAGAAGATGGAATGGGAGCTCCTATTAAGGTGCCACTATTAGTTGCCAAAGGAGTAGAAGATGGCCCAGTCTTGGGATTGACCGCTGCTGTACACGGTAATGAGCTAAATGGTATTCCAGTAATACAGAGGTTGTTCAAAGAAATTGATCCCCAAAAATTAAACGGTACTATAGTCGGCGTTCCCATCGTCAACGTGCCATCCTATCTGAGAAAGAAAAGAAGATTCCTGGATGGTGTGGATCTCAATCATATCATGCCTGGGAAGGAAAACGGGACAGTAAGTCAGGTCTATGCTTGGCGGATTGTCAATAAACTGGTTAAGCATTTTGATTATCTGCTGGATCTCCACACAGCAAGTAATGGAAGAGTTAATTCCTATTATATCAGAGCTGATATGAGTGATGAAACCGTTAGAAAAATGGCACTTCTCCAAAACGCTCAAATCATTGTACATAACCCACCGAGTGATGGTACCCTTCGAGGGACAGCAGATGAATTAGAGATTCCTGCTATAACCTTAGAAGTAGGTAATCCTAACTTATTTCAAAAGGGAATGATTAGAGATGGTCTTACTGGAATTCATAATCTATTAGGATTCTTGGACATGTATGATTCCGAAGTAGAAGAAATCTCTGATGAAACTATTATATGCAAAAAATCATATTGGATTTATTGTAATGTCGGCGGGCTTATCGCAGTTCATCCTAATGTTGCAGAGTTGGTTAAGGAGGGTGATGTCATTGCAACTGTCCGTAATATTTTTGGTGATATAATTAAGGAGTACAAATCTCCTGAAAAAGGAGTAGTCATTGGAAAAAGCGTCAATCCAGTTAATCAAACTGGAGGAAGGATTTTACACTTGGGAATTGTAAAGTAGTCTATTCGCATCAGTCTCTTTTAAGAAATTACGAGCTTTAGAAAATCCGTGATATGGAGTAGACGCAGCGGTATCAAGGTCTGACTCTCATCTGAATAGATTTTTAGATTATCCCGTTTTTGTTTTGCATCCAATGTATACACATGGTCTTCAATTATTAGATGATACTCAGGGGTATTCAGAAGTTAGAACTTATAATCCCAGATGTATTAAGTTATTTTAGACCAGCAAAAATTGCAGTAAATATGATTTACAGTCTGAGGGAATTTGACGGAACAGAATGGTGGCGTTAACCAATTAAATAGCAAAAATCAATTCGTTATGAGTGTAAACAGATAAGGTTACTTCTTTACATCCATACTCAATGAGTAAATCTGAAAGAGGTTTAGCTTTATATAAATGACCCTTTAATGAGTTATTTTAATCTATTTTGGAATTTTGAAAAAGAATGTGAGCCTGAATTCGCTCAATTTCTTCTGCTTTAGAATCTACTTCGGTTAGGTTAGATAGAGTAGATATTAATTCAACGTTATTTGGTGCATGTCCCGCAATGGAAATATAATTGTTCCGAATGGTCGTGAGCCGTAACGGAGTGACAACTCTAAGAAATTGTCCTACCGTTTTTATTTCTCGACTAAATAAGGTTTTCAAAATCGGATTTAATTCTATTAAAGCACATTTTAATCCTATCGCAGAAAGTACCTTTGGTGTATTCTCGAAAGTTAGGATATTATCATCTTTATATTGTACAATTTCCTGATTATGTATGAGTTCTTCATACAATAGATTAAAATGTTCGTCAATAACAGAAACGTCTCTACTTAATATCTGAAACCTACGTTTTGCGGAGAAATTAGGTCTCGTTTCAGGTTTATAAGATAGCACATGTTCCAGTTCACACCATAGTTCCTGAGCAAGTGTTCTCACTTGTATCTCGAAGACAGGACGTTCGCTTGTTTGTACAGAACTTTCTTTGAGTCTAACCATGTAGTGTATTGAAGTATATCCACTTTCTTTCTGCTTATTATCAATATGAGAAAGCCCAAGCTTCATGAGTTTTTCAGGTTCAAAGTATGCCTTTGGTGGATAATTGTTATCTATTTCAAAAAAAACAGAATTCCTTAGCTCTCTGTCTACTAATGACAACTGAGATGAGAAATAAACTATAATTCGTAAACCGATTGTATCATGCATTTTTTTGAGACTATCATCAGATAGTCTATTAGAAAAAATTTCTGGTTTACGAAAAATCTTTTCGACAACTTTATCAGATTGTTTAATGCGTGACATTACTTGCCTTATAGGTGATGGAGTTGCTACACCTTTACCTGTCATATATTTGTTCCAGAACTCTGGTTTACCCATGACCTTCAGACAATCTTCTATTTCGATTAGAGTTGGTTTTAGAATATTCGATTCGTATTCACTATATGTTTTAAGAAAATTGATTAATTCTTTTGATAACTCCATAATACTTTCTTTAATTTTAGATTGAGTAAGTTCTCTATTTGAATAAAATTATCAATTAAATAATTCCTAAAACAGATGATAAAGCAGAAGCCAATCCTAAGAAACTTAAAAATCCGCAGATATCCGTTACTGTTGTCAATATAATAGAGGAAGATGTAGCGGGGTCTTGACCTATCGCCTTAAGGCCTATTGGAATAACAGCACCTGCAAATCCGGCAATGACCATAGAAAGAATCATAGAGATTCCGATAACCACAGCAATACCCAAAGAGTTAGCCCAGAAAAAGACGACAATACCAGTTGTGATTGCAACGGCTACACCATTAATAAAACCTACCATAAGTTCTTTCTTTGCAATACGTAGCCATTGCCCTATTCTAATTTCTTTTAATGCTAAACCTCTAATAGTGACGGCTAAAGCTTGTGAGCCTGTATTACCCGATTGGCCAGCTACAACAGGAAGGAATATGGCCAGAATTGTAATTTTTGCAATGGTATCCTCAAAGAAGCCTACTACCATTGAAGCTAAAAATGCTGTAACTAAATTAATCTGAAGCCACGGTAAGCGTTTGCGTACTGCAAGTGTTGTCTTAGAAAGAGCGTGCTCTTCTCTACCAGCACCAAACATTGCTTGCAAATCAACACTCACATCCTCACGAGAAGCTTTGAGTACTGTATCATTCTTGATAACTCCTAATAAATGATTGTGAATATCTACCACCGGAATCTGCATAAGGGAATGCGTCTCTATACTATCTAAAACTTCCTCTACAGTAGCCATTGCATGCACACTATGTACCTTATACATTAACTCATCGAGTTGCTGCTCCGGCTTAGCTATAGCGATATAATTGACAGGAACTCTACCTATAAGTTTATGTTCTTCATCTATAATATATATTGTTACAATTCTTCTATCACCAAGTTTACGCAACTTTACTATCACTGTATCTACAGTATCGTCTTTATGAAAAGTAAGCAAACTGGTCTCCATCAGATAACCAGCGGTATTCTCGCTATAATTTAGAAAATCCTTGATCTCACGTGCAGTAATTTTAGGTAGTAACTTAAGCTTTTCATCGATAGAAATTATATCCAATCTTGAGAGAACTCGTGCAGCCTTGTGAGTGTCTGATTTAATAAAAATCTTCTTAAATAAATCATCATTCATCAAAGAGAATAAATCAACGATAGTGTGGCTCGATAATTCAAAATAAATGTTTTGAGCAGTGACTTTTGTGGCACTTTCGAGGAAGGTTATTATATCGTGGAGACCTGCGATTTCTAGATCATAGGCAATCTCTCTTGATGATTTTTCTAAAAACTTCTTATTTAGCATATTTCCGAAATTCCCTTAATTAATCTGTGTATAATTCTGTGCTTCATCAGCACGATAACTGATTTTCCTTATCGTCTTCTGAATAAATATATTATTGGGTAATGATATCTCATCTTTACTTTCACTCGGTTTTATTCTTGTGAAAAATAGACCAATATTTAGAACTTTTCCTCGGATCTCATAATCCTTTGCTTCCATAATTTAGATATGATCTCCAATTTTTACTGAATGACCAAAAAACAGAATAATACTGGAAGTAATATTGGACAAAAATGACCATTGCGCAAAGAAAGCAACACCAACAATAGTCAGAACTGATCCCATAAAAACGGCAAGATCTGATTGTTTCACACCCCATATAATCATGATTAAAGTAAAGCCAATAATTAAGATGATAAGATGGATAACTCTCTTAACAAGTTGTGTTCGTGATTTTTGAATTAACTTATCGATTGTGGTTTTATCTATAAGACGATTAACTATATTGCGTGTAACCACGAGTATGGTTACAACGATAATAGACTCTATTATTTTAGTATAAAATATTTCCATAAACTAAATTTTCATTTTTGGGCACCCTAAGTTCCAAATCAACAAATTACTATACTACTAAAAGTTTCTCTACAGCATGCACATCACAAATATGTAAATGTGGATTTCTTATGCACATCCATACAAATTGGACCTACATATACATCTACGACTTTGTACTCAACTTAACACTAATGTAAAGATAGTCTCTAATAAGAATGGTTAGATCTCGTATGATAATTAAGCAATGGCAGAGTAATGAGTTACTGAATTGAGTTTTTATATAACCATTGCGGAGTTCACTTTACTAATTTACTACTATACTAAGTAAACATATAGGGCTCTAGTCCAACAGCAGCTATTCTCATATCGTTAATAGTATAGAATAAGAATTAGTGGAATATGATATTGTCTTATCTCTATAACTATGTGACTTTATGAAGTGGAATATATATTCTCTTAAGTGCATAGTATCCCGAGCACTGGCTAGTTATCTCTCAACTACAGAAGACTGTACAGCTACAATGAAACTCAATACAAATCTTAAAATCTAACTTTGGCATTAAAACTATCATTGAATTGGAGATCTTTTCCATTGAGTTTAAATTTATTATCATGTAGATCTATGAAGTTCAGGTTTATGAGTTCTTTTAACTCTGTTGGTATTTTATTAAATCTGTTATTATTAATATATAAAGCTTCTAGTTGTGTAAAACTTAAGAGACCTTGAGGTATACTATTTAAATTATCATTCTCGAGATGCAGTACCCTAAGATTGGGTAAATTCCTGATGGCACTAAGGCTTTGGTTTATATCCATGGCCTTCTCATCATTAAGATAGATTTCTGTCAAGTTTTCTAATCGGGAAAAAGATTGAGGCAGCACTGTGAAATCATTTCCACTTAGATCGAGGACTTTGAGATTTTTGAGATTACCAATTCCAGATGGTATTTCCTCAAGGTGATCATTTTTTAAACTTAAGTATTCGAGGTTCTCGAACTTAGTCCAAATGTTGTCAGAAATGGTACTAAAGCGATTACTATCAAGATATAGGGCTTCTAAGCTTGTAAAATTCATTAATGTGTTAGGTATACTTTTTAGATTGTCATTCTCAAGGTGTAGTATTCTTAAATTAGGTAAATCTTTAATTGTACTAAGACTTTGATTTACATCCATTCCAACCTCATCATTAAGATAGATTTCTGTCAGGTTTTCTAATCTCGAAAATGATTGTGGCAGCTCCTTAAAGTCATTACCACTTAAGTCAAGAACTTTAAGGTTTTTCAGATCCCCAATTCCAGAAGGTATTACCTTAAGGTGATCATTTTTCAAACTTAAATACTCCAGATTCTGAAACTTAGCCCAAATACTATCTGATACAATACTGGTATTCTGATTACCTAAATTTAGTCTATAAACTGAATTAGGACTAATTAATGCTTCTTCTATAGAAGAAAACTCCTTGCTCTCTATTAAGGTATCTGAAATGACCTGGGCATTCATCTGGTTAAGTGATAATATATACAATAGCACCATCAGAAGATTAATAGTAATAATCTTTTTCATTTTACTCTTTTTATAATTTTTAAAAAATAAACATCGTTTTAATACTGCAATAAACCAAATTTATTATTGGTCTATCAATTTTGAGAAATTCAAGAATTATTAATTTAATCTCTGATTGTAATGTATTTTACTATAGGCGTTAGTTAGAACAAAGTACGAGACCTGAATTCTCACCCTAAGATGATTACTTTCAAACTACTACAAGCATATCATAATCATGAATAAAAGTACACAATTTAGCGGACAGCCATTTTTATCAGATATTTAGATTACTCAATAGTGGATATAATATACGTCAATAGTTTGTCAACAGCCTTACGTGTTATGGGTTGGCTTTACTTAAATAAATTCCAAAATAATATTTCACACCTACTTGCAATTGATTTACCATTAGATTATTAACGAAATAATTATTTTCATCGACAACATCTTTAACACCATATTCTACATATTTCATAGGAACGTATTCAATTTGAAAAGCAAATTTCTTTTTAATTGGAATTTCTACACCAAAACCTCCTAAAAAACTAAAAACTTCATTTGAAAATGCACCTCCGTTATCGTCCAATACATTTGGTAAAATAGTCCCATCATCTTCAACATCATATATAATCCCTTCATTTGTAATAGCACTATTTTTTGCTGTAATATTTTGATAAAAAGCTTGAACGATAATATAAGGGTGGATTTTATTAAAACGATGCCCCAATGCAACTCTATAACCATGATTATAATTGGCTTTGGTTTCTATCTTGAAATTAGCAAAAGTACTTTCAAGTAAAACGTTTTGATAGTTAAAATAATATTGAGCATCTAATGTCAATATATTTTTATTTAATTTATTATTGATGTTTTTACGAATTCCTAATTGAAATCCGACTCCATAATTGCCAAGTGATTGACTTAAGAATCCATTATGCTTTGAAGCATTCGAATGAGTGAATTGATAAGTCTTGTCTGAGCTATTTACTTGTTCTTTTGCAAAATAAGAATTCCAACCAATTCCAGCATAAATTCCTTCTTGAGCAATACATGGAATGGTAAAAAGTAGTACTGAAATCAACAATAAACAGGATATATTTATTTTCTTTTTCATGATTTAAAATTTTAAACTTGCGTAAATACCGCCAGCACTTGGTGATACATTTAATGACATTCCCTTTTTATTAAACTTAATTTTATGAAGGTGGGGGATCAGGATTGCTGTACCTGCTCCGACCAAAGAACCAACAAAAACGTCTGATGGAAAATGATTCCCAGATTTTACTGCAAGATAGCCAGCAGTAGCCGTGTAGATGCCTGCACATCCCCATGCCGCATACTTCCATTTGCTATTTGGATATATATCATTGATTACTTTAGCAAAGTAAAAAGTTCCATATGCAGTTATTGCCGTATTACCAGAAAAAAAAGATTCTTTATAGTCTTCACTTTCTGTTTTAGTTTGATATGACAAGTTGGGGTTGTACGCAAAAGGTCTTGGGCGTTTAACTAATGCTTTTGACATATCGCTCAAACCTAGAACAAACAAACCTCCTTCAAAAATCATAACTGTATTGGTCAAAGCATTTGATGTTGCACGGCCTCTACCATTTGGTCTAAGACCTTCTACAACAGAGAGTATTGTTGTGCCTCCTAATCCGATTCCCCAGAGTCCAACTGTACCCAAATTTTCTCTAGACAATTCAGCCTTTGGATTCCAATTGTTAATGGTATTCCTATCTATGGAATTGATAGAGTTAGCGTTCAGCGAATTGAAGTATGATTCAGTCTCATTATGAACTTGACTGCCTATCAAACTTTCTGAAAAAAGAGATAGACCACTAATCCCGCCTATTATTAGGTCATTTTTTAATTTAAGTTGATAAGGGTAATCTGACATCTGTGCAAAGCTTACATGACATAAAATCAATAAGCAAATGAAGTAAATAAATTTTTGCATTTGTATCATAATCTTGAATTTATTATTAGATAATTCAAAATTACAATAGGGAATAGATGTGAACTACCCATAGAAGTCAAATGAATACTCCTAAAAGTTATTTAATTTCACTTGGTAGGGTATCAAAATGTTTTTGAAATGCTTTCGAGAATTGACTTGGGTTAGAATAACCAACAATATAACCGACTTCAGTTACAGAGTATTTTTTGGATTCTAAAAGCTCCATGGACCTTTCCATTCTATTTGCTAAGTAGTATTTATAAGGAGTTGTCCCGAAGATTTGTTTAAAGAGTAGTTTGAATTTTGATAAACTCATTCCTGCAATCTTAGCAAGATTTTCAACGGAGAGTGTACTGTCCACACTATTATCAATGTTTTCTCTAATTTTTTGCATAACTGCAAATTCCTTAAGATTAATATTTTGATACTCGTCTATCCCTAAATTCCTCTGGGAGACCTTTTGAAAAAAATAATCCAATAATTGTAATGTTCCTGAAGTAATGGAAAGTTTACTTTGATTTTCAAAATCGGTCAATTTCAATTTTTTCTTGTAAAGGTAATTAGTGGTCTCAAATAAGAATATGGGCTTATTGCTATGAAAGATTGAAAAAATGTCTCCAGATTTAAAAGAAAGGATATTTTCTTCTAACCATTTAAAAGTAAACCCGATGTTAAATAATTTAATAGGTACATTGGGAGGAATCATTATAGTAGCTTCGGTACAAGAAGAAGATAATAAAATATTAATGTTTTCGAATCCTAATTCATATTCTTTGTCTCCTATATTTTGAATGAGATTAGATTTGGATAAATGAAAATTTAGAATAAAATAATCATTATTTTCTTTGGGAGTTCGATGTAAAATGAGAGGAGCTGTAAGTTTTAAATCAATTTTATTGACATAAAGTCCTTCTTGCAATTGTAGATAAGTCATCCCTCCTTCCCCAAATTCCTTATCAAGAATGAGTTGGTTTTCAATTATTCTTGAAGGAATTTGACGACTAAGATTTTCGTGAAATTTATCTGGTGTAGTAAGCTTAATCTCAACTTTCATGTTTGTATTTATTTTTTTTCTTGCCCATAACGCATGATAGTAAGCTGCGTCTCTGCGATGTATGAAGCAGATATGCTATCTTACTTATCGTTATTCCTAAATACTTTACTTAATGCTAATTTCCATTCGTCGACCCAAACCTCCTTCAATAATTCTCTTTAAAGTAGATACTTCTAAACCAGTTTTATTATTCTCTACTCTTGAAATATAATGTTTAGTTGTTCCGCTTCTTTTAGCTAATTGTTCTTGGGCTAATCCCATTTCACTTCTTGTTTTTTTGATTAGCATACCTATTTCTAATTGCCTTGATTCGCCTAACTTACTACTTTCATACAATACAATTGGATCTATATTATAACATTGTGTAACTTCGTTTCCATACTCGTCTTCTGCTTTATACTTTATATCCTCCCAACTTAATGTACCATCAACTAACTTAACTTTTTTAAACTCTTCTGTAGAATGCTTTAATCGATACTCTAAATCTTTCTTTTTAACTTTCCAGTCCTTGTACAATTCTTCGAAATCTATTATTCTTGATTCTCCGTTATTGAATAGACAATAAACTTTATAGTCTTTGACCTTATGAATTTTTACTATTCGCCTTACTGTTCACATATTAATTTAGTTTATTCCATTGCTTCATAATAAATAGTTGATTCTGTTCAGCCCAATGAATAACCTTCTTTCTATGTTTCGTTGGAATATGGCCGGAATAACTCTTTAGTGAATTTATAATATTAGCTCTTAAACTCAGCAATCTTAGCGTGAAAATGGGGTGGATTATAATCTCTCGCATAAATATAAAGTTTAATGCCATCGATAATTTTTATGCAGGGCATTTGTTTATACAGTTGAATTGAAATATAAGTATTGTTGCTAAATTGATCAACATTATTTTTTCTTTTTTTAATTAGGGTTAACACAAAGGAATGTCTCTTTAGGTATGTCCTTGATGTCACCATAATATTTTGATTGATTATTATTACTCGGATTCATAATACATTGAATTTTAAGTTATCTGATAACTCAAATATGATGTAAGACAAGCCGTTAGCCCAAGTAAAATGTACATAAAATAAGTGAAAAGCTGTAAGGGATTTAATCAACGGATCTGCGATATGGAGCGGATTTGGCGATAGCCGATCTGATCTCATATCGTTTGCTACCTGCTGGCTTTTAATAATTTGAAAACGACCTAATTGTTAATTTAATGCTTGATTGCTTTTTTCGAAGATGTATAATGTTTTGTTTGAATTGTGATAATATATATTCCTTCATTCCAATTCTCAGTATTTAAAGTCATGTTTTTTTGATGTTCACTTAATGGAAAGCTATCAATTATTTTTCCTTCAATATTGTAAATAAATATGTTTCCCATAGTCACATTTGCCTCTGAATATTGAACTGTAATTTCATTTTCGAATAGTTGAGGTGTGACACTAAACTCAATTTCACTATTAGCAGTTATTTCAATATTACTCACAGAAGTACAATCTGATTCTATTAGTGTTATCTCAGTTCCAGACGAATTTGCTACCATCCTATAATAACATCCATTTTCATAATAAAGAGCTTCCATAAACCCTGACGCAAAGTTATCCTCGTGATCAACATCTGCAACCAAAACTTTATGCTGATATATAGAAGATACTTGTGGAAATACAGTATGCCCAAAAATCATTTTTTCACCGCCAAATGATGAGATTATACCATCGACTTGAGTTTGCGTTAATTCTTCATTTGCAATTCCTCGATACCAATAAATCCCTTCATCAGATCCACCGTTCACTATGTCACAAGCCGTATTTCCATTTGGACAATTATCATTCATACCTAATCTCCCAAAGTCATTTATTTGATCATAACTTAAATTCAAGTTAGTCACTTGTGGGCTTAATCCTGCATGAACCAAAATTGCTGAATTACCAGCGTTCTCTAAAATATTCTTAGATCTAATCCATTGACCAAGTTCTGTATTTGGCTCATGCAGATCGTAGAGCATTTCTCCTAAGTAATGTGCATTTTCAAAATATTTATTGCGGACATATCTATAGTCATAATCAAAATTTAGCACCTCATGGTTGCCAACTATAAAGTGAACTTGTCCTCCAGCTTGCTGGGCTTCATTTTCTAGTTTGTACAATAACCATAGACATTGAGTTACATAATTGCCTCGATCAAACATATCTCCTATGAAAAACAGATGGCCTTCTCCATATGTCCAGTTATAGTTTTCATCTATTACTCCAGCTTTTTGTAGCAAAAAAATGTAGGCATCAATTTGCCCCTCTATATCTGTTGTCACTAAAAATTTATCAGGCATTTCATATTCCGATTCTGGAATCTCATGTGTTTCTTTTAATTCAAAACTAAAGCTATCTCCATTTGGCAAGTCACAAGTTAAAGTTGGTGTTGAACCAATTAAGAATGTGTCGATGAGAGGTCCATTTGTAGTTATGTGCTTTGTAATAATTTCATTTCCTGTATGAAAAACATAAGGTCCATCAACACTATATGAAATAGGTTGATCTATAAATTCGCAACTAAATGAAAGGTCCAAGTCATTGCTTGACAAATTGTGTAGTTCAATTGCAATTATATTTAATCCAGCATTAAAGTAAGAAATAGGAATATCATATTTGACAGGATGATTTTCAAAATCGTGTGGTACGTCTCGGTCTGGAGTAGTGTTGAATGAAATCACTCCTTGGGGTAAGTTAAAAGATCGACTGACTTCTTGCCCATTTACATAAATAACTACTGCATCATCTGAAGATAGATTTGCTACAACATCAGATAAAGTATTAATGTCCGTAACTTCAACTATTTTTCTAAAATAGTATGTAATACTCCCATCTTCAAGTAAAGTCGTTTCATCACCATCCCCAAAACCAAATTCACCATTTCCCAATGACCAGGAAGAATCATCATAATTGAAATCTTTCCAGTCCGAACCTAAATTGGTTCCGTCATCTTGATACTTCCAAGGTGAATTTAAATCGAAATAGATATTTGAGAATTCAGGAATTACTTCAAAATATTTTATTAGAGTATTATTGTAATCAATAGTGTCATTGGCTAATAGGGCTTCCACTTCAAATGAATAATTCCCAAACGAAGTCAAATCAAAAGTTTCATTGAAAGTGTGTAAATAAGTTTCATCTGGAACCAACGTTTGGTTGATGGTTTCGCTAAACACAAGCCCATTATTTATTGAATACGACAAGTCAAAAGCAGTTATGATTTCAGACCCATTGTTTTGTACAAGCGTAGAAATCGCAACATCATTCTGTACAAGCATAAAGTTATCAACCCCTTCTATTTCGATAATCCCTATATCGTAATCTACTTCAGGCACGGTATATTCTACAATCAGTATCGGTGCTTCTTCTGGAATTCCGTCATAAGATTCCGCTTCTCGCGAACCAGTACCAGTAATAATAAACGTTAAAGGATTACCAAAAGTCCAACCATTATTAGTGATCATTTCACTTACCAAGGTTGATAAGTCAGGTGTTCTTTCGTCAATACCTCCAAGATGTGTGACCGTCCAAGGTGGGATATTTAACCACGAAACAGCAGATTGGGTGGTATTACGTCCACTAATATTACCTGGGGTATTAACAAAAGTTTGAGAGAAAGATGAAGCTTCTCCCTTGATAATTACATCCGTTTGGATATCACCCGTGTCGTCAGCATGAAATTGTATGTAAGCATTTTGAATTATTGCATTTGAAGGGATGGTGATATCTGAAAATCGAATGCCAACAGTTTGATTAAACTGATCTGAAAAATCATCAAAGACAAGTTCTAAATCACTACTTTCTATCAAAACATCTGAATTATCTTCACTTTCTTCGGCATCATCTGAAGACTGAGACACTTGCTTTCTCAAGGTTTGTGTTTGGCTATAAGTAGTAACTCCAAGTAGTAGAATAAAAGTTAGAACATTAATAATTTTCATATTTTATATTTTATATTTTTTGCTTGCCGATAGCGGAATGATGGTATCCGGCGTATCACGAAGGGTATGCCATCGTCATCATGTATTATACGCTTTTCTTATTCAAGTTTCTTCCAAAATACTATTTTGTCATCTCCTTCTTCATAAAACTCAGGTATAACAGCTTGTTTAATATATTGACACTTAATATAGAATTCTCTTGTTAATTCAAATTCTGGTTTTCCTGATGTCTCTACTATCAATATTCTGTTTCCACTTCTACGCAAATGAGATTCTATATATTCCATCATTTGTTTTCCGATTCCATTCCCTTGTTGACTCTTATTTACAGCGATTGCATAAAGGTTATAAGTCCCTTCCGTGAGCCTTTCAGGAGCACAGTAACCTATTGAAATAGGATTACCATCTTCGGTTGTTGTGAACCAAAAATCTGTGGACGATTCATCATTAAGATAATCACTAATCATATCGTCGAGTAAATATGAAGGAAATAAATCACTCGAATCAAGCACCCTTTTCAATTGCGGTATATCTGCCTTTTTTACTTTTCTAATTTCTCTATTCATTATTTCAATTTTTCGCAAAAATAGGTTTCGGCATAGATTTACGATTGTAAGGTTCTGCTATTGTATGCCTTTAAAGGATTTACACCTAATACGCTTTTAAACGATTTCATCATGTGAGCTTGATCAAAAAATCATGTTAGCTGTAGCCTTTTAGTTTAGTCTCTTCGTTTGGGTGAAATTTTTTAGCTCTTTTCCATCGTATCGGTATAGTGAACCATATCTTCCCCCAAACCACATATTATCTACATTATCTTTAATAATAAATCGAATGTCTCCAAGGCTTTCACCTTGATTGATAAATTCTGTAAAAGTCTTGCCATCATAGGAGCAAACTCCATCACCAGTTCCAATCCAAATTCTACCTGTTTCATCTTCATAAAAGCAAGAAACATTGCTATCACACAATCCATCTTTTTTTGTAAGACTTTTGAAAGATGTTCCGTCAAAAATATTTATACCTCCTTCCAAATTCTGAATACTCCCAAACCAAATATTACCTCGACTGTCCTCAAAACTTGGTTTAATCATATCGCCTAACAACCCATCTTTAGTCGTGAAATGAGTCATAGATTTTCCATCATAGCGATTTATGCCTCCATGTGTCATAGAAGTGAACCAAATATTACCTTTTCTATCTTCAAGAATACTTGTAATACAGTTGTTGTACAGACTATCAGAAGGCTGTATTCTTCCTTCGAATTTTAAAAATGAGGTGAATTTCTTTCTGTCATAATGATAGGCACCGCTGGCATCAGTTCCAAGCCAAAAATCACCTTTATTGTCTTGGATAATGGTTGAAACAACTTTTGTTTTCCTACTTGGAAGTCCAGTAATAGGAGACACATTTTCTGTATCTACTTTTGGAAGCTGAATATTTATAAAGCTATTCCCGTCAAAACTGCACAATCCCTCTGCTGTTGCAAACCACAAGACACCATTTTTGTCCTCAATTACTGACCAAACATTATTAGAACAAAGACCATCATTAGCAGTAATATTTTTAAAGTTTTTACCATTGTATTTAAACACTCCTTCTTTTGTGGTTGTAAACCATATATTCCCTTCTTTATCTAAAAGTCCCTTAGTTACTACATCTCCTGCTCCATAATCGTAGATTCCGACTTTTTCATTGGTTGCTTTTATATCATTATTCCCTTCATCTTGCGATTGCTTTTGAATCTGCCCCTTACAAGAAGAATTTAAAAGGATGATAAATAGTATCAAGATATGTTTAAGTTTTTTCATATTATTTTTTCTCGGTTACAGCTAACTGATTATGCATATCCAGAGTGCTGACGAAGGAAGCATTCTGTGATTATGCGGTGTTAGTCGTCGTATTTTATACACTAATGGCTTCTAATTTTGATTTAAGTAATACATTTCTTTTCTCAACAAATGT